>Ga0183101_1001283_pt2 | contig 14917 bp, 13 predicted proteins | sample Biomet3_FD_127790 | JGI IMG/M metagenome (GOLD analysis project Ga0183101, IMG submission 127790) | Microbial communities from bioreactor (seeded with sewage sludge) at LBNL, California, USA - Biofuel metagenome 3 | ecosystem: Engineered > Bioreactor > Anaerobic > Unclassified ... | reverse complement strand
TTTATTTCTTCTGGGATCGCGGCAAGGTCTTGCCGGATTTTGCCAAGAAGAATATTGCCTCTTGGCACAAGTTTTTTCCTGATTATTTGATTCGCGAGGTCGACTCAACCAATTTTGATATCAATTCCGTCAAAGTGGTTCGTTTAGCCTATGAGCAAAAGCGCTTCGCCTACGCTTGCGACTATATTCGCCTAAAGACGATTTATGACAATGGCGGTATTTACTTTGACCTTGATGTTGAAGTGATAAAAGACATGAGAAGCATCGTAGAGGCCGGTCCGTTCTTTGGGATGGATGGGGCACCCGATGGCCCGTATATGGTCAATACCGGTTCCGGTTTCGGCGCGGAAGCAGGCTGCCCGCTCCTTCGAGAACTGATGAAACCTTATGAAGCATGGGACAAAGATTCGTTTTTAGATGAGCGCGGTTTCTCCACCCTTCCATCCTGCCCTCCTTTCAACTGGCCGATTTTTTCAGCATTTGGCGTCAAAGGTTCCGACGAACTACAAAAGATAAAAGGCATTACTTTTTATCCGTGCCGTTATTTTTCTCCAATGAACACTAAAACGAGAGAAATCATGATTTCGCCTGAAACCTATTCGATTCATCACTATACTTGGGGCTCTCAGCCAAAAATCGATCGTTGGGTTAATGATTATCGGGCTAAACTGGCCCGGAAAAACGGCGGGGTTGATTATCCCTATTCGAAATTCCGTGTTCGCTTCTATCTTTTGTATCCATTCAAAGCTTGGCAATATCATTTTTTGCATCGAAAGAGGAAAACGAAATGATCACTTATTCGGTCATTATCCCCATTTACAAAACTCCGATCCAACTGGTTTTAAGAAGTTGCAATTCGGTTTTAAAACTGAAAAGAAACGATATCGAAATTATCTTAGTTGAAGCTCTTGATCATGGATCTAGCGTTTTTAAAGATGGAGATCTTCCGATCGGCGATTTAGTTCATTATTTTGTGGCAGATCGCCCCAACGTTTCAGACCAACGCAACCTTGGTATCAAAAAGGCTGGGGGAAAATACTTGGTATTTCTCGACTCCGATGACTATCTTTCTGGTTCCTTTTTTGATCTATCCGACTCACTCCTTAAACAATATCAAAACGCTGATTTAATCGCTTATTCTTATTCTTCTAACGATATCTCGGACGAAGTAAAACTCGATTCTAATGGTCTTAAGATTTTGTCGTCGGTCCCAATGATTTATGGCCTTTTTTGTAACCCTGGGAAAAAGAGCTCTTTTTTCATCCAAAAATCAATGTGCTCCAAAGTCGTCCGACGCTCGATTGTCCAAGAACATTCGCTGGCGTTCAATTCCGATCTCCCCAACTCTGAGGATCACATGTTTTTGCTTAAACTTCTTCCCTTTTGCCATTTCGTTTTAGCCGCTCCCGATTGCGCTCTTTATCATTATTCCCTAACGGGTGGATCTTCAGTGTTTGATCCTCAAAAAAATACTCCAGAAATGTATGGCCGTATTATTCGTTTTTGGGAAGCAAACGTTCTTTCTTCGGCTAATGGGAAACTAACTTACGATTCCCTTTGCTCCAACATTTGCTTTGTTTACCTTCCACGCATGATGTCGTATTTTTTCTGCAGTTTGCATCGCGGCGATTCAAAAAAACATAGTTATGTTTTGTTCCACGAACTGCTTCGGACTGAATCCTATCGATCGGCTATTTCTCATTGCCATTATTCGTGGAGTTCAACGACGAAAAAGGCTTTCCAACTGTTTCTCCTAAAAACGCGCCAATTTCACTTTTACTTTAACCTGTTTTGGAAGATCTATCACCGCTAGCATTTTTGAAGAGCCTAATGAATATTAGGCTTTCCTGTTTCTTTGTGAGATAATTCTCTTAACTAACAGGAAAGAGGTTTTTCATATGGACATCTTCGACGGCAAGGTATTGATGGTGACTGGGGGCACCGGTTCGTTCGGCCACGCGGTCGTGCGGCGGTTCTTAAAGACCAAAATCAAAGAGATTCGCATTTTGTCCCGCGACGAGAAGAAGCAGGACGACATGCGGAAGGAGTTCGACGACGGCAAGCTGAAGTTCTACATCGGCGACGTCCGCGACTACGCCTCGATTAGCGACGCATTCAAAGGGGTCGACTACTGCTTCTCCGCCGCGGCGCTCAAGCAGGTCCCTTCCTGCGAGTTCTACCCGCTCGAGGCGACCAAGACCAACGTCCTCGGCTCGAACAATGTTATTTCCGCCTGCGTTGCGAACCACGTCAAGAAGGCGATCTTCCTCTCGACCGACAAGGCGGCCTATCCGATCAACGCGATGGGCATCACGAAGGCCCTCATGGAGAAGAACGTCATCGCCCGCTCGAGGCAATTGCTCGCCGGGGACACCGTCCTTTGCCTGACCCGCTACGGCAACGTCATGGCCTCGCGCGGCTCCGTCATCCCGCTCTTCCTCGAGCAGATCGAGGCCGGCCGCCCCATCACGATCACGAACGGTAACATGACCCGCTTCATGATGACCCTGGACGACGCGGTCGACCTCGTGATCTTCGCCTTCGAGCACGGCGAGCAGGGCGACCTGTTCGTCCAGAAAGCTCCTTCCGCGACCATTCAAACCTTGGCCGAGGCCGTCATCGAGCTCACCGGCGCCAAGACCGGCATTCAGAACATCGGGACCCGGCACGGCGAGAAACTCTACGAGACCCTCGTCACCGCCGAGGAGATGGTCCGCGCCCAGGACATGGGCGGGTTCTTCAAGGTCCCGGCGGACAACCGCGACTTGAACTATGACAAGTACATTGTTAAAGGTGGTCATGAGGTCGAGGAAGTCGAGCCGTACACTTCCCACAACACGGCCAGGCTTAACGTCCCCGAGATGAAGAAACTACTCCAGAAGCTCTCCTTATTCGGAGGATCCTGCCTCTCATGAGAATTCTCGTCACCGGAGCTAAAGGCTTTATTGGCAAAAACTTATGCCTGACCTTAAAAAACGGCGGGCATGAGGTTTTCGAGTATGACCTTGGCTCCACTGATGCCGATTTGAAGACCTACGTTTCCAAGGTGGATTGGATCATTCATTTGGCCGGAATCAACCGACCACTTAAACCCGAGGAGTTCATCGATGGGAATGTGAACTTCACCAAAAAACTTTTGGACGTGGTTCTAGCGACGGGGTCCAAAGCCCCCATCATTTTTTCGTCGAGTACCCAAGCCGCTCTCGACAACCCCTATGGCCAAAGTAAAAAGAAGGCCGAAGAGGAACTCTTTGCCTTCCAAAAGAAGAACAACCACCCCGTGTACGTGTTTCGCCTTTATAACGCGTTTGGGAAGTGGTGCCGGCCGAACTACAATTCGGTGATTGCCACGTTCTGCTATAACGTCGCCCACGATTTGCCGATTCAGATTAATGAAGCGGCTCCGGCGATCGACTTCGTATATATTGACGATATCGTTGCTAGTTTCTTGAATGTTCTTTCGAGCGACGGCAAAGGTTCAAAAGACATTATCTATCCTGAGCCCCATTATTCGGAAAAGCTTGGCGATATCGCGAACGCCCTATATGGTTTCAAGAAATCTAGGTCGGATTTTTCCGTTCCGGCTATTCAAGATCCGTTCTTTAAAAAGCTTTACTCCACTTACCTTTCGTATTTGGAAGAAGACAACTTTGCCTACCCCTTGGTTTCCCATAAAGACCAAAGAGGATCCTTCACCGAAATGCTTAAAACCGAAAGTCTTGGTCAGGTCTCAGTGAATATTTCGAAACCCGGGATCACCAAAGGTAACCATTATCACATGACCAAAAATGAGAAGTATTTGGTTGTGACTGGTACCTGTGAAATCAAATTCCGCAAGGTGGGAACGGATAAGGTGATTACTTACAAGTGCAGTGGCGATGATCTTAAAGTGGTGGACATTCCGCCGGGATATACCCATTGCATCACGAATGTGGGAACTTCGGATTCGGTGACCATAATGTGGGCTAACGAACAGTTCGATCCTAACCATCCAGATACCATTGCGATGCCGGTTGAAGAGGAGAAAAAATGAGCACCAAGAAATTAAAAGTCATGACGATCATTGGGACTCGCCCCGAGATTATTCGTCTTTGCGAAGTCATCAAGGCTTGCGACAAAGAGTTTGAGCAGATTCTCGTCCATACGGGTCAGAACTATGCCTACGAACTCAACGAAGTCTTCTTTAAAGAGTTTGGGCTTCGTAAACCTGATTATTACCTGGAAGCCGTGGGCAATAACCTTGGCGAAACTATGGGCAACGTTATTTCAAAGGCCTATGACCTTATCGCTAAAGTGAAACCGGATGCGGTTCTAATTTTAGGCGATACCAATTCGGCTCTCAGTGCGATTTCTGCTAAGCGTCTTAAGACCCCAATTTTCCACATGGAAGCGGGCAATCGTTGCTGGGATTGGAATGTCGCCGAAATGACCAACCGTACGATTGTTGACCACATTTCCGATATCAATATGCCGTACAGCCATTATGCCTATGACAATTTGATCCACGAAGGAATGCCGGAGAACCGAACTTTCATTACAGGTTCCCCGATGAAAGAAGTCATCGATAAGTATCGGGACAAGATTGAGTCCTCTGACGTTCTAAATCAGCTTGGTCTTAAGAAAGATGGCTATGTCGTGATGTCTTCTCACCGCGAGGAGAATGTCGATATCGAAAGTAAATTCAATCGGTTATTCCCCGCTTTAAATAAGATTGCGGACAAGTACAAGCTCCCCGTGATTTTCTCGGTGCATCCAAGAACTCGGAAGAAACTGGATGAGCGGGGCTTTAAGATGTCCAAATACATTCGCGAAGAGAAGCCGTTTGGTTTCTTCGAATACATCAAACTTCAGGAGAATGCGTTCTGCGTCCTTAGCGATTCGGGCACCTTAACTGAAGAGTCTTCCATTTTGGATTTCCCAGCCGTTCTTATCCGGACTTCAACCGAACGGCAAGAAGGCATCATCAATGGATCGATTATTCAGGGCGGGGTCGACTTCGAAAGCATCGATGATGCGATTGGCAAAGTCCGTTTAATCCATAACGGCAAGAATCATCTCTCGATCGTGCCGGACTATGACTGCAATGATGTTTCGGCTAAAGTAGTGGATATCATCAAGAAATACGTCGACGTCGTTAACAAGGAAACCTGGCTCAAAGAATGATAAAAGCAAGCTACCATTCCAACCTCCAAGCCGATAAAACGATCTCATTCAATGATGAGAGCGAAGGCTTTGCTTTGGTCAATGGCAGACTTGTTCGTTCGGTCTTAGATATTCTCGAACTCAAAGGATTTAACGCCTACACGGGGTCCTTCAATGTGAATGGCGATGACTTACTTGACGTCACCAACGCCAACCGCGATCGGAGCCCCGTTTCCGTGATTGCCTCTTCTTCGTTAACCTTCCAAGTTTCACGGAGCCAAGTTCCCCTTGGTGTGGTGGCTAAGACCGACAAAATTGATGCCGCAACGAAGAAATACATCGAAGAAAAGAATATCCCCTTCGATTGGCGGCTCAATTTCACCCACCTTTTCCAATCTATCTACGCCGAACTTTGCGCTCATCCTTTTTATGTGGTTCTTGACCTTTCAAGAGCGGATAAGCCCTTCGCAATTTACGTTGTTGACCTTATCGACAAGGTCTTAGGCAAGTATCGGATTTACGCCTACGCCCCCCAACTTTTTGATAAACCGACTGAAGATATCGCATTCTATAGCAGCATCAAAGACGTTCTTTCCCCGAAACCAGCACTCAGCAAGCCCGCGAACGAAGCCGAAGCGGAACGCACTCAGGCGATGGCGGCCTTTATCGATGACCTCGCTGGCGTTCGTCATGAACCGGAAACCAACCCCTCTTCAGGTGCTCAATCGGCTGAAGCTAATCAAAATTCTGAAGAAAATTCAAAGCCTCAAAGCGGGATCCATTTCGATCTCAAAAAGACCGATCTTTATAACTTTATCTTTTCGTGCATCTTCCTCATTCTTGCGGTTGTGATTTCATTCCTCTATTTCACATTTACTGGCGCGAACAGCAATATCTTCTTTATTATTTGCTTCATCATGGCACTGCTTTTCACCATTATGTCGATCGTTCCCATCCGGACCCTCAATCACGACAACAAGGGCAAACATCTTAGGGATTCTAAATATTTATTCCTTGGGACCATCATTTTCCCGATTGGTTGCACTCTCGTTGGCATTGCCCTCGTTGTGGTGGGCCTTCTTAGTTCCAAATTTACTACGGCTTGGAATCCGTTATTCTATGGTCTCTTCGCGGGCGTGTTCTTTGTCTACTCGGTCGTGCTGCTTCTCTATATTTATTTTACGAACAAGGTGTTTTTGAAAGATGACAAACAAGAAGAGAACAAACAATAAAACGATAAAGGCAAAACCAGCACCTCAAGTTAGTGGTGGTGTTTCTTTTAGCCAAGCCGTTTCTTGGGTCAGTCTGCTCGGCGCCGCCGTGCAGCTTTATCTTTCTTTAAAAATCCTCGTGAGCGATAAAGAATTTGCTACATTAGCCCTATCGTTTGTGTTTTTCCTTGTCTTCGTTGTTCTCTATTTCTTCTTTTCGCGCAAGGTCATTTACGGTAAGAAAGAGATCTTCATCGATTTATCGTTTCTTGCCGTTGCAAGTTTGATTCTTTTCATCGCGTTCTTGTTTACGGGAGTACCTTTATCTACCAACATTTTCCTTCTCGTTTTCGCGCTTCTTTTAGATGGTTGCTTCCCTTTAGTCAATTTCTTTCTTTGCTCTTACTTGCCAGAAAGGAAGGCCAACTGATATGAAAAAATCCATGTGGTTTGGCCTTTTAGCTGGGCTTACTGGCTTAGCGATTCTTTCGGGTGGTTGCAACCGCACCGAAGTTTTGGATTACTCGGTTATTTATAATGCCGGAGAATATGGAAGCGTATCCTATTCCACCAACGGCGTAGCCTATGGGGAAGCAAAGCCGAAGATTCTTCAATACATCTTTAAAGGCAAATCAACGAATGAAGTTACTGCCATTCCAAAGACCGGTTACGTTTTTGTGAATTGGGAAGAAGACGGATTGACCAACCCGACCCGGCATGAGGACAAGGTCTTTTCGAATCTTGTTTTCACCGCAGTATTTGAGAAACAATCATGATCAAACATCTTTACCAATTTGCTTCTTCGAAGCCCAGGGCGTCTTGGGTCCTGTTCACCCTTTGTTTTGCTCTCACTTCTTTTTGGTTATATTGTTATGGCATCTATCTTGATACCGATGAAAGCAATTTGGCCTTGGTTTCTTTGGGGGCGATTCTTTCGCTGATTCTCGTTCTCGCCTCACTTTTGCTTTCACTGATTTTCTTTTCAAAACGTCCAGCTATTCAAATTGGACGTCAGGTCTTCAACTTTTATTTCCTCTTTGTCGCGTGTTTAGTGGCAGGCATTTTTGCCGCTGGTTTGCCGGTCGTGGCCGTTTACGCCATTAACCCCGAAGCCATCTTTGTTAAAGGATACTGGGCCTGCTTTGTCTTACCCTTTTTGTTCTTCTTATTCGAGACCGTCGCTTTAATTGGCATTGCTCTAAGAGCTCGGGCAATGTCGGCACCCGAACAAGAACAACCGTTGGTGGACCAACCAGACAAAGTGAATCGGTTCATGCCGATTTTCCTCAGCACGTTTTTCCTTCTTGTTGCTGCCCAATATTGTTTTGCCCGGATCGATTTTATCAATAACTTTTTTACTTGGCTCCCCACCAAAATCCTTTATCGGGCCATGGTGTTTGTCTATTTGGGCGTTTACGGTTTTCTTCTTAAAAAAGTCAACCATCTTCATGTGAATATGCCTTGGTTTGTTGGCATGGTCGTCCTTTTAGTTTCTTACTTTTTTGTCTTTTCTTTTGTTCCTTTGTCCTTCTCTTATTCGTATCAAGGCAGTCAGTTCTCCGCCAACGGCTCAACCAACTATGTTTTCCAAACGATCGGTTGGTACGGCATCTTGATTATGCTTGGCCGTTTTGCTGGCGCCGCTTTTATCTTTTTGTTCTTAATTTCCTTTGTTCGTCCCTCTATTCATAACCGGGCTTCCGTTATTTGGCCCATGGTGACGGTCGTTGGCCTTTCGATGATCTTCTGCTTCTATAGTTACATCGCCGAATTTAAAAGCTACCTCGCTTACTTTCAAGGGGCCGAAGTAAGGGCCACAATCATTTCTATTACCCATTCGAAAAACGCCTTCGGAATCTTCCTTTTCCTTGGATGCTTTGCTTCCGCGTTTCTGCTGAAATATGTCAAAAAATGGAATTGGATTTTCATTATCACTTTTCTTCTTTGTCTCGCAACTGCCTTGATTAGCGGATGCTACACTGCGGTCGTTCCGGTTGTCATCTTTGCAATTGTTCTTTTAATTGATTTCTTTATCAACTTAATCCGAACACCCAAACGAAAAGCGTTAGGAATTGTTCTGCTTTCCTTAATGGGGACGGTTTTTGCCGCCTTAGTCATCTGCATTTACACCCCAGAAATTCGCAATAGCAATCTTCGCTTTACCAGCGTTTTCATTCGTTTGTATAATCGCCTTAATTCGATTGGGAGTACGGAAATTGCCTCTCGAACTGGTCTTTGGACTCAGGGCGTTTCGGTGCTTAATGGGCCGTTTGTCTTTTTTGGAAAGACCGACCAAATCGCCAACCTCGAGGTCGCTATTGTCCAAACGATTTCTGGAGACAACAATGTGACGCCAGAAGATTTCCACAGCGCCTTCCTTTCCTTCTATTCTGCCCACGGGCTTTTAGGCTTAGTCATCTATCTTGCCGTTCATGCTTGGGTTATCGCTCGATTAATGAAGATTCACCGTTATGATCCGAAATTATCGGTTTTCCTGCTCATTTTGCTTGGTGGGGCCATCCTCTTCTCGATTCCAGAAACCTACACCCTGTTTATTTCCATGTCTGCTGCCACAATGCCCATTTCGTTTCTTTTCCTTTGCGACATTGATTTCTTGCGAAAAGAGGCAGCCGGGGTTACATCCTCCACTAATGCTTCTCCAATAAAGCGAAAGGAGGCCAATTCATGAAATTTAAGTCTTGCTTTGCGCTCGGAGTTCTGGCTTTTGTCATTCCGCTTGCGGGATGCTCTTGGTATGGCGGGGAAGAAACTCACGCTTTATACGAAGCTGTTTTTGACATGTGGACTGCTGGGAACAAACTTAATGCGAATTATATTTATCCGGACGGGGCTTCCATTGAAGGCTATATCGATTATCGATCCTACTTTACCCATTACACCACCAAATCAACCTATTGGAAGCTGGATTATTCCAGCAAAGTGGAAATGCTCACGACAATGTCGGACGGGACCACATATTCGAACTCGGGAACGTATTACTCTCAGACCGCGAATGAGGGAACGATTGCCATCACGTTTGACGATGGCTCTAAGGATACTTTGACTTGGAACAGTCAGGATACTTGCCCAAATTGCTTAGCCAATTACATTGAATTCTATACGGTGCATACTTATAACATCCCGGCCTTAGGTGGCGACGTTGAAGTCTGGATGCTTTATCATAATCGGAGGAACTAAGACAATTTTCATCTATGAGGACCTTGAAGCAAATCCTTTATATCTTGAGCAAAAAGGAAAAGTGGCAGCTTTTCTTCCTTTTACTTGCGATGATTTTTGGAGCCTTCCTTGAACTCTTTGGAATTTCGGTTTTGCTTCCTATCATCAATTTGATTTCCGCCGATTCTTCGACATTGCCTCAGGTTATTTCCGACAGCACAATGCTGACGATCTTAGTGAACGTTTTTCATCTCTCAACCAGCGATACTCGCACCTTGTTCATCACGGTAATCGTTTTCGTTATGTGCGTATATGTTTTTAAAGCCCTATATTCCATCGGGTTGAATGCTTGGTCTTCTGCCTTCGTGAACAGCTTCCGCCGCGAACTTTCGACTAATCTTTTCCGCACCTACTTATTGCAGCCCTACGATTTTCACTTGTATCGGAACACCTCGGACCTTCTCCGAAGTGCCACCTATGACACGACCAATTTCGTTTCGGCAGTGACCACCCTTCTTTCGATTATTTCTGACTCGATTTTCTGTATTTCTCTTATTGCTTATCTTTTTGTCGCAGATTGGAAGATTACCTTGATTGTTCTTGGAGTCATTGGTGGAATGTCCGCCTTGCTCCTTTGGGCAGTCAAGAAGAAAGTTCGAATCTACAGCCAGGATACTTGGGTCCTTAATGCCCAATCCAATAAAGCGATTTTGGAATCCCTTGGCGGTATCAAGGAAACGATCGTTTCTGGCCGTGAAGCCTATTTCATTGACTACTATGATGATATCCAAAAGCAAACGGCCAGCATCGCTTTTAAAAATGGCTTTTTGTCCTTGGTCCCACGGGTCATTATCGAAGCGGTTGGCATGATTTCTATCTTGCTCGCTCTCCTTATTTACGTGGTCACGGGCGCGACCAATTCTGCTATTCTTTCCACTTTCTCGTTGTTTGTGGTGGCCATTGTGAAACTTTTGCCTTATGTCTCTCGTTTCAATGGTGAAATCAATGGGTTCCGTTTTACCATGAAATCTATTCATAATGTTTACGACGATCTTCAGCTGGTCCATCGTTCTGCCGGGGATCTTCGTTCGCTAGCCGATACTGGCGCTGCCTTGCCCTTTAGTCACGCTTTAACCATGAAAGATGTTTGTTTCTCCTACCGGGGTTCGGATCGCCGAATACTGGACAAAGCAAACTGCGAGATTCAAAAAGGAAAGTCTACAGCATTCTGTGGCCTCTCTGGAGCCGGTAAGACGACAACGGTAGATATTCTTCTTGGCCTTTTGCAACCGAGCTCTGGCGCCGTGCTATGCGATAACAAGCCCATTTCCGAAGATGTCAAGGCTTGGCACAAGGATATCTCCTATATTCCCCAAGACATTTTCTTGGTCGATGACTCCATCAAAAACAACGTTGCTTTTGGTATTGATGCTGCTTCGGTGAAAGACGTTGATATTTGGAAGGCTCTTGACGAAGCTCAACTCGGCGATTTTGTCCGTTCGCTCCCCAAACAACTTGATTCTCAAATCGGCGAAAAAGGCGTTCGTCTTTCGGGTGGGCAACGGCAACGGATAGGTATTGCTCGCGCGCTCTTCAGAAATACTCAGATCATTGTTTTTGATGAAGCCACTTCGGCTCTGGATTATCAAACTGAAGGAGAAATTCTTAAAACGGTCAATGGGCTTCGTGGATCTAAAACCCTCATCATCATTACCCATCGTTTAAATACTATTCAAAACTGCGATCGGATTTATGAAATCAAAGAGGGCAAAATGACCTGCATTAAAGGCGGTGAGCCTGATGCACATTAAGGTATTAATTCCTTGTGTCGAAAAGTCTTTAGATCAGATCAAAGAATTGGCCTCCTTTTTGCAGATCGATAGCGATGCTATTTTTCTTGACCAAAACGGCCAAGATTTCAAACAGTCTTTTGATCTCAATGGCCACACGATTGAAGTGATCATGACGATCAAAAAGGGTGTTTCGATGGCCCGCAATATGCTCATTAAGAATGCCCAATGCGATGTTGGGCTCTTTATCGATGATGACTGCGTGCTCGCTCCAGGCTATGCTGCCGCGATCGAAAAAGCCTATTCGGAATTTCCTAAGGCCGAAGCCATCCGTTTCAACACGGTGCGGACCTATTGGAATCCGGTGAACGCTCACGCGACCAAGGATCGAAAGGCTAAATTTTCCGATCTTTCGAGCTTTGGCATGTGGGGGCTTTCTTTCCGTCCAGAAGCCTTCCTTTCAAAAGGTATTTTCTTTGATGAGCATCTTGGGATGCCGAACTACCTTTATAACGGCGAGGATAGCGTCTTCCTCTTTGATTTATGCAAAAAGAGCGAAAAGGTGTATCTGTCTTCCTTCTATATTTGCGAAGTCAAAGAGACGAAAAAGTCGACGTGGTTTGAGCAATTCGATAAACGGTACTTTGTCACCAAGGGTTATGTCTACACTCATCTTTATGGAATCAATTGGCCCTTTGCTTTAGCTCGGATGTACTTGAAGTACCATAAAGACTATAAGATGAAGTATCCACTGGTTCGGAAATACGCGGCCTTAGGTCACGCGATGTATAAAGAACATTTCTATGAGGAACCTTAAGATGACTAACAAGAAACTCCTCTTTATTTGGAATTACCATTATTTTCCCTTTGAAAAGGGCAAGTCTCGTTTTTCCGATTTGCTCGAAGCTTTCGTTAAAGAAGGCTATCAAGTTGAAGTGGTGACGTCCTCTTTCTACCACATGGGAAAGACTCAACGTTTGATCGGAGATCCGAAATACCAAAGTTTCGGTTACAAAGTTCATTTTATTCGAGAACTTGGTTATAAAAAGAATGTTTCGCTTGCTCGGGTTCGAAGTATGAATCGTTTTAACGTTGGAGTGAGGACTTATCTCAAAAAACACGACCCAGTGGATGTGGTTTACGTCCCGGTTCCTTCTATCAAGCTGGCTGATATTGCCGAGAAGTGGTGCCGAACCACGAATGCTAAATGCGTGATTGACGTTGAAGACCTCTGGCCTGAATCTTTCCAGATGATCATTAAACTTAAGTTTTTCTATAAAACGCTAACTTGGCCTTTGATGATTCAGGCAAACCGCGTTTACCGCAAAGCTGATGCCGTGGTAACGGTGTCTCAAACCTATATGAACCGTGTTAAAAATGTTCGTAAAGGCTCTTTTCCTTCTGCCGTTGCCCCGATTGGTGCGGATTTAGATTACTGTTCTTCAATTTCCAAAGCGGGGAGCGTAATAAAGCCACAAGGAGAGTTTTGGATTACTTATATTGGAACGCTTGGCAAATCGTATGATTTACGAATGATTATTGATGGGATTAATCTGATTAGCGACCGATGCAAAACAAAAATTGTCTTTAAAATTTTGGGTTCAGGCCCCGATGAAGAGATGCTTAGACTATACGTGATGGGCAAAAAAGGCAAATATGAATTTCTTGGGTTACTTCCTTACGATAATATGTGCCAAGTTTTAGGGTGTTCCGATTTGGCCGTTAATCCGATTGTAGGAAGCTCGGTTGCTTCGCTCATTAATAAAGTGGCCGATTACGCTGCCTGCGGCGTCCCTGTTATCAATATGCAAAACTGTAAAGAATACATCGATGCTTTGAATTTAACTCAATCTGGTTTCACGGTTCCGAACGGTATGACCGAGTTGTTCTCTAGCTGTGTGGAATTTCTTGCTGAGAACCCAGCCTTGCTCGCGTTTTATAGACAAAACGTTCCTGCGCTGGCCAGCCAGTATTTTTCTCGTACAAAAAGTCAGAAAGCCATTGTGAGCCTTCTTAATAGTCTTAAATAGTATGGCAAAGTTTCCTTGGAAAAACCCTCAGTTAATTAGTTTGGGGGAAGACTGCGAAACGATGTTTCGAATTAATGACTATTCCAAGGTTGAAGGCTCTTTTCCCTTCTCATGGTGCTATTTAGCCGATCGAGAAGGTTTGCTCCGAGGTCTCAATGATTTACAATCGGTGCCCGGAGATAAGTGTTCTTCCTTTTTAAGCAATCCCGGAATGGTGTTTTTTCCGATGTCAGGCTTGGCATTTCACTTTAGAAGCATCCAGCCCAAGGCTGAATCCTTTATTTCGCAAAATGACCCGGATTACCTTGAATTCGTTTCTCGTTTTGCCCATTTGCGTCAGAAAATGCTTGATTTTTGGTCCTCTGGAAAACCTGCGGTTTATTTTCTTAAACTTTCTCACACCAATTTTGAACTTGATTCACGTTTCGTCCGCCAAGTTGATGCCTTGTTACTGGAAAAACAATCTGGTCCCTACTTGCTTATTCCGATTTTCAATAGGAATGGGATTTCTAAGCGCGAGTATCGAAAAATGGGGAGCAAAACTATTTCGCCGGAATTCGTTCGTCGTTTTTGGGATTTTCGTTTTGATTATATATGGCGAAACTACTCGGGAGATCGGCTTGGTTGGTTTTTAATCTTTAAACATCACATTAGAGGAAAATGCTTGCCGTTTCTTATCAAAATGGAATCTCGTTATTTCTATTTGAAGCACCCGAAATTTAGGAAACTCTTTGGTTGGCTTCCTCATCGGAAGGGCAATTGCGAGTCCCCCAGCTTTTTTTCTTGATGTTCCTTCGTGATATACTAAAACAACCAGTAAGATTTATGGAATTGAACCTGAAAAACAAGCCGGTCTTAGTCGTTGGCGCATCGAAAGGCATTGGCAAGGCCATTGCTTTAGGCTTTGCCAGCGAGGGTTCCAAACTCGTTATCATTGCTCGTTCCAAAGATATTATCGAAGAAGTCAAAAAAGAATGTCTCAAAGTCGGTGCCGTTTCTTGTGAAGCCATGGTGGCGGATATCACCAAAGAGCCACGAAAAGTTGCTGAAACCTGTCTTAAGAAGTTTGGGTCCTTTGACGTGGTGGTTCATTGTGTCGGCACATCCTTAGTTCCGAGAGATATCTTTGGATCGGAAGAAGATTACTTAGCCGCGCTCAACGAAAACGCCTTGGCTTCTATTCAAATGAACGCGGTTCTCATTCCCGATATGATCTCCAAAGGAATTAAGGGCCACGTGGTGCATGTTTCTTCGATTTCGGCGATCAATTTACGGGGCAACGCTTTATATGCCTCCAGCAAGGCTTTCTTGAACGCTTACGTGACTTCAGCGGGCCGTCAGGTTGCTCCGAAAGGGATTTGCCTGAACTCGGTCATGCCGGGCGCGGTGACCTTCCCCGGTGGATATTGGGATACCGCTATTCAAGCTAAAGAACCCAAAGTTCAGGATTTCTTATCCCATCACCAAGCGGTGGGCCGCTTTGGCGAAGCCGATGAGATTGCGAATCTCGTCTTATTCCTTGCCTCCGATAAATCTTCCTTCATTGTTGTCTCCTACCCTCCCGTCC
>Ga0183101_1000073_pt5 | contig 14925 bp, 12 predicted proteins | sample Biomet3_FD_127790 | JGI IMG/M metagenome (GOLD analysis project Ga0183101, IMG submission 127790) | Microbial communities from bioreactor (seeded with sewage sludge) at LBNL, California, USA - Biofuel metagenome 3 | ecosystem: Engineered > Bioreactor > Anaerobic > Unclassified ... | reverse complement strand
CCGCGCGCCGTACAGGCGGGGGGCGGGCGGGGCGGGGTCAAAGCGCCTCCGGGTCCAGCCCGGTGAGACGGCGGCGCAGCATATCGAAAGCGTGGTTGGCGGCGACGGCGCGGATGCGGTCCCGGCGGCGCTGTCCCAGCTCCAGCTTTCGCACAAACGTGGCCTCCGGCGCGGCCAGTCCCACAAAAACCAGCCCCACGGGGTTTCCGCGCTCGTCCCGGTCCGGACCCGCCACTCCGGTGACGGACACGCCGAACTCCGCGCCGGTTATGGTCCGCACCCGCTCGGCCATGGCCCGGGCGGTGGGGTCCGACACGGCCCCGAACTCATCCAGAACCGCCTGCGGCACCCCCAGAACGGCCGCCTTTACAGATGTCCAGTAGGACACCACGCCGCCACGGAACGCGGCGGACGCGCCGGGCAGGGAGGTGAACTGTTCCGCGATAAGACCGCCGGTGCAGGATTCCGCGGCGGCAAAGGTGAGCCCCTGCTCCTTCAAAAGCGCCAGACACTCCTCCGGAAGACCCGATACGTCCACGCCGTAGACGTAGTCGCCCAGCGCGGCGCGGACCTCTGCCGTCACGGGGGACAGCATGGCCTCGGCCTCCTCGCGGGAGGCGGCGCGGGCCGTGGCCCGGAGGCGAACCTCGGCGGGCTTTGCGTAGGTGGCCAGCGTCGGATTTTCCATGTGCACCATCCGGTCGTGCAGAAGCTCCTCCACGCTGGATTCGCCCAGCCCGAAGCACAGAATGTCGTGAGAGACGATGACCTCGCCCGAGAGCGCCCGCAGATAGGGGGCGGCGCAGCGGGCAAACATGGTCTCCAGCTCATGGGGCGGACCCGGCAGCAGCAAAACCTGCGTCCCGCCGGAGACGAAAGCGCAGCCGGGGGCCGTGCCCACGGCGTTGTCAAAGACCGTGCACTCCACCGGCAGCTCGGCCTGACGGGTGTTGTTCTCCGGCATCTCCCGGTGCAGCGCCGCGCGGTAAAAGTCCCGGATGCCCTCCAGAATGTCGCGGTGCAGCTCCAGCGGCCGGCCGAAGGCGGCGCAGACGGTTTGCTTGGTCAGATCGTCGTAGGTGGGGCCCAGTCCGCCCACCAGAATGAGAATGTCGGCCCGGCCGCGGGCGATGTCCAGCGCCGCCCGAAGCCGCTCCGGATTGTCGCCCACCACGGTGTGCCAGTATACGCCGATGCCCAGTCCGCTCAGTTCCCGGGAGAGATACTGCGCGTCCGTGTTGGCGATGTTGCCCAGCAGAATCTCCGTGCCGACGGCAATGATTTCAGCCCGATGTGCCATGAAAATTCCCTCTTCCGCCGCGGACGCGGCTTCTGCCTCCGCCCGCGCAAATTGCAGGCGCTCTTTCAGGCCTGCGCGTCCCCCGTCTCCTTCCAGACGAGGGTGCCGTCGCCCTTGATCCGGGCGATCTGTTCGCCCTCCATGGCCTGAGCCACCAGCGCGTCCACGTCCAGCGCGCTTTCGGACGCGCGCACCTCGTCCACATGGGGCCGCGTGTTGGGATGCCGGGGCGTAAAGACGGTGCAGCAGTCCTCGTAGGGGAGAATGGAGGTGTCGAAGGTGCCGATGCGGCGGGAGATCTTGACGATCTCCGATTTGTCCATGCCGATCAGGGGCCGCAGCACCGGCAGATCCGGCACCGCGTCCTCCGTCACGCCCAGGGACATCATGGTCTGGCTGGCAACCTGGCCCAGGGACTCGCCGGTGATGAGGGCGCGGCAGCCGGATTTTTTTGCCACCTGCCGCGCAAGGCGCATCATAAAGCGGCGCATGATGAGCGTGAAGTAGTCCTCCGGGCACGCCCGGCGGATCTCCTCCTGAATATGGGTAAAGGGGATCACGTGGATCGTCAGGCGGCCGCACCAGGGGGTCAGCAGCTTGGCGAGGGACAAGACCTTCTCCAGCGCCTGCTGGGAGGTGTAGGGCGGGGACTGGAAGTGGACCAGCTCCAGCTGAACGCCCCGGCGCGCCATCATCCAGGAGGACACGGGGCTGTCGATGCCGCCGGAGAGGAGGGAGACGGCCCTGCCGCCGGTGCCAACCGGCAGACCGCCGGCGCCCTCGCAGGCGGGCGCGTGGACATAGGCCGCTTTCTCCCGAATTTCCACAAAGACGGTGAGATCGGGAGTGTGGACGTCCACCCGCACGTCGCCAAACGCCTGCGCCAAAAGGCCGCCCACTGCCTGGGAGACCTGAATGGAGGTCATGGGGAAAGCCTTGTCCGCCCGGCGGGACTCCACCTTAAAGCTCCCGGCCCGGGCAAAATCCTCGCGGAGATAGGCCTCCGCCGTGGCGGCAATGGCCTCCGGCGATTTTGCGCAGGGCACAGCCCGCGCCACGGTCACAACGCCGAACACCTGCCGGCAGGCCTCAAAGGCGGCGGGCACGTCGCACGCGCCGTCCAGCGGCTCCACGTAGATGGTGCTCTGGCGGGAGTAGACCTGAAAGCGGCCGCAGGGCCGGACGTGCCGGCTCACATTGGAGACGAGGCGGTCGATAAAGACGTTGCGGTTGAGACCCTTCAGAACGACCTCGCCCAGTTTTAAAAGCAGGATCTCCTGCTGTGTTTCTTCTGTCATGGCGTAACCTCCGGATGTATTGACGATAAAATGCCTTTTTATTATACAGGCTCCGGATAAAAATAAAAAGAGCAAAAAAGATTTCTTCCGTCACCTTTTTCTGCTAAGATCCATCTATATTTACGACCGGTCAAAATGAAGAGGGAAAGGAGGCCGACGGAAACTGTGAAAGAGACGATGCTTGACAAGGCGTGGTTCAGCGGACAGGTGATACAGAACGAAAAGGCACTGTACCGCACGGCCCGCATGATTTTAAGGAACGATCAGGACGCGGAGGACGCGGTCCAGGAGGCGATTCTGTCCGCTTACGCGGCGCTGGAGAGTCTGCGGGACCCGGAGCGGTTCAAGCCGTGGATTCTGCGGATCCTGACGAATCAATGCTATGACATCTGCCGGAGGACCCGGCAGACCGTGGATCTGTCCGACGTGGAGGAGACGCTCCCCGCGTCCGGGACGGACTGCACGGAAAGGCTCACCCTGTACCAGGCGGTGGAGCAGCTTCCGGACGACTTCCGGACTGCCATCACGCTGTTCTATTACGAGGATTTGAGCGTCCGGCAGATCGCCGGGGTTCTGGGGCTGACGGAGGCGGCGGTCAAGACCCGCCTGAGCCGCGGCCGGCAGAGCCTGCGGGCGCTGCTGGGGGAGGAGTGAGCGACGATGGACCAGTTTGACTTAAAAATGAGAGAACGCGCGCGCCGCGAGGAGTTCCCGCTGCCGGAGGATTACGCCGGAAGGGTGTTCGCGCTCTGCGCGTCGCTGGAGGAAAAACACGTGGAAACAAAAAAGACAACAAACCGCGCTCCCCGCTGGCTGATCGGCGTGGCGGCGGCGCTGGCGCTGCTGGTGGCGGTGCCCAACCTGTCCGCTCCGGCCGCCCGGGCTTTGGAACGTATCCCGGTGCTGGGCCGGATCGTGGAGGTCGTCACCTTCCGGCACTACACCTATGACGACGGGCATGGGCAGGCGGACGTGTCGGTGCCGCAGATCAGCGCCGACGGAAGCGCCGCCGCCAGCGTGAATAAGGACGTGCAGGCATACACCGACCGCCTCATCGAGCAGTTCAAGGCGGACTGCGCGACCTTGGGCGAGGGCTACGAGGGACTGGACGTAAGCTATCATGTGGTGACGGATACGGACGGCTGGTTCACCCTGCGGGTGGACGCGCTGGAGACGATGGCCAGCGGCTACGAGTTCAGCAGGATCTACAATATCGACAAGACCACCGATCAGACCGTCTCCCTGGCCGGACTTTTCAAGGACGGGGCCGACTGGAGCCGGGTGCTCTCGGAGGAGGTGCGCCGCCAGATGGCCGAGCAGATGGCCGATGCCGCCAGCGGAAAGACCTATTTCACCGAGGACTTCTCCGGCGTCGCCGACGACCAGAACTACTATTTCGACCAGGACGGCAATCTGGTGCTGGCGTTCGACGAATACTCCATTGCGCCGGGCTCCATGGGCGCGCCGGAGTTCACCATCGCCAAAAGCGTCTATCAGGATCTTCTCAAATGAGCGCGGCAAAGGCCCCGGACCGGGAAGGTCCGGGGCCTTTGAGCTTTTTGAAGGAGTCCCGCGGCTCTCTTTGACAGACAGGCTGCGCTCTGTGCTCCGCGGCTGCCCGCCGAAGGCGAACGATTTGACGCCTGCTTCGCGGAAAGCGCATTCGTCTGCGTTCACGCATCGGGCGGACGCCGGCGGAAATGGCTTCCGCCGCTCCGGCGGCGAAACTCGGCAGAGCCCTTTCGGCCTTTCTGGAAAAGAACGGCCGATGCGGCTCAGTTTTTAATAGTGTCCACGCCGACCTTCGGGAGCTTTTCCACGCTCATCGCCTCTATATAATAGAACGGCTCCTCGGGCTGGCCTCCGCCCGGATATGTCGTCCCCGCCCGCAGAATTCCCGTGACCCGGACCCACGACTTTTCGGAGATCAGCGCCGAGAGGTCCTGGTCCGACTGAAACTCAAAATTGACGTAGCCGCCGGTGCAGTACGGGCAGGTGGGACCTTTCCTCCCGACGAAGGTGTATTTGTCGAAAATCATATAGTATCCCTCGATCACCACCGATTTTCCGCTGTAATCTGAAAAATTGGTGTACCAGTCGTTGATCTGGGTCATGTACAGCCTGTCGCCCACGGTAATGTCGATCTTGCTCGCGTCAAACGTCCGGCGGTCGGCGGCAATATCGTAAGGATAGTCGTCGCTGGCCTCCTGCGGTCCGACTCCGGCCGGGGCGGAGGAGGGAGGGGCGCTGTCTGCCGCCGCTGCCTGCGATGATACGGCGCTGCCTGCCGCCACGGCCGTGTGCTCGTCTTTCCGGCGGCCACAGCCGACGGTTAAAAGCAGCAGGAGACACAAAAAAAGCAGGATGATTTTTTTCATCTCGATCCTCCCCGTTCTTTCAATCGCTCCATTTCAAAAAATACGAAGAACACCGCGATATCCGTCACCACGATGCAGGCGCCGGTGGGGACGGACCCCAGATAGGAGACGACCAGTCCCAGCATAAAGCAGGCAACGGATAAAATCGCCGAGAGGAAAATCGTGGACTTGAATTTCCGGCACACCCGCATGGCTGTGAGAGACGGAAAGACGATCAGGCTGGAAATAAGCAGCGTGCCCATCATCCGCATTCCCAGCACCACGGTAATCGCGGTCAGAAACGCGATCACCATGTTGTAAAGACGGGTCCGGGTCCCGGTGGCGGAGGAGAACGTCTCGTCGAAGGTGACGGCAAAGATGCGGTTGTAAAAAAGGACGTACAGGATCAGCACCGCCGCGCTGAGCAGGACGGAGAGCACCACGTCGCCGCGGCTCATGGCGAGGATGCTGCCGAACATATAGTTGCACACGTCCGTGTTCATGCCCGTGGTCAGCGAGATGGTCATGACGCCCACCGCAAGAGCGCCGCTGCATAAAAGGGCCGTGGCGGCGTCGCCCTTGATCTTGGAGCTGTCCTTCAGCTGGAGCAGGAGGAACGCGCACACCACGCACACGGGGATCGCCACCGCCAGCGGCGCGGCGTTCATGGCGTAGGCCACAGCCAGCGCGGCAAAGCCCACGTGGGAGAGCCCGTCTCCGATCATGGAATACCGTTTTAAAACAAGGCTCGCCCCCAGCAGCGAGGCGCACAGGGACACCAGTACGCCGACGACCAGCGCCCGGACCAGAAACGGATAGGAGAGCATCTCCGCAAGTGTATTCAGCATGCGGCGCCTCCCAGAAAGCACCGCCCGAGCCGGCTCTCCCGATACTCCTCCGACGGTCCGTAGAAAAGCTGCCTGTTGCCCAGATGCAGCACGCGGTCGGACTGCTCCACCGCGCCGCGGACGTCGTGGGAAACCATAATGACCGTGATGCCGCGCTCCCGGTGCAGCATGCCGATCACCCGGTAGAGATCCGCGGTCATGATCGGGTCGAGGCCGGTCACAGGCTCGTCGAGCAGCAGCAGCTTTTTTGTGGCGCACAGCGCCCTTGCCAGCAGCACGCGCTGCTGCTGACCGCCGGACAGATCCCGGTAGCAGCGGTCTTTCAGTCCCTCGATCCCGAGAAGCGCCAGCTTTTCCCGCACGTCCGCCCGGTCCGCCGCGCCGTAGAAGGGGCGGCAGCCCAGACGGTTCAGCCGCCCGGACAGCACCACCTCCAGTACGCTGGCGGGGAAATCCTTCTGCGCCGCGGTCTGCTGGGGCAGGTATCCGATCTCCTCGCTTTTAAGCCCCTCACCCGTCAGGATCTCGCCCTCCGAGGGCTTTTTCAGGCGCAGCAGCCCCTTGAGCAGCGTGCTTTTTCCCGCGCCGTTCTCACCCACGACGCAGAGATAGTCTCCGGCTTCCACGGAGAAATTCAGGCCGGTCAGCACCGTCGTCCCCTCATAGGAGAACGAGACGTCCCGGCAGGTAAGGAGGCTCATGTCAGTTCAGAGCCTCCTTCAGCACATCCACGTTGTGCTCCATCAGGCTCACGTAGGTCGCGCCGGCCTTGAAATCGCTGTCGCTGACGTTGTGGACGGCATTGAGCAGCTCGCTCTTTGCGCCGGTGGCTTCACAGATGGAATTGCACATCTGCTCGTTGGAGAGCTCAATGTGGAACACCACCGGGATCTGGTCCTCCCTGACCTTTTTGATGAGGAACGCCACTGTGGAGGCATCCGCCTCGGTGTCCGTGGAGCAGCCGGGGAACGCCGCGTAGTAGGTCAGGCCGTATTCCTTGCAGAAATAGCGGAACGGGAAGCGGTCGCCGACGATGATTTCCTTGCGCTTGGCGCTGCCGATGACCTGGCGGAAGTCGCCGTCCAGCTTTTTGAGCTGGGCGAGGTAGGCCTCGGTGTTGGCCTTATAGGTGTCCTGATTGGCCGCGTCCAGCGTGCAGAGCGTGTCGGACAGCTTCTGCACGATCTTCATGGCGTTGACGGGAGACGTCCAGACGTGCTCGTCCATCTCCGGCGTCTCCGCCGCCGCGCTGGAATCGGACTCGCCCGCCTCGGGCTGCATTCCCTCCACCAGCTCTTCTTCCACCAGGTCCACGGCGTCCATCAGCTTAAAGACGGTCATTTTGCTCTGGTCCATGGACTGGAGCACATCCGCGACCCACTCGTCCGAGTCGCCGCCCACATAGACGAAAAGGCCGCTGTTTTGTATGGTGATGATGTCCTGCGGCGTGGGCTCGTAGCTGTGGCTCTCCGCGCCGGGCTTGAGCAGCATGGTCACGTCGGCCTTGTCGCCGACGATCTGGCGCACGAAATCGTACTCCGGAAAATTGGTGCACACGACGCTGAGCTTTTCCGAACCGGCCTCCGCCGAGGCGCTTGCGGCGGCGCTTTTTGACGCGGCCGGGCTTCCGCAGGCGGTCAGGGTGAGCGCAAGCAGCAATCCTGCCAGAAGGCAGGCAATTGTTCTCTTTATCATAAAAAAACCTCCGATAATCAATTCTTAAAATGGGCGCAAAAAAGCAAGGGGCTTCAGTCTGCCGAAAGACAGACGGCTCCCTTGCGGCCAAAAGAACGGATTAATCGGACAGCTTTACCTTCAGAGAAATCAAAGTGACGGTCGCCGCCGCGCGTACGGGCGCGCACGTCAGCAAAAACGCGAACAGAATAAAGAACGCCAGCGCCGGTCTGCCCGCGGACGCGGTCCCCAGAGTGTTCAGGACCTGCCGGCAGATCTGAATTTCGTGGCAGATGGGGCAGTTTTCCCCGGCGCAGTCGTGGTGGGCCTCCAGAATGATATATGCGGCGGAGGAGAACATGACCAAAAGCAGCACAAGGCAGGTCGCTGCCGCGAACACTCTGCGTTTTCCCTTCATTTTTGCTCTCCTCCTTTTGCGCGGCTATTTTGAAAGGCACTCCCGGCAGATCCCGTACAGGACCGTTTTGCCCCGGTCAATTTGAAAGCCCGCGGAGGCAAATACGTCCGTTTGCAGGTTCTCCGCAGTCCTGCCCTCCGCGTGCAGCGTTTTCCCGCACTTCAGACAGACCAGGTGGATGCAGTTGCGGCACTGCTCCGACTGAGTGTACTGGTAGTAGATTTCCCGCGATCCCTCTTTGGTGGAGCGGGCGATAAGACCCGCGCTCTCCAGCGCCGTCAGATTGCGGTAGATCGCGCTGAGGCTGATTTCGGGCGCGGGCAGTTCGGCTGCGATCTGCCGGGCGGAAAACTGCCGGTCCGGATTGCGCTGCAAAAATTCCATCAGGAGTCCCCGTTGTTCCGTTTTGTATCCTGTCATGCAAACGCCCCCAAGACCGTAATTTGCGAACCAGACGCAAATTATGCTATCACTGTGCGGGGTCGATGTCAACTAAATTTGCAAATTGATCGCAAATTTACCGCAAAATAAAATACCGGGTAATCGTGCGGACAGCGGCGCTGTCCGTATGATCTCCGGCAGCCGCGGAGGTATTTCGCCGCGGCGGGGCCTGACGGGAGTTCGTTCCGGGCCGGGCGGAACACGCGATCGGATGCTGCTGTCCCGGCGGGATGAAAGAAAATGGTCCCTTCGCGCCTGACGCCGCAGGGCATCCCGCGCTCCGCCCGGAGGGGAATCCGGCGACCCGCCCCGCCTGCGGTGATCCCCGGCGGAAAACGGCGCGGCCGCACTTCCTCCGTCACGCAGAACGCAGCCGGGGCTCCCACTCGGTCCGGCGCTGCTTCGCGGACGAAACCGTTCCGCAAAATAAACAGGGGCCCGCGCTTTTCTTCGCGCGGCCCCTTCCGAAATCCGGCGCGGCAGGGAGAAGAGGGACCGGCAGGACGCCCCGCCGGAACAGAGGGCGCCGGCGGGACGCAGACCCGGCTTATCCCTTCAGAATGTCTGTATTTCGATATTGAATGGCCTCCGCCAGATGGGGCGCTTCAATGTGCTCCGCCCCGTCCAGATCGGCGATGGTGCGGGCCACCCGCAGCAGCCGGTCGTGAGAGCGGGCCGTCAGCCCCAGCCGCTCGAACGCGGACTCCATCAGCTTTTCCCCGGCGGGGTCCAGCGCGCAGAACTCCCCGATCATGGCGGGCGTCATATAGGCGTTGCAAGTGATCGCGCCGCCCGCGAAGCGCCGCTTCTGGATCTCCCGGGCGGCGTCCACCCGGAGCTTTACCGCGGCGGAGGACTCCGGCGTTTCCCGGCGGCGCATGGCCTCATATTCCACCGAGGGCACGTTCACATGAATGTCGATCCGGTCCAGCAGGGGCCCGGAAATTTTTTCCACATATTTCGCCACGTCCCGGTCGGAGCACGTACAGCGGCCCGAGGGATGTCCCCGCCAGCCGCAGCGGCAGGGATTCATGGCGCACACCAGCTGAAAGCGGGCGGGGAGGCGCAGCGTGCCGCCGGCCCGGGCCACCGTCACCTCGCCGTCCTCCAGCGGCTGACGCATGGCCTCCAGCACGTCCCGGTGGAATTCCGGCAGCTCGTCCAGAAACAGCACGCCGTTGTGGGCGAGGGACACTTCGCCCGGCCGCAGGGCCGGCCCGCCGCCCGTCAGCGCCGCGGCGGAGGAGGTGTGGTGCGGACTGCGGAACGGACGCCGGAGCAGCAGCGGCTGCCGGGGGTCCACCAGTCCCGCCACGGACCAGATGGCGGAGGCCTCCAGCGCCTCCGGACGGGTCATGTCCGGCAGAATGGAGGGCAGGCGCTTGGCCAGCATGGATTTTCCGGCGCCGGGAGAGCCGATCATCAGAAGGTTGTGTCCGCCTGCGGCGGCCACCTCCAGCGCGCGCTTGACATTCTCCTGCCCCATCACGTCCCGGAGGTCCGGCAGTCCGCTGCTCAGCGCCTCCGGTTCCCAGACCGGCGCGGGCGTGATCGGCGCGTCGCCCCGCAGATGCCCGATCAGCGCCCCCACGTCCGCAACAGGATAGATCACCGGCCCGCCGGCAAGCGTTGCCTCGGCGGCATTTTCCTCCGGCACGAAGAGCTGGCGGATGCCGCTCTCCCGGGCGGCCAGGGCCATGGGCAGCACGCCGCTGACGCCCCGCAGAGCGCCCGCCAGGGAGAGCTCGCCGATGAACGCCGCGTCCGGCGGCAGGGCGGGCAGCTCGCCGTCCGCGGCCAGAATACCGATCAGAATGGGCAGGTCGTAGACCGTTCCCTCTTTTTTCTGCCCCGCGGGCGCCAGATTCACCGTGATCCGGCTGACGGGAAATTTCGCGCCGCAGTTTTTCACCGCCGCGCGCACCCGTTCCCGTGCCTCCCGCACGGCGGCGTCCGGAAGCCCGACGATGTCGAACGCGGGCAGGCCGCCGGAGAGAAAACACTCGGCGGAAACCTCGTAGCCCTTCAGTCCGGTCAGCCCCAGCGAGCGCACTGTAACAACCATGAACAAGCTCCTCCGTGATCTTAAAAAATGACGCTTCGGAAAATGAATTCGCAGCCCCCTGAAAATGGGTTGTCTGCTTTCGGACGGCGCGGTACGACCAGTAAAAACTGCCCGTATTTACCAGCTCATTTTACCACAACATGACTGAAAAGAGAAACGGAACATTTGGAAAAGGCACTGAAAAAGCGAAATATATTTGTCGTTTCTCACATATTCAGAAGTTTGTGCAAAAAAATCACAAGATCGGCGTTTACAGTAATTGCCGCAAGTGATATAATACCCATGCATGAAATCTGAGGAGCGTCTTGGACTTCGTGAACTCGTTAAAATGCCGCCGCTCGGGCGGCAAAATAGGAGGTAAGTTTATGGCAAGAAAGTTCAAGTCCATGGACGGTAACAACGCGGCCGCGTACGTCAGCTATGCGTTTACCGAAGTGGCGGGCATCTATCCGATCACCCCGTCCTCTCCCATGGCAGACTTGGTCGATCAGTGGTCTGCGGCCGGTCAGAAAAATATCTTCGGCACCACGGTCAAAGTGTGCGAGATGCAGTCCGAGGCAGGCGCATCCGGCACAGTGCATGGCTCCCTGGCAACCGGCGCACTGACCACCACCTACACGGCTTCCCAGGGCCTGCTGCTGATGATCCCGAATATGTACAAGATCGCCGGTGAGCTGCTGCCCGCGGTGTTCCATGTTTCCGCGCGCACGGTTTCCACCCACGCTCTGAACATCTTCGGCGATCACTCCGATGTCATGGCCTGCCGTCAGACCGGCTTCGCCATGCTGTGCGAGAACGAGCCCCAGGAGATCATGGACCTGTCGCCCGTTGCCCATCTGGCCGCCATCGAGGGCCATGTTCCCTTCATCAACTTCTTCGATGGCTTCCGCACCTCCCACGAGATTCAGAAGGTCGCCGTGTGGGATTACGAGGATCTGAAAGAAATGTGCGACATGGACGCCGTCGCGGCGTTCCGCAAGCACGCGCTGAACCCGGAGCGCCCGAATATGCGCGGCTCTCACGAGAACGGCGATATCTTCTTCCAGCACCGCGAGGCCTGCAACAAGTATTATGACGCGCTTCCCGCCGTGGTCGAGAAGTACATGGACAAGATCAACGCCAAGCTGGGCACCGACTACAAGCTGTTCAACTATTACGGCGCGCCCGATGCGGACCGCGTGATCATCGCCATGGGCTCCATCTGCAACGTGGCCGAGGAAGTCATCGACTACCTGACCGCCAAGGGCGAGAAGGTCGGCATGGTCAAGGTCCATCTGTATCGTCCGTTTGCCGCCGACAAACTGCTCTCCGCCATTCCCGCCACCGCCAAGAAGATCGCGGTCCTGGACCGCACCAAAGAGCCGGGCGCGCAGGGCGAGCCCCTCTATCTGGATGTGGTCACCGCGCTGGCAAACGCCGGCCGGAACGACGTGGTCGTGACCGGCGGCCGTTACGGCCTCGGCTCCAAGGATACGCCTCCCGCCTCCGTGTTCGCCGTGTATGAGGAGATGAAGAAGGCCGCTCCCAAGCGTCAGTTCACCATCGGTATCGTGGACGACGTCACCAAGCTGTCCCTGCCGGAGGAAGCTGCTCCCGACGTGTCCCCGAAGGGCACCATCGCCTGCAAGTTCTGGGGCCTGGGCGGCGACGGCACCGTGGGCGCCAACAAGAACTCCATCAAGATCATCGGCGATCACACCGACAAATACGTGCAGGCGTACTTCCAGTATGATTCCAAGAAGACCGGCGGCGTCACCATCAGCCATCTGCGCTTCGGCGACAAGCCCATCAAGTCTTCTTACTACATCAACAAGGCCGACTTCGTGGCCTGCCACGTGCCCGCCTATATCACCAAGAAGTTCCCCATCGTCCGCGACGTCAAGCCCGGCGGCGCATTTATGATCAACTGCCAGTGGACGCCGGAGGAGCTGAACGAGCATCTGGATGCTGCCTCCAAGCGTTACATCGCCAAGAACAACATCCGGCTCTATACGATCAACGCCATTGACCTTGCCAGAAAGATCGGCATGGGCAAGCGCACCAACACGATCCTCCAGTCCGCGTTCTTCTCTCTGGCCAAGGTTCTGCCCGAGGCAGAGGCCATCGGCTACATGAAGGACGCCGCCACGCACTCCTACCTCAAGAAGGGCCAGGACGTGGTGGATATGAACCACAAGGCCATTGACCTCGGCGCCACCGCCTATCAGAAGATCGACGTTCCCGCCGACTGGGCCAATGCCAAGGACGAGGACGACACTGCCAAGCTGGAGGGCAAGCCCGAGCTGGTGGAGCAGGTCAAGACCATCCTGAATCCCGTCGGGAAGATGGACGGCGACTCTCTGCCTGTCTCCGCTTTCGTCAAGCATGTGGACGGCCAGTTCGAGCTGGGCGCCTCCGCTTACGAAAAGCGCGGCGTGGCCGTCTCCGTTCCCACCTGGGACGCCGGCAAGTGCATCCAGTGCAACAACTGCGCTTATGTCTGCCCGCACGCCACCATTCGCCCGTTCGCTCTGACCGAGGACGAGGCCAAGGCCGCCCCCAAGGCAGCCAAGCTCGCGGATATCAAGGCCGGCAAGGGCAAGGGCACCTATAAGTTCACCATGGCCATCTCTCCGCTGGACTGCATGGGCTGCGGCGTTTGCGTGGGCCAGTGCCCGGTGAGCGCGCTGACCATGGTTGCCCAGGAGGACGAGGGCGCGCAGCAGGATGTGTTCAACTACTGCGTCTCCAAGGTCTCCGAGAAGAAGGATATGCAGGACAATACCGTCAAGGGCAGCCAGTTCAAGCAGCCCATGCTGGAGTTCTCCGGTTCCTGCGCAGGCTGCGCCGAGACCAGCTATGCCCGTCTCGTCACCCAGCTGTACGGCGACCATATGTATATCTCCAACGCCACCGGCTGCTCCTCCATCTGGGGCGGACCGGCAGCTACCTCTCCGTATTGCACGGACAAGAACGGCCACGGTCCCGCATGGTCCAACTCCCTGTTCGAGGATAACGCCGAGCACGGTCTGGGCATGTATCTGGGCCAGAACGCCACCCGTCAGCGGCTGGCCGGCCTGACCAGCGATCTGCTGGCCGTCTCCTATACCGACGCTGCCGCCAAGGCCGCCGGCAAGGAATGGCTGGACACCATGGACGACTGCACCGCCAACGGCGAGGCCGCGAAGAAGTTCGTTGCCGCGCTGAAGGACGCCGTTGTGGAAGGCTGCACCTGCGACGCCTGCACGCTGGCCCGCAAGATTCTGGCCGACAGCGAGTTCCTGGCCAAGAAGTCCATGTGGGTCTTCGGCGGCGACGGCTGGGCCTATGATATCGGCTTCGGCGGCGTGGACCATGTCCTGGCCTCCGGCAATGATATCAACGTCTTCGTCTTCGATACCGAGGTGTACTCCAACACCGGCGGACAGGCTTCCAAGGCCTCCAACATCGGCCAGGTCGCTCAGTTCGCGGCTGCCGGCAAGGAGATCAAGCCGAAATCCCTGGCGGAAATCGCCATGAGCTATGGCTACATCTATGTGGCGCAGGTCGCCATGGGCGCCAATGCCGCCCAGACCCTGAAGGCAATCACCGAGGCGGAGGCCTATCACGGCCCGTCTCTGATCATCGGCTACTCTCCCTGCGAGATGCACTCCATCAAGGGCGGCATGATGAACTGCCAGAAGGAAATGAAGCGCGCGGTGGACTGCGGTTACTGGAACCTGTTCCGGTTCAACCCCGCTGCCGAGGGCGCCAAGTTCACGCTGGATTCCAAGGAGCCGGCCGGCGGTTATCAGGAGTTCCTGATGAACGAGGCCCGTTACTCCCGCCTGACCCGCGAGTTCCCCGAGCGCGCGACAGAACTGTTTGCGCGGTCTGAGGAAGCGGCCAAGGCACGTTATGAGCATCTGCTCAAGCTGAAGGAAATGTACGCGGGATGATGATCGTCTGATCAGCTCGCAAAACGTTCAGAGAGAGGCTCCGGAATGATTCCGGAGCCTTTTTTTTGCTGCCTGGCGGCGTGCTATTTAAATAAGGAATAAGGGATAGAGAATCCGGGAAAAAGCTTGTTGAAATTTGATATAAAAATTTAAAGAAAAGCGTAGATTTGTTGCTCGCCAGGGTCTATAATAATGCGGTTCTGAAAAGGAGAGTACTATGAAAAAACCTTTTTTATCGGGCGTCAAACCGGATGCCCTCGTTCGGGATTGTTCTGCATTTTTATGGGTCCTGCTGCTGGCGGTAGCAGACGGACTTGTGAGCGAAATGTTCAATCACAAGGTGTTTACCACCGGTTTCGCAGACTTTTGGAGATTTCTTTCCCAATATCCGCTGGCCATGCTCGTCAATATTATGATCGTCCTGGTGACGCTGGCTCCCGCCCTGTTTCTGCGGCGCCGAAAATTCTGGTGCACGATGGTTTCGGCCATCTGGCTGATCGGCGGCGGCGTCAACGGATTTATTCTGCTCTACCGCATGACGCCCTTCACCACCGCGGATCTGACGGTGCTCAACACCGGCCTGGATACGCTGCCCAACTATATGTCC
>Ga0183101_1001748_pt1 | contig 14942 bp, 14 predicted proteins | sample Biomet3_FD_127790 | JGI IMG/M metagenome (GOLD analysis project Ga0183101, IMG submission 127790) | Microbial communities from bioreactor (seeded with sewage sludge) at LBNL, California, USA - Biofuel metagenome 3 | ecosystem: Engineered > Bioreactor > Anaerobic > Unclassified ... | reverse complement strand
AGGCTCGCCATCCAGATCTGGAAACCATCGTAGGTTTTCTGGGTTTTCCAGTAGATGAGGAGGATCAGCGCAAGGAAGAAGTTTGAGACAAAGATAATGAGATACAGCGTCCTGCTATCCGGTATCCACATGGTAGTAGTCTCCGCTCATATACGACGGGCCATAAGGTATCCCCGACACTAGGGACTGTCGATTCGGGAATATTAAACCGTTGTTATTTTGGAGGGATTTACCGGGGATTGCTGAAGTGCCGGGCCGGAACCCCATATACATACGTGTTCTGTCGCTGTGTGGGAAAGAAAATGCGGGATCGGGCAGGCCCACCGCATGCCGCGGCACATACCTATTTAGTCCAGGTGGGGTGATTCACTGCTATACCCTGGAGGGGTGAGCAGGAATGCCAGACAAAAAAGACGGACGACTTGAGTTCTTAACCGACAAAAACAGCGCACTTGTTCTCGTAGACTACCAGCCCACGATGTTTGCGGGGGTTGCATCGGGGGACAAGACGATCATCAGGAACGCGGCCTACTGTGCGGCAAAGGCCGCCCGTATCCTCGATGTCCCGGTCGTACTTTCGGCGATCAACCCGGCGGGCAATGGGAAGTTCCTTGCCGAGATCGCGGATCTCTTCCCGGGGCAGGAGGTATATGCCCGTGCCGTGCCCGGTTTCGACGCTTTCGAGGATGAGAAGACCTGGAATGCGGCGAAAAAAACCGGTAAGAAGAAGCTCGTGGTCTCGGGTCTCTGGACGAGCATGTGCTTTGCCTACACGGCCTTGCACGGGATCCGGGAAGGTTACGAGGTGTACGGCCTGATGGACGCTGGCGGCGACTCCACGCCCGACGCCCACCGGTACGGGATCGAACGGATGATCCAGGCGGGAGTAGTCCCGATCACGGTCGAATCGCTGGTCTCGGAATGGATGCACGACTGGGCAAACCCGAAGGCCGGGGAACTGGTAAAAGAGGTGTATTCGCGGTACGGGTATATGATCGGACTGGGAAGAACCTAAAACCAGGGATTCCTGATGGCAAAACCAGAAAAAGTACCTGACGGTATGAAGATCACCGTCACAAAGAACGGCCCCTATATCGTGACCGGCGGCGTCCCGCTTATCGTGATGGAGATCTGCAACGACGATGAGGGTTACTGCCGTACCTGGCGGGAAGTAAAGCGGTACCCGGTGCAGGAAACGTATGCCCTCTGCCGGTGCGGCCATTCAGAGAACAAACCATTCTGTACCGGGATGCATGCGAAGATCGGCTTTGACGGGACCGAGACCGCAAGGAACGAGCCGTATCTCCAGCATCCGCGGATCATTCGGGGCCCGAAACTGGAACTGCTCGACTACGAGAACCTCTGCGTCCATGCCCGGTTCTGCATGCGGGCCGGCGGGATCTGGAACCTCACCGAACAGTCGGATATCCCGGAGGCCCGGGAGATTGCCATCGAGGAAGCTTGCAACTGCCCGTCGGGCCGGCTGGTTATGAAGGACAGGGAGACCGGAAAGACCATCGAGCCGGATCTTGAGCCATCTATAGTCATTATCGAATACCCTCCCCGGGGCGAGCACGGGCCGCTCTGGGTCCGCGGCGGGATCCCGGTAGTGTCGGAGGACGGGAAACCCTACAGGATCAGGAACCGGCTCACGCTCTGCCGGTGCGGGAGATCGGAGAATATGCCGTTCTGCGACGGGAGCCACGTACTACACTAGAAAGCAGAGACCGGGGATCGGCGGCCCTCTCCCGCATGCAGCCAGTACCCGGCGTATCCCTTTTGATTCGGACAAGGAAAATTTCCAGTCATACTGGTGTTCGGGGAAACGGGCACAAGGAATGAGCCGTCCGCAGGTTATGAAAATACACGGCAGGCTCTGCCCTATTTCCTGATGCAGACCGGCTGGATCCCGGCTGCTTCCTCTTTCAGGGCCGCCTCGCCCAGCTGCTCGGTATCCTTGAGCGCTTCGATCAGCCACCAGGATTCGAGAATCTCGTCGTAAGTCCTTTCTTCCATGAACGAGGCTGCTTTCTTTAAGGTATCGATTGCTGACCCGTTGCACTTTTTTATCAGCCCGGTCACGGCCTGCTCGTACGCAGGGATATCGTACCGGCCGGGGAAGAATTTTTTCAGGATCTTCGTTTCGAAAAGGGCGTGGTCGAGCTGTTTGCCCAGCCCGTCCGCTTCGAATATGAGGTTGTGGAACGACTGGGAGACGATAACTTCGAGAAGGTTAAGCCGGGGATCGAGGTACTCGTAATCCGGGTAGGCTATATTTCCCCTGATCCGTCCTTCGTCTATCAGGCGCTTCTCGATAGAGGTCCCCACATAGGGAAACATCTTGGTAAAACGGATGACCGGGCGTCCCTTCCTGCCGAGGTATTCCAGCATCGTAATATTTTCAGTCACGGTCCTGAACGTGCTGTAGGGATCGAAAAGCATGAACCCGTATTCGTAATCGATACCGAGCTCGTCCAAGGTCTCCACTGCCTGGTAGATATCCTTCACGTTATAATGCTTGTTTGCCGTTTTCAGGCCCTGTTCGCTACCCGATTCGATCCCGAGATATACGGTCTGGAGCCCGACCTCTTTCATGGATTCGAACAGGTCCCGGTCGATCTCATCGATCCGGGAGGAGATCCGCCACAGGATGTCCTCCGTGAACGATCTCTTTGAGAGCTCCCCGACAAACTCTTCGATCCACGCCCTCTGGTCCCGGGTCTTTGTTCCCAGATCGTCGTCCTTGAAATTGAAGATGCGGATGCCACGGGAATAGAGCTGTTCCATCTCGTCTGCCACGTTTGCCGGAGACCGGGTCCGCCGCTTGGGGCCGGGGGCGTCATGGTAGAAGCGGTGAATACTGCAAAAACTGCAGTTGAAAAAACACCCGCGGCTTGCAAGGAGGGAACTGACGCCAAGGCCGTGAATGGTCTCGAAGGTTTCGTTTCGGACCGGGAACGGCAGGCTGTCGAGATCTTTTATCAAGGGGCGGGGATCGGAGGCATGGATGGCGCCGCCCTGCCGGAATACCAGGCCCGGTATCCTGTCCCACCGTTCCGGGTGTTCGAGGTTTTCGTACAGTTCCCCCATCGTTTCCTCACCCTCGTGGCGGATCACGGAATCGAGCTCGGGGATCTTGAGGAGGACTCCTTCGTACTCAATGGTCGGGAAATGTCCTCCCACCGTGAAATGTGCGGTAACCCCGTTTGCCCTGAGGTAGGCCATCAGGCTGGCGAAATTAAAAAACATCCTCTGGAAGATCAGGGAAAAACCTACGATTTTCGGGTCTTCGTTTTTGATAAACGCTAAAATTTCTTCTTTTTTCTTCCTCTGGCAGGGAAGGATCGTGACCGAAATGCCTTTGCCTGCGAGAAACGCGGCAATCGATCGGATGCCCAGGTTTTCTTCATCCTCATACCCGACAAGGACAATATCGGCGCCCATTACTGCCACATCCCGCTGTTCATGGGATCACAGCCCCCGGGAAAATAGGGATTTTTTCATTGATCTGCAAAAGAAACCGTGGTTACTTGCGTTTTCCGACCATTGTTTTCAGCTGGGTAAGCTGGTTCTTCTGGGCGGAGAGGTCTTCCATCTGCAGTTTCAGTACGCTCATCTGGCGGTCGAGCGTGGCGATCTGGCTGTCGAGCTGTTGCGCTGCGATCACCCGGAGATCCTCTTCCTTGAGGAACTTGAGAAAATCCGGGGCCGGGTCGGCGTGCCACCACCATGGGATATACCGTGACATCTTGTTCACATCCTTGTTGTTATCCGATCCAGTCGGACAGTTTCCTATATACGTATTAATTATATATATCTAATTAAAATTCAAACAAAACTGATAAAATCCGGATCCTGCATGACGTTATCCGGATCTGGGTATATGTCCTGCGAGTCCAATCCCGGGGATATTTCTCCAGATTCTCCCGATTGCCGCCAGAGAAAGTAAAGGTGGGAAGTGTATTCTCAATGTTTTAAGAAAGGCAAAATAAAACCGGGAATGTTACTTCCCCACTAAAGAGCCGCCGGAGGGACTTGAACCCTCGACCTGCTGATTACGAATCAGCCGCTATACCGCTAAGCCACGGCGGCGCACTGCCTCACAATATCGACTTGTGCGCTAATAAAATATATGCCTGGTTTTGAGGGTTTTTAAGAGTACCCGCGAAGCGTTGTCACGCTGTCCCCGGGGTGGGGCTCCTTTGCCGGCGAGATGGTGCCGAACTTGCCTTCGTAGTCGGCAACCGTCTTCTGGAGGACGGCAAGGAGGTTCTTTGCGTGCGCAGGGGTGATTGAGACGATCGCCTTTGCCCGGGCCTGGTTGACCTGCGGGAGCTGGTGGAGGAAGACGAAGGTGAACTCGTCGTCCTTGTACGCGATCTGGATCATGTTGCTGTACACGGGATCGAGCGTGGGGGGGATGTTGACAGAGATTTCCTGTCCGGTCATACCGGATCTGTACACGCTGCTGGTATGAATAGTTGGTTAAGAACCTTCAAGCGTATCCCGGCTTTAATCCCATAACCTATATGTGCCCTGCCACCCCCGGTTCAAGGGAGGTATTTTTCTGCCGGACAGGGGAGAGCATGTTACGATCTCGGAGCTGGTGCGGGTGCATGCCTGTCCTCTCCGGTATTATTATGAGAAGGACGAGCCGGTGACCGAGTCGGACCGGTACGCGGTCTGCAAGCAGATCTCGTACCACCTTGGCGAACCGCTCGTGGCCGATGCCATCTGGGACGAGGTGCTCACCGTCCGCCCGGACACCGACCCGACGCTCCGCGAGTTCCTTGACATCTGCATTGCGTCCTGCACCAAGCACGAGTGGCAGAAGGCGAACCAGACCGATGTTACGGTGGTCTCGAAAAAGCACGGCATCTCGGGGATGATCGACCGGGTGGCGCCGGATGGCTCGTTTTCGATCGTGCGGGCGGCAGGGGCCATGCCGTTTGGGACCTATGCGGCAGACCGGCTCCGGATCGCGGGGATCGCCCTCTGTTTAGAGGAGATGACCGGAAAAGAGGTCGAGGGCGGCCATGTGGAGTATATCCCGGACGGGATGTCGCGGTACCATGCGGTGCAGCCCCGGGACCGGCGCCAACTGCTTTCCACGCTCCACACGCTCAAGGGGATTAACGAGGGGAAGGCCCCGGCCCACCCTTTGAATGCTCCGTGCAACCGGTGCAAGTACAAGGTGCGGTGCGAGGAGAGCGGGGGACACCGGCTGAGTGAGCTGTTGTAGCGGGAGGATAGCCCCACGGGTTCAGGGGTATATTGCTACGATACAGTGCGGATCCGTTTTTGGAGGCCCGGAATCTTTGTCACATGGGTGACCATATCGGGATATTGAACGGAATCGCTATTGTTACCTGCCAGCAGAATTATCCGTCTCAATTGTCCCGGTGCGTTTTTTCCGGCAGATTTGTCTCTTTGAGCATCCTATCAAAATCGCTTTTGTAAAGCCGGTCCTGGACAATACGGTATTTTTCAAATTCCGTCTCGGCAAACTCTTTTGCCATCTCTGCGGTAACTTTCCCGTTGTCTTCAAGCAGTATCCGGTCATCGGATTCAAGGAACCGGTCGAGACGTTTTGCCCAGTCTTCCATTGTCATGGGGATCTGTCGCCGGGCACGATCTTCGGCAAGATCCAGCCATGCATTGACGATCCGCCCGAGCGATTCGAGCTCCTGCGAGGTCAGGTAATTTTTTGCAACCGCTACATCGGTCTTCAGGATCTTTCCGTCCGGACTGTTCTCCCACGTGGTCAGACCCATGTGATCGGTTCTGCTGTCAGCCCGCGTTACTATAAGTTCGGCTGCGGTATGGCCGTGAATGGCGAAATGCAATTTGTTCTGGACTTTGGCAAAAAAGTCACGCGTTGTCGGGGCATCCCTGTTGTAATCGATGCTTGTGGCATAGATATCCGTGATCTTCTGGTAGAACCGTCTCTCGCTGATGCGGATCTCCCGTATCTCTGCAAGCAGGCGCTCAAAGTAATCTTCACCAAGGAATGTGCCGTTCTCCATCCTCTTTTTGTCAAGTACGTATCCTTTGATGGCAAATTCCCGCAATACCTGCGTTGCCCACTGGCGGAACTGGGTGGCTCTCTTTGAGTTGATGCGGTATCCGACCGAGATTATGGCATCGAGACTGTAGTATTCGAGATTCCGCGATACCTCGCGGTTTCCTTCAGCTTGAACTGTTCGGAATTTCCGAATAGTTGCTGCGCGGGTCAGTTCACCGCTCTCGTAAATATTTTTCAGGTGTTCATTTATATTTGGAAGACCCACATCGAAGAGCGCAGCCATCATCTTCTGGCTGAGCCAGATCGTCTCGTCCTCGTACCGGACTTCGATCGATTCTTCACCGGCAGTTGAGGTAAATATCAGGAACTCTGCGGTGCTGTTTCGTATCAGGTTCTTTTCAGGTCCGGTCATTTCCCGCTCCCTTCCACAATCATGATCTTTTCCGGTGTCAGCCCGTACAGCTCGTACACGAGTTTATCAATCGCTGCATCCGTCGCTTCAATCTGACGGGACTACTGCGTTGTATCGTGACCGGTTTTGAGGATACATTTCCCGCATTATCTGGCCAGTAAAGATTGCAGATATTTTTTCTTTCCCTTCTTTGAATATGTTCCATCCCATGAAAAGGGTTAGCCCAGTCCAGTAAAATGCCGGCGCCAGCTGCTTTCAACGCTCCACAAGATCCGGGACGAGGCGCCGGCCCAACCGCTCAATGCCCCTTGCAACCGCTGCAAGTACAAGGTTCGGTGTGAAGAGAGCGGGGGGCACCGGCTGAGTGAGCTGTTGTGAAGAGCCTAGAAAATGGGGGAGTGTTTTTCTCACACAAATTTTGTTAAGTCTTAAATGTCCCCGTAACTACAAGCGTTTTCGTTCTCATTTAAGGAACTAATATAGAATACGATATTGAAATCCGATTCATTCGCATTTTTTATATAATCTAACAATAATCAACAGTAATTACATGCCATATTCAAACCAAAGCAGAATCGTGTCAATCATCCGGGTTGTGGAAGTGAGAGGAAACGAGTAACCCAGTTTGGCAATTCGCGAACAGAATTGTATTTGTATTGTACATCGTTATTATCGTGGTTATCGTTTCCGGTATCGGCACACCGGTCTGCGCCGCGACAACCGGAACATATGCAACTCAGTGGGGGTCCCCCGGAACCGGCACCGGCCAGTTCTCCGCGCCTTGGGGCATAGCAGTGAGTCCAAGCGGCAATGTGTATGTCGCTGACTCCTCCAACTCTCGGATCCAAGAATTCACCACTGAGGGGACGTATATACGACAGTGGGGATCCCCAAACACAGTCAACAACAAGTACAGATTTTGTCCCTATGGGATAGCGGTGGATCCGAAGGGTTATGTATATGTCAGTGATTGGTGTAACAACCGGATTCAGGTATTCACATCGACAGGGACGTATGTACGACAGTGGGGATCTTCAGGAAACGGTACAGGGCAGTTCTATGGTCCTGTTAGCATAGCAGTGAGCCCGAGAGGTGATGTGTACGTTGCTGACTACAATAACTTCCGGATCCAAGAATTCACCACCGACGGGACGTATGTACGACAATGGGGGTCTCACGGAAACGGCACCAGTCAGTTCCTATTTCCTGTTGGTGTAGCGGTAGATACAAACGGAAATGTATACGTCGCAGATAATGGGAATTCCCGAATCCAGAAGTTCACATCAACTGGAGAGTATATACTGCAATGGAAACCTGAACCTGCAGATACGTTTAACAGCCAGCTTCAATATCTTCCCACAAGTGTGGCAGTAGATACAAACGGAAATGTTTATGTTACCGATGACAACTATGGTCAGATTCAGGTATTCACATCAACCGGGACGTATGTGACTCAGTGGGGATCCGTGGGCATTGATGCCGGCCAGTTCGTAGATCCTAAAGACATAACAGTAGATATAAATGGAGATGTCTATGTCGCTGATACAGGTAATTCCCGGATCCAGAAGTTTTCAACTTCTACAGTGATACCAACTGCTTCCCTTGAGGATGCAACGAATTCCGCCACTCCACCGAACAATCTCGTTATAAAAATTGATCGTGTTTTAAATTCAATTCCCGGGTCCCCCCTCTCACCAGAGGAAATCGACGGAATTGCATTTGGAGTTAACGAGGTAATAAAATATCCTGTGATATTAGGGACGGTTGGGGTTTTTGTTCCTCAAGCGGTACCTGTTCTGCTGGCTGCACAGTTCAGTTATCAGATTATCAGCGTTTTGAATGCCTGGACTCAATAAAATTAGGGTAAGTCTCAACTGCGTGCTTTTTGTGTGGATGTGGGCAAGACAATTTTTGTGGATTTCAACATGTTGTATACTTCGTCATTATTGAGTGAGGGATTGTTGATTGTTATGATATAGAATCTTCCATCTACTGACGAAAAATGATACCAGCGTTCGACAATTTTTGTTTTAAATTCAAGATTGTAATCTTTGCAACCGGAACATTCTTCAATCCGATTAAAAGCATCTGATTGCATATGATGGGTAATTTCAATTGATCCATACTTGTTTTCAAGTGCAACTGTCGCAAGGTTGAAATAACGATCATTATCAGACACAGATTCAGGATCCACATCGATACTTACCGTAGTATAGGGATGCCCGTCAGGATTTGTCGCCATGGTGAGACCAGGTGTGTTAGGGGAGAAGAAATTTACAATATTGGTTGTAACACGTCCATAATCCCTTAGTGAAGTTTCAGAAAGTTCCTGTATTTCCCAATCTGAAGGATATGAAAGGGTGATCCCATTGGAGAGATGTGCTACTGTTGTTGCAACAGGTGTTGTGGTTGCGGTTGTTGTAGTTGTCTCCGGAGAGAGAGAACTTGAATTTTGAGGTGGCATTACAACGGAGGTTGCTGAAAGATTGCTGCTATTTTCTGATGGGGTTGATGATGTACATCCCGAAAACATAAGCATAGGCACAATCAACAAAACGATGCAGGCACTTTCTAAAAAAAAACGGTTTGTCATATTCATCTCCATTAAAATGCATGATTAATTTATTCTACCTTTAAAATTTCGATTTGAGTTTTAAAGAGTAGATATTAAAAATACATATTTAAGCCCTGTAAGATTGTCGCCCCCGCCGCTGGGGCATCCCCATATAGCGATAGTGTTGTATTACCTGTAAAGGAAAGGATCTTCATTTTGATCTTATGGGAAATTCCAGTAATGCAGAGGCATTGTAATGCACCCCATCCCCCAATGGGGAGTGGCGCAAAAGGAGGGTCACTATTTCTTAAAGACGACTTCTCCTGAGTATTCTCATTTTTTATTGTGACGTTGAGAACACACGTTTTCTTAAAACTCGTTACAATGCAACAATAGAAAATCTAAGCTGATCTGCGTCGCCACTACCTGCGAAAAGATCCCATGTGTCATGTGTGGACGATCCGTGTAGCCCTCCAGCCCCAAAAGGGTGAGGGGGGCACCCCCTCCTTCGGAAATGAGATGCCCGCCGCTTTTGCAGGAGAAACGAAGGCTAATCCCCATGGAATCTCCGGCTGAAGGTGTCCGGCTGCGGGGATTATTTTCTGCGTGGCAGCGGGCCGGGTCGTCCACCCAAAGGGTCATGACAGCTGCGACCGGATCCGTGTACGGGCAATAACCGCAGGTACAGCAGTGCCCCATACCGTACGTGAAGTCAAAAAAATTACTGGACGGTATATTGGATCCAGAGTTTTTCCGGACCGGTATCCCACTCCACATTCTTGAGGAACATCTTCCATTCACTATCCCGCGCCTCTTTTGGCTGTTCAAAGGTGTTCCCGGCAGGGATCCGGTCGCTGCGGATAACCCGGCCCCGTGTTTTTTCCATAAGGCGGCTCACAACCTTCTCGTCCGGGTGATGCCAATTCATGGTCCGGGCGGCCCAGTCCCCGTCTACCGGAATCATGGCAACAAGATCGGGACTTTCCATCATCTCAAGCCCTTTCCCGCGAAGCGTTGCATTCGAACTTCCATGATGCCCCACCTTGTACAGCACCGTTCGGCGAAGGAGATCCTCTCCGGTGATTTTCTCATCTTCTTTTTTCCCTTCAGGCGTCCAGGAGACCGTTTGCCAGGATAACCAGTTCCCGACCTGGGCATCTCCGGTAAACAGGAGGACTTTTGCCGGGGAACACGTGGTCAATTCAAACGCAAGGACGAGACTGGTGTTATTGGTAAAGCTGTTGATGCTCAGGGCAAGCTGGTCGGCAGAACCGGCCAGCCAGTCGGAATCGATGCGCCGCCACGCCGGACCGTGTCCCTCCTCGTTCCTGAAACCATAGTATTTCCGGAAAAATCCCTTATTACTCCTCATGGCATCTTTGCGGGAGACGGAGAATTTCCGATCGAAGGGATATCCCGGGATCTCCCAGACTTCGGGGCCCGCATCCTCTGATGCCGCCATCACTGCCGAAACGAATGCGGATTCTTCTGTCAGCGGAGCGTTGCTGAAATAGGTCTCTTTTTTACGGTTAAGGATTTTGATGAATTCGAGCTTCTCCGGGGGACCAAGGACGTAACAACGGACACCTTTTACCCCGGGAAGTCCAAGCGGCGGTTCGCCGGGAGTGCGGTAATCCCCGGGGGCATCGGGTTTTTTCCGGCTCCGGCTGCGCAAAAATTCAAGGATATCCTTGTTCCCTTTCATGCCCCCGTACTTAGCGGCGCCAAGATCAAACCCGAATACCTGCTCCAGTCTTCCAGCGTGAGGATCGTTTACCGCCCGCAGTTTTTCAATGACTGCCTGAAGGGCCTGCACTTTTGCCCTATAGATGCTCTTTAGTTCCTGTGCCACGGCGTTTTTTGGATCTTCCGTCCACGGCAGCCATAGTTCGTCTATCTCAATGTTCTCAAAAGAGTCCTTCCCGTACATGAATCCGTACAGGTGATCGGTGTGCTCGTGTGTGACGGCAACAATGTGAAGCCTGTTCCCGGTTGTTTTTGCAATGTCCCGGGCTACCGCTTTGAGCCGCTCATCGCCACCCTGGTACCTGTCGTGGACCCCGCAGTCGATGAGGAGGTAACGGGGTTTTTTGTCTTCGGCGCGGAACGCCAGGAGGAAACAATCCCCAAAACCGGTGAAGTACATCCTGACCGTGATCGCGCCCTCTGGCGGGACCAGGCAGGTTTCGGTTTTTCCTGCTGCTTTGGGCATTATTCTTCCTCCGTAACATCCGTGCTCCGGTGTACCATGGCAAACGGTTCGAAACCGGTTTTTTCAGCAGATCCCTGGAAATATTCCATGAGGGGATTTCCAAAATAGGTTGCCTGAAGCGAGGGCGCAGTACCCTCCTGAAGATACTGCCGCATCCTCTTCAGACGGTTTTCACTCATGATATTCTTGTAAATACAATACCGGACATTCCCGTCGGTCGGGTTAACCAGAAGGGTACACCCGCCCCTCAGGATAAAGTCCGGGGCAGGAGGCGCCAGGGTACCTTTATCGACCCGGTCCTGGATATCCGGATCCAGGTACCCTCTTCTCCGCTGGGTTATCTCGATTACCAGTTCCAGGATCGTATGCCCGTCCGGGCCGATCCTCCGTGCCGGCCGTACAGAATGAATCTCGACGGAAGCAGTGCCGTTTTTCTGGTAGAGGGAGGGCAGAGGATTATCCAGGACAATATGTGCCGCCCGGACGGCTTTGCGGGCTTTGGGTGCGACAAATTTCTCATGGAACTGTATCCTGCTGCGCCGGGCTTCTTCAGGGATTTGTTTGCGGGGCGTTTTTGTGTCCCAGTTCGGGACAATTTTCCGCAGCCCGTCCGGACCACCGAACACCGACCGGTAGCTCTTTTGTTCCTCTTCATCCGGCGCATGCCAGAGAAGACTTTCCCCGGAAAGGCTCCGGACATCCCGGGGATAAATTCCCCAGCGGCGGAATGCTTCGATCACGACCAGACGGTAATTATGCTGGTCATCAGGAACGAGCTCGATATCTGCCGTGATCAGGGCGCGGAGATAATCCCCGAAATCCGGATCTGTTGGCGGACAGTAATCGAGAGCCCGTATACACATCTGCAGGATATGTTTTGCTGTCTTTGCGGCTTCGTCTGCAAGGCGGTTTACCAGGTCCGGTGAAATTTCTCCTTCGGGAAGGATTCCTCTTCCCCCCGATGCAATGCGGAGAAGATCCTGGATCCGTGCCTTGTATATGGAAAGGAACGCATCGAATACAGCGGCTACGAAGACTGCACCCCGTTCATGAGGTTCTGTAGCGGTCTGGATTTTTGCCGGGTCCGGTTCTTTGGGTACCCATTTCTTTGTCACGGGATCCGGTTCCCCGATAGCACTCCGGAGAGCGCCGTGCCGTCCCATCGCCTGGCCGAACTGGTATGCAAGTTCCCCGAGCAGGTTCTGTTTTTCCAGGTCCCCTCTGGTCATGGATATCTGGTGTTTCAGGACATCAGGATACGTGAAATGCTGGAATAATGCGATGACATCGGCAAGTGCTTCGTGCAACGCCAGAACATCGATATTTGAGGGTTCGATGAACCGGGGGTGAAGTCCGTCGATTATTGCATGGGTGGTTTCGTGGGCAACAATATCGTGGGAGAGGCAGGTAAAGACCGTCTCCCCGGGCATGTTGCAGCCGCACTCCTGCGAAGGTGCCGGGAAATATCCGAAGAGGAGGGCTTTTTTTGCCGGGCTGTAATACGCATTTGCTTCCCGCAGGGCGTGGGGATAGATCCTCAGGTGTTCGACGTTTTCATCACGGATCGTCTCGTTCTCTTTTGTGCGGCGGACTGCCCAGAGAATTCGCCGTCCCAGTGCCGATTCGAAATGGCCGATCGTCGTTCTTGCAACTGCATAGACCATCTGCTGATGGAACTGGGGGTTTCCTTCCGCAGGTGTCAGGCCATCCTGAGCCAGAAGGAAACAATCGCCCAGATCGACCGGCTCGTAAAATGCCTGGCTTGCAGGATCGTAATCTACGACTTCAAGGTAGCTGTCCACCGGTCCAACGTTCAATTCGCTGTCCCAGGGAATTTTGATCGTAACCTCATTGATCCCGCTGGTCTCGATCTGGCGGCTGATACCGGGATCGAATGCAAATGCACGTAGTCTCCTGTGATGAGGGAGAGGATATTTTGCTAATCCGGAGGGTGTAGTCATTTTCAGGGCCCCGTATGCTAAATCCGGTATCTTCCAATCGGGGTAATCCCCTTATCCGAACCGCAGGGAGTATCCCCGGTATGAAGAATGCCGTTATGGCATGAAGCAAATATTTTGCACAATATATAAAAATTTGTTTCCTCTGGTAACTTTGGTTCTGTTGCATTGTCGGGAGGCTTTGGGGGACTGACTCATATGCGTTCTGCTGCTGTTCCCTTCAGGATACCAGGTACAAATCCCGCAATGGTGACCCCATCCCTCAATGAAACTGACAAAAAGAACGAAAATGCGGGCTCGCCATCGGGCATGATTGCGTAAAGCCGGATCGCGTCATGGCCCAACCGAAGGGGGATACCCCCCACCCGCTCCGGTACATGGGGGGTGGGTGACCCCCTCTTTAGAAAAAAAGAGGGTGGGGGGTAGGGGGCACCCCCCTCCACCGGAAATGAGATACCCACCGCTTTTGCAAGGGAAACCGAGGCTGGTTCTCATGGAATCTCCGACGGAAGGTATCCTGCCAGGGGAATTATTTCTGTGTGGCAGCGGGTCGGCCCGGGCCAAAGGGGGGAGGGGGGTGGGGGCCACCCCCCCACATCGCGATTCCCGTTCTGTTCAAGAAGGGTTTTGAATCCCCGAGACCAACAGAATATGCATATTTTTCATGACCGTTCCTTCTCCGCAGGCAAAAGTGCCCGACAACCTCGCCAAAGGCTGCGTGCTCTGCTACCAGGGCGCAAAGATGGTGCTCTTTATCACGGGACGCTGCCGCCGCTCCTGCTGGTACTGCCCGCTCTCGGAGGAGCGGAAGGGAAACGACGTGATCTTCGCAAACGAGCACCGGATCGAAACCCCTGCCGAGGCCATCGCGGTCGCAGAGAAGATGAGCGCGCTCGGCACCGGGATCACCGGCGGCGAACCGCTCACCTGCCTCGACCGGGTCGTAACCTTCGGGAAGGCCCTCAAAGACCATTTCGGGCCGGAACACCAGATCCACCTCTACACGGCGCAGGCCCCGAAAAAGGAGGAGTTCGCACGGCTCAAAGGAGTTGTGGACGAGATCCGGCTCCACCCGCCCCGCGAGTGCTGGGACCACATCCCCGATACGGACTTTATCGCGTCGGCAAAGATGGCAACGGAGATGGGCTTTGATATCGGGATCGAAGTTCCCGCCCTCCCGGGCCTCGAACTTCTCGTCCCTGCTCTCCCGTACCTCGATTTCCTCAACATCAACGAGCTCGAATGGGGCGAGACGAACGCCGACGAAATGCGGGAGCGGGGTTACGAGCCGGCCGACGGCGTGCACAACGCCATTGCCGGTGCTGATGACTGGGCAGAGGAACTTGTGAAGCACAAGAAGGTCCACTGGTGCTCCTCGTCGTTCAAGGACTCGGTCCAGCTCCGGGAACGCTTGAAGCGCATCGCGGAGAACACCGCCCGGCCGTTTGATGAAGTCACCGAAGACGGGACCATTGTCTACGGCGTGCTCGACCTCCACCCGGGCACCCGGGACGAGGTCGTTGCCCGGTGCCGCAAATACCTCGCAGACGACGAATTTGCCGACTGCGGCGACCGGGTCGAGACCGCGTGGTGGCTTTTGGAGGAATACAAGGAGAAGATCCCCGGGAAAAAGTCCGTGGTCGAACGGTATCCCGACGGAGGCATGGTCGTGGAGGTGACCCCCTTATGAACGCCGACTCGCTCCTCCGGCCCCTGTACGAGAAGTACCTTAAGATGCAGTGCACCGAGATCCCGACCCACATCGCCATCATCCAGGACGG
>Ga0183101_1000060_pt12 | contig 14988 bp, 15 predicted proteins | sample Biomet3_FD_127790 | JGI IMG/M metagenome (GOLD analysis project Ga0183101, IMG submission 127790) | Microbial communities from bioreactor (seeded with sewage sludge) at LBNL, California, USA - Biofuel metagenome 3 | ecosystem: Engineered > Bioreactor > Anaerobic > Unclassified ... | reverse complement strand
GCATAAAAAAGAGGAAGCTTTCGCTCCCCCCGTAGGCATTATCTATACTATCAAAAATTTAGGCGAATAGCAACAGATAAAAGGAGGAGCGAAAATGGGGAAAGAAACCGAAGTCCTCGTTCGCCTTGCCGCAGAAGCCGGCGCGAAGGCAGCGATGGAAACGCTTGAAAAGGAACGGCAGAGGGAGCGGAAGTCGCGGTATGACCGGCGCCTTCGCAATACGAAACTCCTCCTGCGAAACTTCCGGATGTTCAAAGAGCACTGCGAAAACGCCGTGTTTGATGCCGCCCAGCTTGACGAGAATGCCATCGACATCCTCGATCTCATGTGGGACCGCGACAATGCCGACACGATGGTGGAAAGCATTAAGAAAAGCGCTCAGCGCACTGCAATCATCATGCGGCATATCACCGATATGCTGGCGCTTTATGAGACATACTGCTTCCGCTCCGGGAAACCGGAGGACGCCAGACGGTACCGTGTGATTGAATCTCTCTACATATCGGACGAGCCGGTGTCAGTCTCGAAAATAGCCGCACGGGAGCAGATCGACGAGCGCACGGTCTACAAGGATGTGGACGCCGCCACCGAAAAACTTAGCGCCCTGATCTTCGGCATTGACGGGATGAAAAGGGAATGATTGCATGGGGGCAAAAAGTGGGCATTGTCAGGGCGGTATAACAAATGCTATACTCAAAATTGTAAAATTCTAATTCGTCGCCAGGGCCACCCTGCGACCGCCGAAGCCTTACGCTCTATGCGCGGGGTTGATGTAGGCGGCGTGGGGTGGCTCAAACCTTATGCAGAGGAGGGGAAATAGAGCGACTAGACACCGTGTTTGCTCCTTCACGGTGCAGCCCGAAACGCAGAACCGTTCGCCAACGGGATGCCGACGGGACAAAAAGGAGGAAGCCAAAAATTATGGAGGTTATAAAACTTCCTATCTCGTCCCTGCACCGCCCTACGCTGGATGCCCGAGTACATCCAGAAAATCAGCTGCATGAGTATGAGCGGAGCATCTCTATGTTTGGTCAGATTCGGCCGCTGGTCGTTGATGAAAGCAACAACATTCTAGCCGGAGTCGGATGTTATGAAACGCTTCAGCGGATGGGCATAGAGGATGCGGATGTTTATCGGATCGAAACCCTGACAGAAGAACAGAAGAAAAAACTTCGCCTGACAGATAACCGGCTGTCCGAACTCGGATATGATGATCTGGACCTGTTACGCGAGATTTTTTCGGAGATCCATAGCGATATCCCCGGGTATGATGAAGCGATTATTGCAGACATAATTGAGCAGGCAAACGAGGCCACGGCGAAAATGATCAACGAGAGCTCCGGCTGCGATGGCTCATATGTGACTTATCCTACCGATTCTGACGCGCCGGCCGCAATAGAAGATAATTTTGAACCCGAGCCGCCAGAAACCGCAATAACTCAGATTGGCGACATCTATTGTCTCGGAAAGCACAGATTGATGTGTGGAGACAGTACATCCATGAGCGACGTTAAAACTCTTATGGACGGAGAGCGCGCCAGATGCGTGTTTACAGATCCGCCCTGGAACGTTGACTATGGCGGTGACGAATCGCACCCCAGCTGGAAACCCAGAAGAATTCTGAATGACCACATGAGTACCGAGAAATTCGGTGCTTTTTTGATGTCCTCTTTCTCTGCAATGAAGGAGGTTTCCGAGCCCGGCTGCATGACATACATCGTTATGTCTGCGCAGGAGTGGGGAAATCTCATGGACGTGCTTAGCGAACTGGAATATCACTGGTCCAGCACAATCATATGGAAAAAAGACAGCCTGGTGCTGTCTCGAAAGGACTATCACACGCAATACGAGCCAATCTGGTACGGATGGCTCAATGGCTCCAGGCTGTGTCCCCTAAAGGACAGAAAACAGAGCGATGTGTGGGACATTCCGAGGCCGAAAGTATCAGAAGAGCATCCCACCATGAAGCCGGTCGAGCTCGTAGAAAGGGCTCTGAAAAACAGTTCCCGGGTAAATGACGCAGTTCTGGACCTCTTTGGAGGAAGCGGGACAACAATTATTGCCGCCGAAGAAATCGGGCGCCGCTGTTTTATGATGGAGCTCGACCCAAAATACTGCGATGTCATTGTTCAGCGGTACATCAAGCGAGTCGGGAGCGATGCGGAAATATGGTTGTTAAGGGACGGAGAAAAGAGCCCCTATGCCGATACTTCTGCGAAGTGCAATATTATGTAAACCGTCGCAAGAGAGGGGGCCGCTTCCGCCCTGCAGCCTCCTCCCGCGAAACAACTCAAAACCTAAAATCTGATGTGAGGTGGTGATGATGGCAAGGGCAAGAAGCCCCAACAGAGATAAGGCAAAAGAACTCTGGCTGCAATCCGGGAAAAAGCGCTTGCTAAAAGACATCGCTGCCGAGCTAGGCGTTTCCGAAACACAGGTAAGGAAGTGGAAAAATCAAGATGCATGGGAGAGCCAAAAAGCAAAAGGAACGTTACCAAAAAAAGAAGGCCTCGGCAAAGGTAACGTTACCAAACGAAAAGGCCCTCCAAAAGGCAATAAAAACGCCGCGGGAAACTCTGGCGGCCCACCGCCCGGTAACAAGAACGCTGAGAAGCACGGCGGGTACTCCGCCATTTTTTTTGACACCCTTGAAGAGGACGAGCATGAGATGGTGTCCGGCATGGACTTCGACAGCGAGCAACTGCTGCTTGATGAAATCGCTCTCCTGACGGTCAGGGAGCGGCGCATCATGCAATCTATCAACAAGTACCGGAACACAAAGGGCGGTCAGGCCGTGGCCCGTATCGAGAGATTTGAGGATAAGCGGGAATTTGACAACCCCGAGGACAAGGAACTGTACGAGGAGCGGCAGCGTGAGAAGATCGAGAATGGCGATAAGCTGCCCGGCAGATCGGTACGCCTATCCACGGAAACGGAAGCTACTTATGATATCATACAGCGGCTCGAAGAAGCCCTCACGCGCTGCCAGGCTCAAAAACAGAGATGCATTGATTCTTTGAACCGGCTGCGCGAGCAAAACGGCGGCGGCTCCAATCTTGTGGATGACTGGGTAACTGCGGTGATGGAGGCAGATAGCAATGAAGCAGCAAAATAGCGCTTCCGAAAGGCAGCAATTTTTTAACCAGCGTCTGCCGCTATACCGGAAAGACATCACCTTGTTTGCGCGGGAGCTTCTGCACTTTGAGCCGGACGATTGGCAGCAGGGCGTATTCCTTGATGTGGTAGAGAGTAGCCGCATATCGGTGAAGTCCGGACAGGGCGTCGGAAAGACCGGCACCGAGGCCATTATTGCCCTTTGGTTTCTTTCCTGCTTCCCTTATGCGAAGGTCATCGCCACAGCGCCGACGCGCCGGCAGCTGAACGATGTGCTTTGGGCCGAAATTGATAAATGGAGATCGAAGTCCCCGGCACTTTCACATATCCTGAAATGGACCAAGACATATATCTATGTCATAGGGTATGAGAAGCGCTGGTTTGCCACTGCGAGGACCGCCACGCGGCCTGAGAATATGCAAGGCTTCCATGAAGACAATATGCTGTTCATCATTGACGAAGCCTCCGGCGTAGCCGAGCCAATCATGGAAGCGATACTCGGCACCCTGTCCGGCATCAACAATAAGCTGCTGATGTGCGGGAACCCCACAAAGACCAGCGGGACTTTTTTTGACAGCCATACGGCAGACCGCGCAAACTACCGCTGCCGTACCGTCAATTCCGAGAGCAGCCCCCGCACCAACAAGGAGAACATCAAGGCGCTGGAACGCAAATACGGGCGGGAATCCAATGTATACCGCGTCCGTGTCCTTGGGGAATTTCCATTGCAGGAGGATGATGTTTTCATTCCCCTGTCGTTGATCGAGGCCAGCGCTATGAGCGAGCCGGAGGACGGCCCGATTGAGTCAATTCACATCGGCTGCGACGTCGCCCGCTTCGGCGACGATAAGACCGTCATTGGGTACAAGGTCAATGAGGTGGCTACCATCCACAAGAAAATCCGGGGACAGGACACCATGCGGACCGCTGCCGATATCGCCGCCCTTGGCCTCAAACTTGTAGACAAGCATCACTTTGACGGGAAAATCCCGGTGAAAATCGACGATGGCGGCGTCGGAGGCGGAGTCGTTGACCGCCTACGGCAAATCAAGAGGGCCGAGCCGCAGAAGTACGACTGGATGGAGGTCATGCCGGTAAAGTTCGGGATGCGCATAAAGCACCGTTACTATCAGGATACCACAACCTTTATGATGGCAAAGGTGCGAGAGCTCCTGCAAAACACCGACGAGAACGGCAAAAAGAAGCCTATCGAGCTGATTCTTCCCAACGACAACGACTTGATCGCCCAGCTCTCCTGCCGAAAATATGAAATGACCGCAAGCAGCAAGCTACAGGTCGAAAGCAAAGACGATATGAAAGCGCGCGGGCTTCCGTCTCCGGACGAAGCAGATTGCGTGCTTTTGCTTTGCCTGCCTGTTACGCTGAAAAATGGCCAGAAAGGAGCGAAACAATGAGCACAGAAACCGAGAAAAAACCATCCCCGCAGGTATCTGCCCGCGTTATCAAAGCCCATGAGCAGCCCATAAAAAAGGCTGACAGCCCAACCACACTGAACAAGGAAGATCTAAACGGCTCCATCTGGCTCACCCCTCCGATAGAACTGCATGGGCTGAGCAGCATGGTGGACCACTCTACTATCCTCCCACAGTGCATCCGCGCCTACAAGGACAACATTGCCGGGTTTGGCATTGCCCTTCGATACAGAGAGGATGCCGACGATGAAACCGAGGAAATGAAAAGCGAGTGGAGCCGGGCCGAACAGATCATTGACCTGCTGAATATCGACCAGGACACCAAGGAGGTATTCGAGGACATCATCGAGGACCGCGAGAGTTTCGGAATTAGCTTTCTGGAAGTCATCCGCGACCTTGCCGGTGAGGTAGTGCAGATCGAGTTTGTGAAGGATACCCCGACGGTGACGAAAACGAAGCCGCTCGACCCGCCCATGGAAACAGATTATTTCTATCGCGGTCAGGTCATCAAGCGGAAAAAGCGCTTCTGCAAATACAAGCAGGAGAAGAACGGGAAGGTCGTGTACTTCAAGGAGTTCGGAGATCCGCGCATCATGGATATACGCACCGGTGTATATGCCGCAGAGGGCGAGGCAATCGATATCGACCATCAGTCAAACGAGCTGCTTGAATTCGCCATCGGCACCGAGGACTACGGGAAAGTGCGCTGGATCGGGCAGGCCCTCAATGTTGACGGCAGCCGGAAAGCCGAAAACCTGAACAACAACTACTTCGCCAATGGCCGGCATACGCCGCTGGCGGTCGTGGTGTCCGGCGGTACGCTATCCGAGGAATCCTATGCTCGCCTGCAACAGTATCTGGACGATATCAAAGGCGAGAAAGGACAGCACTCTTTCCTGCTGCTTGAAGTGCAGGATACCGAAAACAAGGCGAACTTCGAGGAGGACAAACAGCCCAAGGTTGAGCTGAAAGACCTCGCGTCCATCCTGCAAAAGGACGAACTGTTCCAGGACTATCTCAATAACTCCCGCAGGAAGGTGCAATCGGCGTTCCGGCTTCCAGATCTCTATACCGGCTATACAACCGACTTTAACCGCGCTACGGCACAGACGGCTATGGAGGTCACGGAAAAGCAGGTGTTTCAGCCAGAGCGCGAATCCCTCGCGTGGATCATCAACAATAAGCTGCTCAACGGATACGCTTTCAAATATGTGGAGGTTTTCTTTGAAAAGCCAGATATCACAAATCCTGACGATCTGTTTAAAATGCTGTCCGTCTGTAACAATGCCGGCGGTTTTACGCCCAACAAGGCAAAGCAGGTCGCATATGACACCATGGGCTGGGACGGTTGCGAGGATTACGAGGGTGACTGGGGCGACATTCCGCTTACCGTCGCCGCAAAACAGGCGGCACAGAACACCGCTAATTCTCCGGAAGTAATGCAGCAGCTCACCGATCAGATCAAGAAGGCCGCCCGTACCGGAGAAAGCGACGAGGTTGTGTCCGTCATGAAGCAGGTGCGCGACCTCCTGAAAAGTATGCGGGGTGAGCAGAAATGACCTTCGACTTTGAGCCGCTTATCAAGGCGCTCGACGGCTTCATCGCAAAAGCTGACGATAAGCGATTGCTGGAAGCGCCGCGAAACTGTATTGAATATGTAGTACTACATGAGTTTTGCCATTTTATCCATCCAAATCATTCAAAACAGTTTTATGGTTTTATGACCATGCTCATGCCTGACTGGAAGGATCGGAAAGCCGCGCTGGACAAATGTGCAATATATTGGCTGTAGAGGGGCACCAATGCTCTGATAATGAAATCCTGATAAAGTTTTGATAACAGGAATCCAAGAACACCGTATGCGTAGGACAATCCAAATCAAGAGAGACAACGAGAAATCATATTTTCTAAGCAGTATTGTTTAGAACGAGGATTACCTTGGCGAGTGGGAATAATTTGAGAAACCCGGAAAGCGTTGATATGACTGCATTTCCGGCCCATTGATCCCATCCGTGGCAACGATTTGGCAACGCTTTTCATGATTCCATAAAAAGAGCTAACTGACTTTGCAAGTCAGTTAGCTCTTTTTTTATTTCTCTTTGGTTCGGGTCAGCCCTGGTCAGCCTGCTTCTTCAAGTCCTCTGTCAGCAAATCGCTGAGGCCTTGTGAGGGAACCTTCGCCCATTTCTGTGTGGTATCAAATTCAGGGTAGCGGTAGCGCCATTCATCGTACTTTTCTTTCGAGATTTCACCTGTGTTCTGCATTGCAGCCGCCTGACTCCATGCGCACAGCATTTTGTGAAGCTCGATGGCCTCTTTGTCTTTGGACTGATCGACGCAAAGGCAGACCTCGCCGTCCAGTTCCTTAACCGTGAGACCATAAATATCTTCCAGTGCGAAAAGCGTGTGCATTAAACCGGTATAACTGTCGATGTTGGGAACATTCAACGCTTCCGGCGAGACTTCCAGCACCTGTGCCAGCGTGGCCGTCAAATCCTCTTTGGGTGTCCGTGTTCCGGTTTCATATTGGGCCAGGCGCACATCGGCGCTCTTTTCCGGGAAGCCGACTGCCATGCCGAGATATTTCTGCGTCATGCCGCGCAGATTGCGGATGAAATGGATGCGTTCACCGATTGCCATAATCATCGTCCCCTTGTCTGCAATTTGAATTGCATAATCACTATAGCATAAATGCTTAGGGATAGTCAAGAGAAATAAAACAAATTTGTTTAATATTTTTCTGCAAGCTCATTGACTTTAACAATGATGTTTAGTATAATTGAGAATATGCTAAGCATATATGCTTAATAAACAAGGGGGCGGAGACAAGGGCTGAACGAGCAGGCCAATAAATCCATGCGAAAGGAGGAACGAAAATGCCTGAGAAAATGTTCATGCGGGTAGAAGAGGTCGCTGAGGAAATGGATGTTTCTATTCCCTATGCGTATAAACTCATCCGCAGACTGAACAAGGAGCTAAGTCAGACCGGATGCATTACGATGGCCGGACGGATCGACCGGAAATTTTTCCATGAAAAATTCTACAGCACAAAGAACAAGAAAGAAGGGAGCGATTGATATGCCGGTTTATAAAAATTCTGACAGCGGTACGTGGTATTCCATGTGTTGGTTTACGGACTGGCAGGGCCAGCGCAAGCAAAAGTGCAAGAGAGGTTTTTTGACAAAGCGTTCAGCTCAGGACTGGGAGCGGGAGTTCCTGATGCAAAAGCAGGCAGACGTGAATATGACCTTTGAAAGCTTTGTCAAGCTTTACGAAAGGGATATAAAGCCCAAGTTGAAGCTGAATACCTGGTTGACCAAGGAAAGTATCATCAAGAAAAAAATACTGCCGTATCTCGGGGAACGCAAGCTTTCGGAAATTACGGCGCGTGATGTGATCGAGTGGCAGAACACAATTCGTTCTCTGACAGATTCCAGCGGAAAGCCCTATTCAACCACCTATCTGAAAACCGTGCACAACCAGTTGAGTTGCCTTTTCAATCATGCTGTCAGATACTATGGGCTCCAGTCAAACCCCGCCGCAAAAGCTGGGAATATGGGCAGTGAGGAAAGAAAAGAAATGCTTTTCTGGACGAAGGCCGAATATCTGAAGTTTATTGATGCGATGATGGATAAGCCGCTTTCCTTCTACGCCTTTGAAATGCTTTACTGGTGCGGTATCAGGGAAGGAGAACTGTTGGCACTTACACCGGCAGACTTTGATTTTGAAAGCGGCACGGTTTCTATTAACAAATCCTATCAGAGGCTCAATGGGAAAGACGTAATCACCACACCCAAAACGAAAAAAAGCAACCGCGTCATCAAAATGCCGCAGTTCCTATGCGACGAGATGAAGGAGTATATCAAGATGTTTTACAGCGCTGCGGACGAAGATCGCATCTTTCCGATCACAAAGCACTATCTCAAACACGAAATGGAACGCGGCTGCAAAGCAACCGGGGTCAAGCGTATCAGAATCCATGATATTCGTCATTCGCATGTTTCACTTCTGATCGATATGGGATTTACTGCGCTGGCCATTGCCGACCGGGTGGGGCATGAGAGTATCGACATCACGTATCGCTACGCTCATCTTTTCCCCTCGCGGCAAACGGAGATGGCGGAGAAATTGAATTTGGAAAGGAGCCTGTAATCATGTCACTAAAGAACCGGGATGAACACAACCGCTGGAGGAATAAAACGGTGGCGTTCCGCATATCGCCGGAGGAAGATGATCTGCTTGAAAAGCTCGTCAGGCTATCCGGTCTTACCAAGCAGGACTACATCACCCGGCGGCTGCTCTGCAGGGATGTCGTTGTACAGGGCAATCCCCGCGTCTTCAAAGCTCTGCGTGACCAACTCGCCGATGTGTTGGACGAACTGCAGCGCATCGAAGCCGGGCAGAAAATCGACGGCGATCTGACGGATACGATTGATATGATCGCCGTCATTATGAATGGAATGAAGGAGGAGAGCAAATGAACCCTGAAAATGAAGCGGCGGCCGTCCCTTGTGCATCTGTTGGCGCAGATGCGGGACAGCCGCTCTCTCAAAAATCTGAACTGAGTATAGCAGAAGAAAACGCAGAATGCAATGAGCCGACGAGAAATTTCGCTGATATGCAAAAGCTGATGCGCCGTCTGAATGACCCTGCATATCTTCCCACGGTATCCATGAATGATCTTTATGAGAACGTTTATCAGAGCAGACCGCCCATTGTTGACGGCCTGCTCTGTGCCGGAACGTATCTTCTGGCCGGAGCGCCGAAGGTCGGGAAATCATTCCTGGTCGCCCAGCTCGCCTACCATGTCAGTACGGGCCTGAAGCTGTGGGATTACGAGGTCCACAAGGGCACCGTACTCTATCTGGCGCTCGAGGACAATTACCAGCGTCTGCAGGAGCGGATGTTCCGTATGTTCGGCATCGAAGGGACTGATGATCTCCACTTTGCGGTCTATGCCAAACAAATTGGGAACGGGCTGGACGAACAGCTCGAAAAATTTCTGCGCGAGCATCCCACCACCAATCTTGTCATCATCGACACACTGCAAAAGGTGCGCGAAGTCGGCGGCGACGCCTACAGCTATGCCAACGACTATGAAATCGTCGGGAAATTCAAGCAGTTTGCAGACAAGCATAACATCTGTCTGCTGCTGGTCCATCACACGCGGAAGCAGCCTGCCGGAGATAAATTTGAGATGATCTCCGGTACCACAGGGCTACTCGGCTGCGCCGACGGCGCGTTCCTGCTTCAAAAAGAAAACCGAACGGATCTTTCGGCCACGCTGGATATTGTGGGGCGTGACCAGGCCGACCAGCGGCTTTATCTGACCCGAGATCAGGAACATCTTTGCTGGAACCTGGATCACGCGGAGGCTGAGCTATGGAAAGCTCCGGCCGACCCGCTGCTGGAAGCCGTCGCCGGGATGCTCACGGAGGCTGCACCGGAATGGCAAGGCAGCGCGACCGAGCTGATCGACAAACTTCATCTTGAGATTCAGCCGAATGTCCTCGCAAAAAAGCTCAATGTTCTTGCCGGCCAGCTGTTCCAGGCCTTCCGTGTGAAGTATGAAAACAGCCACGGCCGGAGCGGCAGCAGAATTAAACTGACGCTGGCAGATAAGGAGGCGTGACGATGGTGACGGTTGTGACGATAAAAATGGGACAGGGTGCGGTGTCAAAAACACCGTCACCATCGTCACAACCGTCACAGTGCCTTTCGTCCCCGCAGAAAAATCCGCAGATTTTGAGGCGGCCGGACGGCGAGTGCGTCGAAGATCGCGAGCCGTTCATGCTGCGGATTTGCAAAGTGGGGACCATTTGCAAACCACAGCAGAGGCTTCGCAGAAGCCGCATTCTCCGTACCCCCTCGGAGAGCCCACGATACTTTGCAGCCGCAGGATGAAAGTATCATAGTGGGTTATTACACTTCCGCAGAAGTGAATCCCCGGGCCCGCAGCATCAACACATTTTGAATAACGGAGGTATTAGGCCTATGGCAAGAGGCGATGGAGTTGACCGCATCAGCGTCAGGAACGTCAACCTGTCGAACGCAAAAATCAGCAACACACAAAGACACAACGAGCGCGAAAAAGAATCCTATACGAACCCGGACATCGTGCCGGAGCGCTCAGGATATAACATCCATTTCAAAGCCGCCGCTGATGATTATGAGAAGGTTTTCACCAGGATGGAAGCGGATGGAACGATCTCCACCCGCGGCCTCAAGGACGGGGCAAACCTGTACGGAGAACTGATCTTTGACGTGAATTCTGCCTATTTTCACAACCACGGCGGCTATGAATTTGCAAAGCAGTTTTTCGCCGACGCCTACAAGGCGGCGATTCAAATTGTCGGCGGTGAGCAGTATGTTCTGTCGGCAGTCATGCACGCAGACGAGCGCAACCGCGCCATGTCGGACGCACTCGGCCAGGACATCTTCCACTACCACATGCACGTTGTTTATATTCCTGTCGTGGAGAAACAGATTTTATGGTCGAAGCGCTGCAGGGACCTGGCGCTGGTCGGCACGGTCAAGGAGACAATCATGCAGGTCAGCAGCAGCAAAAAATGGCTGTCGAAACCGGCCCTTGACGAGAGCGGTAATCCGATTTTGCAGAAGAATGGCAAGCCGGTCCTGCGAAAATCATACAGCGTTTTGCAGGATGATTTTTTTGATTTCATGCGCAAATCCGGATACGATGATGTGGAACGCGGTGAGCGCGGCAGCTCGGAGGAGCACCTGACCGTGACGCAATTCAAGGTGGCGCAGGAGCAGCGGCGGCTGGAGATGTTGGAAGCAGCCAAGGAAGCTGCTCGGTCAGAGATTGCCGGTCTGCAAGATGAAAAAGCCGATGCACAGCAAGACGCGGAGGATGCAAGAGCCCGGATGAATGAGCTGGCTCCGAAGCTGAAAAACGCGGAAAAGCTCGCAGCACAGTTTTCTGCTGACCCGGAAGAATTGCTGCCGGAAGCAGGTGCGTTGGAAACGGCAAGAGCCTATCGGGAGAAAAAAGCAAAACCGCTATTGGCCGGTATCGTCAAGGTGCTGCGGTCCATCTACCATTCCTATCTCGATCTGCTGCAGCGGTTTGAGCGACTGCAAAAGAAATATAATTATGAAGTGCCAACACTAATGAATCAACTGAACGCCGCCCAAGAAGAGAACAAGTCCCTGTATGCAATCGCAGAGAACTACTACCGCGTCTGCCGTGCTTATGGCCCGGAATGTGTCGAAGCCACTGTCGAGGCCGTCAGGCAGCAGGAAGAAACGAAAAAACAGCATAGAGCATTCCCACCAGCGACATGGAGAGGTTTGTCATCATTTCCGAAGAACCGTTGAAGCATGCCTTGCCCAGCGCCGGCAGATCAAGTCTGGCCGGAACCAGACGAAGCAGGCTGTCGTTTTTTCGGGAGAAATACACGATCGGCACCAGAGCGCCGATTCCCTGGCTGATGGCCGTCGCCAGAGCCGCCCCGAAAACGCCCATACGAAAAACATACACCATAAAGAAATCAAGAACAATATTACATGCCCCGGCGGCGGCCGAAACGGCAAGCCCCAGCTTTGGCCGCTCCGCCACGACAAAAAAGCTTTGAAAAGCGTTTTGCAGCATGAAAAACGCGCCTGCGGAGACGACGGTTCTGCCGTACAGCACGCAGTTTTCGATCAGCAGCTCGCTGGCTCCCAGCAGCACGGCGATTCGGCGCATGAACAGGAAGCCCAGCGCGGACAAGATCGCCCCGGCGGCGGCCGTCACGCCGATCAGCATGGAAAAATAGCGATTGGCCTTGTCTTTGCTTCCCTCGCCAAGAGTCTTCGACACCAGCGCGCTTCCGCCCGTGCCGATCATAAAGCCGAAAGCCGCCAGCGCCATGAGAAACGGCATGATGAGATTGACTGAGGCAAAGGCGTTTTTTCCGGCCACGTTGGAGATGAAAAGCCCGTCCACAATTCCATAAACGGAGGTGACGATCATCATAACAATGGTGGGAAATACGAATCGCAGCAAACGCCGATAGGTAAAATGATCGGATAACTGTATTCTCATTGCGCGGCGATTCCCTCCATCTCTTCGGCCAGACAGTCAATCTGCTTTTCCATGATAAGCATAAAGCGCTCCCACTCATCCCTGCTGAGCCGCAAAAAGGCGCGCTTCTCCGCCTCCAGCAGCGGAATCACGGTCTGAGCGCAAAACGCCCGTCCGGTTTCTGTCAGAAGCACGCTTTTCCGATTTCTCGTACCGGGCACCGCCGCCAGCCTGATGATCCCGGCTCTTTCAAGCCCTGTGATCGCCGAGTTCACCGTCTGCTTGGGGAAATGCCACGCATTGGCCAGGTCGTACTGCGCGGGAGGCTCCGCGGAGGAACAGACCGCGTAAAGCACCCACAGCGCCGTATCGGAGATTCCGAAACGCACGGCAAGGCCATGATACAATTCGTCCTGCTGTTTATAAAGCCGATTGAGCCTTTCAATTTGTTTTCCTGCACTGTCAGACATAATTTCTCCTCCCGTCGCGCAAGTGTCCGAAAACGGACTTTGCTTATCATAGTCCGCTTTCGGATGCTTGTCAAGAACGCGTCGAAACGCCGTCCGGCTTATCCGCAGGCGGCATCGTTTTACAGGCGGAATAGGGCCGGGGAAAGCGGCGAAGCCCTTTGGCGATTTTTACGCCGCAGCTGTATCCGTATAACGCTGAAAGCGGCGCCGCTTCATTCAAAGGTTCCTGTTTCCGGCAGAGGCTGCTCCTTAAATTATCGTGCGCCGGAACTGTCCGCAGTTTTTCAGAGGGCCGCGCGCCTCCTTATTTGGACTCGTCTTCCCTCTTGCCTTTTTTCTTCCGCCCGGAGAGGCAAAGCCAGATAAGTCCCGCCGCGCAGATGCCGTCCACCGCGATCCAGAGCATGATCTGATCGCCGGTCTCAGGGGCCTGTGCCTGCGGAGCCTGCTCCAGCGGCACCGCCTCATCGGGAATGTCCGCGGTCTCCCCCGCGGGAGTCTCCGCCGCGGGCACCGCCGTCTCCGGGATCTCCGCCGCGGGTACCGCGGCGTTCGGGATCACCGCGGGAGTATCGTTTCCATCATCACCGCCGGAGGAATTTGAGGCCGGGGTAAAGGTCCAGTTTCCATGGACTGTCACGCTGCCGTTCACCGTGATCGCGCCGGTCTGATCCCAGCCGCCAAAACTGAACGTGCCGCTCTGCCCGTTCAGGACGCCGCTCATCGGCCCGTAGGCGCTGCCGGTGTCTACAGTATAGCTGCCGCCGCTCTGAACCGCCGCGGCCGCCGGAACCGCCACACCGGAGGGCACGCTGCCGGTGAACTCATAGTTCACCGCATACACGGCCGCGGAGGGCCGGAAAGCCAGATAATCGTAATAACTCACTCCCGCGGCAGGCGTATACAGCGCGTGAATCTCCTGGCTTGCGGGGACCTGACGATCGGAGACGGAGGTCGTCTGCGCGCCGACGGAGCTGGCGCAGAGCGTGGTGAATCCGCCGTTGACGGAGGAAACCGCATAGGTCTCCCCTGCCTTTGCGACCGTCACCGCCGCGCAGGTATATCCCGCAGGCAGCGTCACGGAGCTGCCGCCCATGGTCAGTTCATTCTCCTTTGAGACGTCGAGAATCTGATTCTCTCCGTCCGTCGCAACCGCCGCGGGGTCAAAGTTGAAGCCCTGCGCCTTACTCATCAGAGTGTCGTTGAGAAACCGGCCCTGCAAGACGCAGGCCGTCGCCGCAGTCGTATCGGCGCGCAGATCAATCGCCCACTTGCCGCCGTTGGAGACGGCGATCACGCTGGCTCCGTCCGCGATGGACACCGTTCCGCCCGCAAAAACGCCGCTGCCATCCGCGCCGGAGCCGATGGCGCTGGCTCCGTTTTCGGCGATCCGGGATTTTTCGGCGGCGATGCCGCCGCGTGCGTATACCGTGCTGGCTCCATCAATGGAAATCTCCTGGCCCCAGCTCTTATACCCGCCGCCGATACCGGCGCCGGCATTGCCGCCGATGACGCTGACGGTGCTCCCGGCGATCGAAATCCCGGTAACTCCCAGGCTCTTGTCTTTCAGGGTGCTGTTGCTTTGATTGCCGATGGAATCGCCGTTATAGCCCGCTCCGATGCCTGCCCCGTATACGCCGCCCTGGCAGGACACGGAGGATTTCTCAATTTTGATTTCCACGTCGGCGCCCGCCGAGGAGGCGTTTACGCGGCTTAATCCGATGCCCGCCGCCGTGCAGCCGCCCAGGACGCCGGACAGGCTGCTGCTGACAATCGTAATCGTACCGCAGTCAGCCCAGCAGGTTCCGCCGATGGCGGCCGCTTTCGACCCGCCCAGAGCGGAGAGGAGGGTGACTTCCTTCAGCGTAATGTCGCCGCACGTTCCGCCTTTTCCTCCGCCGCCGATGGCCGCGCCGGCCTCCGGGTCCTTATTGCCCTCTGG
>Ga0183101_1000117_pt10 | contig 15012 bp, 17 predicted proteins | sample Biomet3_FD_127790 | JGI IMG/M metagenome (GOLD analysis project Ga0183101, IMG submission 127790) | Microbial communities from bioreactor (seeded with sewage sludge) at LBNL, California, USA - Biofuel metagenome 3 | ecosystem: Engineered > Bioreactor > Anaerobic > Unclassified ... | reverse complement strand
ATCTGTCCCAGCCCGACCAGGATCTCGTCGGTACAATTGTAATAGCGGTCCGTTATGTGCTGCTGCCACCTGCTTACAAGTTCCTGTACCTCTTTTCCGGCCGGATCCCCGCCCCGCTTTGCCGCGAATTCCTTCAGCAGCTCATCCATCTCGCCCGTCACCTGCTTCCATTCCTCCTTGCTGCGCCCTGCTGCCTTAGCCGCGCTTTCCCTGTAGGCATCGGTATCGCCCCATCTTCCTTTTGCTTCTTCAGCATACTTCTTCCTGATATCATCGATTTCCGATGTGTCAAATTCCTTAAAACTCATACTATCTTCTCCTTTCATCTCATCCTCCAGCAGACCTATGATCCCGTTCAGCCGCTCCCGCTTAAGCAGCAGAAGTTCCTTTTGTTTCTGCAGAGCCTCGCTCCTGTCATATCCCGGCGCCGTCATGATCCTCAGGATCTCCTTCAGCGGAAAGTCCAGCTCCCTGAAGAACAAAATCTGCTGCAGCTTTGTCATATCTGCCTCATCATAATATCTGTAACCGTTTTCCGGCCCGACCTCAGCCGGCCGCAGCAGCCCGATCTGGTCGTAATAATGGAGCGTCCGCACGCTCACCCCGGACCTGGCCGCCATTTCACTTATGGACAGTTTCATCGTTCTACCTCCTTGTGTTATCTATGATATACTATGACGTTACGTCAGAGTCAAGGAAATTTTTGCAATAAAAAGCGCCCTGAAGATCATTGATCTGATCATTTCAGGGCGCGGTGCCAACTGAGGCAAATATTCAATTCACTCAATATCCAGTTCCGGCGGCACATCCATCTCATCAGATACGTAGCGACCGTTTTTCTTACGCTGGCGCACACATTCCGTAAGCAGATACTCGATCTGGCCGTTTACCGATCTGAAATCATCCTCCGCCCAGGCTGCAATGGCATCATACAGCTTTGGTGAAAGGCGGAGCGGGACCTGTTTTTTCTGCCCGTCGCCCATCAGTACAGCGCCCCCGAATTGACTATCGGCTGTGCGTCATGATTACCACAGAGTACTACGAGCAGGTTGGATACCATGGCAGCCTTTCGCTCGTCGTCCAGTTCGACTATGTTGTTGGAATTCAGCTTGTCCAGAGCCATTTCAACCATGCCCACGGCACCGTCTACGATCATCTTCCTGGCATCGATGATTGCCGATGCCTGCTGCCTCTGCAGCATTACAGCGGCTATTTCCTGAGCGTATGCCAGGTAGGTGATGCGTGCTTCGATGATTTCCAGGCCTGCATCGCCGACCTTGCTCTGGATCTCGTCTTTGATGCGAGCAGCAACGACTTCACTGGAGCCTCTGAGACTTCCTTCATCTGGCTGTCCGTCGCCTGTAGTATCAACATTCGGTGCAACGTCGTAAGGGTATAGTCTGACAACATTTCTCAAAGCGCTGTCGCACTGAAGTGAAAGGTATTCTTTGTAGTTGTCTACTGTGAAGACTGCCTTTGCCGTGTCAGTGACCTTCCACATTACAGCGATACCGATCTCTACCGGGTTTCCCAGACAGTCGTTGATCTTCTGGCGGTTGTTGTTAAGTGTCATGACCTTCAGCGATACCTTCTTGGATACCATTGCCTGTTCCTGTTCAGCACCTTTCTTGAACAGTCCCTTGTTTGCAGCATCAATGTCACCGCTCTGATTGAGCTTGGTCTTTGCTGCCGGATTAGCGGCAACGCAGAAAGGATTGACGAAATAGAAACCTGCGCCTTTGATCGTTCCTACATATTTTCCGAACAGTGTCAGCACAAGCGCCTCCTGCGGCTGCAGCACCTTGAGACCTGGGATCAGTATCCAGCCAATGCATGCCCAGGTCAGACCTATCGCTATGCCGGCAATGTTCATTCCGTGACCGCCAGGGATCATGCTATTGATGCCTCCAATGATCAGAAGTATTGATACAATGTACAGCAGGACTTCAAGTATCAGCACTGCCATTCCGTTTTTCTTCGTTGTTAGTATTTTCTCTTCCATGATTCGTTCCTCTTTTCATAATATCATTTTCTATAAGATACCCCTTTTGAACTAGCATCTTGTTTGGTATTTATTTGATATCAAAATAATATCACATTAATAACAAATGTCAAGAGATATCTTTACAATTTTTTAATATAATATAAACAAAGAACAAAAAAGTGCCGCATCTCAGTCGGAAATGACTGATGCGGCACTTTTGCTGCTTCCCTTTTCTTAGTTCATTCTTGCTCTTACACCCTATTACCATGAAATAGTCATAGCCAGTATCAGAATAATATTGATCAAAATGATCGCACATATAGCAATCAGTATGCCTCTAAGTATTCTCTTGTGTTTTCTGCTCTTGGCTGCCAGATATTCATTCAGCTGTGCCAGCTGAGCTGCGATCTCATTGACTTCATTTTCATCTTTCATGTTGACTCCTAGCAGTTCGCTGACTGGCACGCTGAAGAGATCAGAGATTCTTGTCAGCATTTCAGCATCCGGTACCGAGAGCCCCTTCTCCCATTTTGACACCGTCTGCCTGACTACATTTAACTGCTGTGCCAGGACCTCCTGTGACATCCCCCTTTGTTTGCGAAGTGTTTTTAAATTCTCACTGAACATACGCAATACCTCCCTTTCGCTCACATCCTAGTATAAATGCGCCGTTGCTGCAAGCAATGCAGATTAACATCCCAGCATTTTCTCAGTAATACGGTCTCTTTCGCCATTGAAATACTTCTGCAGCACCTGGCTGAAGACTGGATCGTCGCTCACCATAGCAAAAAGCGTCATCGATGACTTGAGTTTCATATCGTCCGGTGAACCCATGACTGCCCGCGGGTCGCTGGAGTCAAGCTGCAGCAGAGCTTTTGATATCTCTACCAGCCTCGTCCCCAGCACCGGGTGCTTCAGGTATTCTATTGCCTCCGCCCGGCTTTTTATGCCGTAGTACTCTGAATTATAGCTCATGCCAAGACCGGCCATCTGGGGAAAAATGTACCAGATCCAGTGACTGCGCTTTCTGCCCGCTTTGATTTCGATCAGAGCCTGCTGATAGTCGCGGTCCTGTGCTTTGATGAATCGTTCAAGTCCTTCCATATTGACCTCCTTCTTCAGCGACAGCACTCCAGCGCAGTTGTCAAAACCCTTTTGATCAAGCATTTATCTCGCTTCCTTCCAAAAGTTCGCTTAATTCGCTGAAATTTCTTACCGCCGTTCCCTGATATCCTGACACATTGGTTTTCATCAGAATCGCATTCATGCCGATTTTGGCTGCGGTCTTTAGGTTTTTTTCTATGTCGTCAATGTATATGCACTCTTCCGGCATCACGTCCAGCTTTTCAGCGGTCATAAGAAATATCCTCTCGTCAGGTTTGGCTATCTTCAGTTCGCCGCTGACGCTGATAACATCAAAATGCCTGTCGATGTCGTGCTTGCTGCGAATATATCTGCTCCAGCTGGCAGAATCGTTGGAAAGTATAGCCAGCTTGTATTTCTGTCTTGCATTAGTAATAAAATCTCTAAACCCGTAATTCAGTTCAATCGTATCCAGGTATTCTCTCCCGATCACAGCTGTATCGCCGTCAAAGCCTAGCGCAGTCAGCATTTCGTCTGACGTTATCTCTCCAAGATCGACCCGATCTTCAAGCGGATAGAGAAAATCCGTAGTAATATCCGGGAAGTATTTGCGTACGAAGGGCAGGAAATCATATCCGTTCTGCTTCATGATCACGCCATACATATCAAATATCAAAGCTTTTATCATCGCTATTTCCTCCCGGCTATTCCTCCGGCCTCAAGTATCGACTTGCAAAGTTCCTCTGCCTTCTCGAATCCGCTGTCACCCAGTTCCTCTGCTGAACTCATACGCGCGCTGCTGAACTTTTCCGCCATCTCATCGTACCGGTGCATCGCAATTTTGGTTCCAAGCCCTATATTGCGTGCTTCCCTGGCGAAAGCGTCCCTGTCGATATTATCGATACTTATTTCTCCTCCTATAGACAGTCCCATATCTCTGGTGCTGGTTTCATATACTGCAGTACTTACAATGTCATATGCCGGTGCAAGACGTATATTTTTTAGCTGCTCGTCATATAATAGGGAAAAATTCTTTATGTGGTTGTCAGCATTTCCAATAAGATGATCAAATATCAGCATATCCCACAGCTTCAGCTGATCGTCGATCGGCTTCGCTGAATATGCTGCAAGTAAACGAAACATTGCCCTGACATAACCATCCCCTGGCTGCTCATATTTTTCTGATGCAGCAATGCCAAGTGCCTGGGCAAAATCTTCCTGATGAAGACGCAGAGGTTTTTTCAAGCCTGATACCATCGCCCCGCCATCGGGAATAGTTCTGTCGTATCTTTTAGTTGCAAAGAGGACTTCACTCTCATCTGCTTTGCCGGTATTTATGATAAAACTGTCCGGTGTCTCTATTCCCAGTTTACGTGCTGTCATCAAAGATAACTGTTCATTGGTTACAATACTGTTCAGTCTGATATGGCTTTGCTTTACAATGTGCGTGCTAGGTGCATCGCCATGTGGAAGGTACCATGATTTATCGTCAGGATTCAGATACAATCCAACCTTCCCAGAGGCGCCAGTTAGTGAAAGATGTGCTTTGGTCATCAGTTCAGTTGATTTTACTGCGCCTTCTTTTGCCAGTTCGACAATCTGGGCAGAATCCATTTTTTCGTATGATGCCTCGACGACAGTATCATTATCTGAAACTATTCGTATAGCTCCAATGCACTCATTCCCCAATTCTGCAAGAATTCCCAAATAATCTTTTTCGCTCCTATGCATCCACTTAGCTACAGATTTGCGGGCAAAGCCTTCAGGCAATAATCCTTCAAAAAAGCACTTCGTTTTTTCCTGAGAAAAATACCCCGCCTGAAGCGGAAGACTAACTGATATCGGTTGGGCTAGTGACTGTCCAATATAATCATCAGCATACCTAAATCTTGCATTTCCATCATCTAAGCAATCCATTTCTCCGATTTCCACCTGCTTGCCAGAAATCTCGACAAATACAAGCAATTTATTCATACACTACCTCTTTCTGTAATGTTGCAGTCCAAACCCAGCAGATTCATTATATATATAGCCTTTCCAAGTTCGCAAGTCTGCTTCCCATTCTCAAGATCAGAAATAAAGCTCACACTCATCCCAGTTACATCAGCAAGATAAACCTGCGTATATCCAAGCCTTTTTCTGCGTTCTCGTATCGTCTTGCCAAAATCTCCAGTATCAGTAATTTTCATCTGTCCCTCCGTTCTTGTTCGTACGGCTAATTTATTTTCATTTATTGTGCATTTGTTCGTACGGCTATATTACGTAAATAATATTATAAGCTTCGCCGTACGGCTAAGTCAAGTGTTATTCTCCCTTTCTGCTCTTTTTCCACTCCTTGATCTGCTGAAGTCTGATCTTATATTTCGATTCGACTCCCTGCTCCGTTGGAACATAGTACTCCTTATCCTTCAGCGAATCCGGCAGGCACTGCATGTCCGTAAGCTTCTCCTCCGTGTCGTGGGCGTACTGATAGTTTTTGCCGTAGTTGAGATCTTTCATGAGTTTGGTCGGCGCGTTACGCAGGTCGAGAGGCACTGGCTCGTCAAGCTGCTTCAGAGCGTCCTGCTTTGCAGTCTCGTAGGCTGCGTAAAGGGCGTTGGACTTTGGCGCCATGGACATGTAGACCACAGCATGCGTCAGGTGGACCGAGCACTCAGGCATACCGATGAAGTGACAGGCCTGATACGCCGCCACCGCTACTTCAAGAGCGTGGGAATCTGCCATGCCGACATCCTCGCTGGCAAACCGCGTTACGCGCCGCGCAATGTACAGCGGGTCTTCTCCCGCCTCCAGCATGCGTGCCAGCCAATAGACCGCGGCATCCGGATCAGAATTTCTCATGGATTTATGGAGAGCGGAGATCAGGTTATAATGTTCCTCCCCGTTTTTATCGTAGAGCAGCGACTTCCGCGAAATACACTGCTCAATGTTTTCCTTAGTCACGGTGACGCTGCCGTCTTCATCGCTATCACCGTTGAGTACGACCATCTCCAGCGTTGAAAGCGCAGACCGCGCATCTCCGTTGGCAAAATTGGCGATCATCTTCAGCATGTCGTCGTCTATTTCTATCTTCTGACCGCCGAAGCCCCGTTCATCAGTCAGGGCGCGGCGCAGAAGCTCAGTTATCTCGCTTTCTGACAAAGCCTGCAGCACGAACACTTTGCACCTTGACAAAAGCGCTCCGTTGACCTCAAATGAAGGATTTTCCGTCGTTGCACCGATGAGTATGATGCTGCCTTTCTCGACAAACGGCAGAAAAGCGTCTTGCTGTGCTTTGTTGAAACGGTGTATTTCGTCGACAAAAACTATTGTCCGCTCGCCGAAACGCCTGTTGTCTTCTGCCTTCTGCATGACGCCGCGAATCTCTTTGATGCCGCTGTTCACCGCCGAAAAGTCGATGAAGGCAGACTTCGTCCGGTTGGCGATTATCCTTGCCAGAGTAGTTTTTCCAACTCCAGGAGGTCCCCAGAAAATCATTGACGAGATCTGATCCGACTCAATCAGCCGCCGCAGCACTTTGCCCTCGCCCAGAAGGTGTTTCTGCCCTGCAAACTCGTCAAGATCCGCCGGCCTTAGTCTCGCTGCCAGCGGTCTTCTGTCATTCATATCAAATACTGTCATCTGTTCCATGGCTATTCCTCTTTTTACTAAATACCAATACTGGCCTTGACTGTTATTATATCATACCCTGCATTGGCTTTAAACCAAGAAAAAGAAGCTGATACCGCAAGCGTTGTTTTACGTTCCTGCAGCGTCAGCTCCTCTAAAATTTAATTTGTCAGCACAAAAGTCTGCTATTTAAATGTCGCGATTCCGTCTTCTCTCATATTTAGTTTGATCACGCCATCATTTATGAGTTGTACGAACAGAAGTGCAAGTTTAGGGTCAAACTGCTTGCCCGCCTGCTTTTCTATTTCCTCTGCGGCGTATTCAATTGAGAAGGCTTCCTTGTATGTTCTCTTGGAAGTCATGGCATCGAAGGAATCTGCCAGTGCCAGACATCTTGCACCAAGCGGTATGTCTGTTCCGCCAAGTCCGTTTGGATAGCCTCGGCCGTCCCACCGTTCATGGTGACCCACTACCGCAGGGATCAGATAATCCAGGTTCGGCAGGTGACGAATGATTTCTATGGAATGCTCCACATGGGTCTTCATTTCATCATACTCGCAGGTTTCCAGTTTGCCAGGTTTACCAAGTATTCCTTCAGGGATAGCGATCTTTCCTACATCATGAAGCAGACCTGCTTCGTAGATCAGCTGTATCTGTTCTCTGCTTAAACCGTCGTTTCTTGCCAGTGCCACGGCGTATGATGCCACGTTCCTGCTGTGGCTGAAAGTATAGTGATCCTTGGCGTCGATGGCAGCCGTCAGCGCATATATAGTCGGGGCCGCATCTTCATAGCTTCCTAAAACGATGTGACCGTGTTCTTTCTTTTCGGAAATGCTTTCACTCTCAGTATATTCGCCCGACATGTTCTCAGCCTGATAGGTAATGATCTTGTCTTTGCCCGTATGCTTTGCCGTATATACCTGCATATTGGCGTTGGTCATCATCTCTTTCAAGCTGGTAGCCCCATATGGTATTGAACAGATGCCTGCGCAGAAGGTTATGCGCTTCATCTTCATCGTACTGTATTCCAACTGACTTCTGGACATCTGCTGTTTGATGTTCTCCGTAAGTTTCAGAGCCTGCATCTGGTTTTTGCCAGGCAGACAGATGACGAATTCCTTCCCGCTGTAGCGTCCGGAAATATCGTCCTTGGAAATGCTGTTGCTGATGATCTCTGACACGAACTGCAGCATCCTATCGCCTTCCTGTGTCCCGTAGATTTCATTGTAAAGTCTGAAATCATCCAGGTTGATCAGGATCAGCGAAAGCTGGCTGCCGCGACAGGACTCAACTGCTTTTTCTGCCCTGTTGAGGAATGCATTTCTATTGTAAAGTCCGGTGAGGGCATCTCGGTCTGCTCTCTTCTCAGTCTGTTCAAACAGCAGTGCATTGTTCAGCGCTATGCTGGCGATAGACTGTATCGATTCTATGAAAACTATGTCATCATAGGTATAGTCCGCATTGTTGTCTTTGTTGCCAATGAGAACGATTCCGATCATCTCTGTGTTGTTCTTCAGGGAAGTTATGCAGGCTATGTTGCAGTCCTCAAGCATGTCCTTTTCTTTGGCCCACATGGACCTGTATGCTACCGAACGCTTGAAATCGCTGAACATGAGACATGTATCGCTTTCCTTTATGTATTCGACATAAGGCACAGCCTTATCTATTTCAATATTTTTGCGGTCTAGCGGATTAGCCGTATATGAAAGCTCATATTTATCCTTGTCCTTGTCATACATGAATATCATCAGGTGATATACGCCAATACCCTGGCACAGTACTTCTGAAGTTTTTTCCATGATGTTTTTCATGTTCAGACTCTTGGATACAGATATTGAATAGTTCTTGATCTGATCCTGCACGACCTGCTCACGCCTTAAAGTAATACGATTCACAGCTTTGTATGCTACAGCGCCAACAAGCAGCACGAACACGGTAAAACAAATGGATATCACTGTTATCAGCATATCGTCAGATTTAACATACTGTCTGACGATACCCACCAGTCCGTTAATAAACAGCGAGCTGATGGAAATTGTCATGATCAGCGTAATGTACATGACTACTGACGGTGATACAAGAAGCGTAAGCTTGAACATTCTGCGCTTGGTCAGCGTGTGGAAGACCAGCGCTGCATTGATGAGTCCAGCAAAAGTATCAAACGGGAATACATTTCCCGGGATAACTGAAGCAATATTGCCAACTATAAGCAGGCCTGCTCCCAGCAGTGCCGGATAGCATTCTGTCACTGCCTGATGCCTTACAGATGATGTTTCTTTTACCAGCTTGCAGCTCAAACCGACGAGTATGACAGCCATGATAGCTGGAAATACAAGATGCCAGTCAGCATTGTAAATAAATATATCTTTTCCAGCTCTATTAGACGCTAGTGTAGGTACTTTCAGGAATAGCTGAAAATACGTTAGCACAAGCATAATGATCGTCATCAGGAGCATTGCATGATGTTCCATCTTATTTCGTCCCTGCAGATAGCTGTAAACGAAATTGTAAAAGGCGTAAGGCAGCGCAAACACAGCCACTATTGAGATCTGATACCAGATCACATACTGGTCAGCAGCCTGGAGCCTCATGAGCATTGAACCGCCGGTCCACAGCAAAAGCACCAGTATATAGAGCATGAAGGAATAGATCAGCCTGTTCTTTTTTACAGAACAAAAGGCGATCAGCAGAAAGGCGTAGAAAAACACCGCAAGTATCGGTACGCCTATAAATGGAACTGCCGTTGCCATGTTAATACTCCTTTCCTCCTGACCTACATCAGGATTTTGCCCTCAACAAGCCTGTTTATTTCGTAAGCATCGGGATTCATCTGCGGTATCCGCTCTCCCACTTTTTTTTCATACTCTGCAAAAGCTCCGCACTTAAGCACGGTTATTTTCAGCGGGTCGATGCCCAGCAGCTTTTCCAGATCGTCGTAGTCAGTATCCAGAGATTTGAAGTAAACCTTCAGATGTTCCCTTAGCACCTGCATGCTCAGTGCAGAATGATCGACATCTGCTGGTTTGATCTCTATATACATATGCATATACGGTCTTTTGCCGTCATAATATTCTTTCCTGGCTGACCAGTCCTGTATTGGCAGTCTGGACAGCGTCACCACGTCGGTGATCGAATTTCTGGTTATGCGCGTGAATCCGGCAATGTCTATAACGTCTCTCACACGGTCAACAAAAGTAACAAGCGGCAGTTTGGTGGAAGCGTCTCCAAAGCGACTGACGCATCTGAACATATCGCCTACCCTGTACCTTGCAAAGGCACCGCCCTTCAGATTAGTAATGACAAGTTCATAGTTCTTTCCGTCCTCCAGCTCATCAAGAAGCAGAGTTCTTGGCTGATATGAAGGGTCTGCCTGACATTTGATTGAGTCACTTTCTCTGATAAATTCCGGGAAACAGCTATCCGGAAAGAATACCATTCCGTTGTGGCTAGGAGTTTCAGTACAGAGAAGGGACATTTCGGTTCCGGCAAATATCTCCTGCAGGGTTATGCCCCAGGCATCTTCCAACTGCTGCCTGTAGCATGCAGTATCAGTTCCTGCACAAACAAGAGCCTTGAGTTTGAAAAGATCCCTTGGCAGCATCTGCCTGCCTTCCTTATCACAGAGGTTCTTGGCCTTCAAATAACGAGCTGCCATCTTAGGTTTCATTTTATAAAGCTCGCTGTTAGGACCTTCTTCCTTTTTCTTGTCTTTTTTATCCTTATGGCCACCGCTTCCGGCTGCTTTGCTGAAAGTTTCCGTCATATATGCGATAACACTAGTCAGTCCAAAGAAACCATCGATTCCTCCGGCGATACCCATCTTAAAGCCTTCCTTATTTCTGCCGGAAAAACTCATTGAATTTGCTTCCTTTACCGGAGGCAGGAAGTTGAAGTCGATTTCTTTCTCAAGTACCAGCGGGAACAATCCCGTTACATATGGCAGCGGAGCCAATCCAAAGAGTACCCTGTCTTTATCTCTAAGGGTCGAAGCATTACGCTCCTTTGATGATGCCAGTGTCATTATCGCCAGCATGTTGCTGTCAAAGGCCTCCAGCATACCCTTGGTGTACGGAGCAGTCTTGATTGGGTGACGTCCGCCTTCCCATGTTGTTTCCAGCCAGATCACAGGTTCTTCAGGCAGCATTCCCGTACGCTTGTTCAGCAAGATGTCGGCATAATCCTCATATCTGGTCAGAGGCACCATCTCTCTGAATTCCTTAATGTTTTGCGGGTTCTTACCTTTTAGTATCCTTTTGCCGATCTCACTTTCAGACCATATCCTGATCTGCTCTTCCATCAGCCTTTCCTGAATCTTCCTGAAATCGACGTAATCAAGGTCTATAAAGCCACAATACTCACCCCAGAGATCCACCTCGTGCTGTTTTTTCAGCTTTTCGCCGTACTTCATACGTTCCTCCTGCTAATTATGCATGCGTCCCAGAGGCAGAAGGAAATGAACAGTTTTCTGATACTCTTCATAGCCCTCAAAAACCTTTGGAAATATCCACTTGTCCTGAATCACAACGTAAATGACATTGCAGGCGCTGAATATGACGCCAGCAATAAGAAACTCGATTTTACCCATTGCAAGTCCTGAGAAAACATATGCTGCAGCCAGAAACAAAACTCCCGGGTGCCGACAAACGGCATACACACCGGTAGTGCAGAGTTTCTGCTTCGACCCTTTGACATAAGCCGCATCAAAAGGTACTGCAAAAAAGAGAGTATAAATAAGAAGCGAGAAAAATACCGCAGCTAAAAGCCAAAAAAACGCTGAAAATCCTCTGCCGGGGTAAGCCACGGCAGGCGAAATCAACGCTATTCTTACTGATGAAAAAATCAGAATTGCGCTCCCTACAGGAAATAATAGTCTTAATGCAAGTCTGTTGCCGTTAATCTGATTAATGTCGTACATGATAAACAGTACGAAAGCAGCGGCTCCCATAATCATAAATATTGTCATAATGTTCTCCCATAACGCAAAATTAATTATACACTTTTTCGGACTCGTTGTATAGTGCAAATTTTCAAAAATGGGAAAAGCATACAAAATTTTTCTAATATTGACATAGTTGTTACAAAAATCTTGTACTAAAAAACTCCCAAAGGCATGTATTCAACTACATACTTTGGGAGTTTATATTCTGTATCAGAATGATATAAATGGAAATTTATTTGTTCAGCGGTCGCTTTCTGCCAATCACGCGGCGCTTACGCTTGCGTTCTTGGGAAAGCTTCGCATGGGGGTTACCAACGATCCGCCGGCATCTCTCCGAGACTTGCCGGATCGGGTCAACCCTTCATCTGTGCTGCTACTTCAGCCGCGAAGTCTTCCTGCTTCTTTTCGATTCCTTCGCCAACCTCGAATCTTGCCATTTCAACTACTTCCATAGCCTTGCCAAGCTTCTTAGCTTCTTCTGCAACATACTGCTCAACAGTCTGATCGCTGTTCTTTACGAACTTCTGGTCAACCAGGCATACCTCTTTCAGTACTGCCTTCATCTTGCCAGGGATGATCTTCTCGATCATTGCTTCAGGCTTGCCTTCATTGCGCAGCTGAACTCTAGCGATTTCCTTTTCGTTTTCAAGCCATACAAGATCAGCTTCATTTTCCTTGACAAATCTAGGGCTCATTGAAGCGACCTGCATTGCAACGTCCTTGCCGACTGTTTCGATCTCAGCATATGAAGCGTCAGTCTTGATGCCTACTACTACGCCGATTCTGCCGCCGCCATGGATGTATCCAACATATACTACTCCTGGAGTTGCAAACTTCTGGAATCTTCTGATGTTCATGTTCTCACCGATCTTGGAGATCTTTGCTACAAGAACGTCCTTGATAAGCTCATCGCCTTCATATGGAAGGTCCATAAACATTTCCATTGAAGGTTCTACAGTAGTAAGAGCCTTCTTTGCCAGATTCTCAACGAATTCGATAAATTCTGGGTTCTTGGCAACAAAGTCAGTCTCTGAATTAACTTCTACGATTGAAGCTTCTGAGTGATCCTCTGTGAAGGCAACCTTTACAAGTCCTTCAGCAGCGATCCTGCCAGCCTTCTTAGCTGCCTTTGACAGTCCCTTTTCTCTCAGGACGTCAACAGCCTTCTCAATATCTCCGTCAGTTTCTACAAGAGCGTTCTTGCAGTCCATCATGCCCGCTCCTGTCAGCTCTCTTAACTCTTTTACCAATTGTGCCGTAACTGCCATAATATTTCCTCCTCTATTCCGCTTCCGCTGACTACTCAGCGTCTGCTGCAACTTCCTCTGCTACTGCTTCTTCTTCAGTTACAGGAGCTGCTTCAGCTTCTGTTTCTGCATCTGCTGCAGGACCTTCATCAAAACTCTCGCCCTGGTTTGCTTCGATAACGGCGTCAGCCATTCTTCCGGCAATGAGTTTTACGGCTCTGATAGCATCGTCGTTTGCAGGGATTACATAGTCCACATCGTCTGGATCGCAGTTAGTATCTACGATTCCGATGATAGGAATGCCGAGGATCCTTGCTTCTTTAACAGCGATTCTTTCCTTCTTAGGATCAACGATGAACAGTGCGCCAGGCATACCCTTCATATCTTTGATTCCGCCAAGATATTTCTCAAGCTTGTCATGTTCTGCTCTGAGCTTGATTACTTCCTTCTTGGAAAGCTTGTCAAAAGTTCCGTCTTCTTCCATCTTCTCGATGTCGTTGAGTCTCTTGATTCTTCCGCTGATTGTCTTATAGTTTGTCAGCATTCCGCCAAGCCATCTTTCGCTTACGTAATACTGTCCGCATCTCTTTGCTTCATCTGTGATAGCATTCTGAGCCTGCTTCTTAGTTCCTACGAACAGGATTGGTTTGCCAGTTGCTGCAACTTCCTTCATGAAGTCATAAGCATCACTGATCTTCTTAACCGTCTTCTGCAGGTCGATGATGTAGATTCCGTTTCTTTCTGTGAAGATGTAAGGAGCCATCTTAGGGTTCCATCTTCTTGTCTGGTGTCCGAAATGAACTCCAGCTTCGAGTAATTGTTTCATTGAAATTACTGCCATTTTTATTTTCCTCCTGGTTTTTCATCCACCCAGCCTTCTTCGCAAAGAACCCCTCGGTAAAGAGGCACCACTTAACGGATAGCCAGGTGTGCAAATTAAATTTACCGGTCCTGATGACAGAACCGGTAATAATTATATGATATTTCACTTGGAATTGCAAGCATTTTCTATCCTGTTTCCACCTCATTTTCAAGATATTTAGCAAATTCACGTTTAGTCTTGTAATAACTGTCCCTTCCCAGCAGATATGTCTCCCCGTTTTCAAAGGTAACGAGAAAATCCCTGACCGATGCAATCTTATCCATGTTGATGTAGCAGCTCTTCAGGCATGGGCAGAATCTGTCGTCCAGCAGAGGCACTACCTCATTCAATGACTCATAATACTCGTAATAATTATTGTCGGTTACTACATGCAGTTTTCTGCGGTCCCTTTCAATGTAAACGACATCTGAAACGCGTATCTTCATCGCCAGGTTGCTTTTGATTACTCTGATATACTTCTCCTCCATCGCTATTCCTCCAAAACGTTCATTCTTCTCCTTAATTGTATTGCGTCTATTCGTTGGAATCAAGCGGTTAATCAGTTTTTTTCAAACAAATATCCGACAAAAGAGGCTGACAGCGCGCAGCCTTAATACACGTTGTCAGCCTCTTTTTCCATCAAATTATTTACTTTTCAGGCAGTCCATCACTTTTTTATTCCAGCAACGGCTTTTGCCAGTTCTTTCTTACCTTCTATGTTGCCTTGTCTGGCGATCATTATCCTCTGTGCCTGTGGAGAACCGGCACCATGCATCGATTCAGTTCTGTACCCTACCGCCGCAGTGCCCAAACATACATTTTCAAGGAAACGAAGCACTCTCATCCTATCCTCAACTGGCACTTCTTCACGTCCGGCAAAGTACTTATTGCAGATATCGCCTATAGTTTCACCCTCACGGCCCACAGCAACTTCAGAATTGAAATCTGCCTGTGACGGCATGGTCACCATCAGTCCGCCAGCAATGTCTTCTGCAAGTCTGACGATTTCGTACGGGAACCTGGTGATGTTCTGCTTGCAGACGTTAGCCAGCAGCAAGTCGATCTGATAGTTGCCCGCTTTTGTCTTGCAGCCTTCGCATGAGCAGGCAATTCCGCAGGAATATAGAGTCTCGTTCAGATGCGTCATCTCTATGAGCTTGTCTTTTACAGCAGACGCTTTCTCGCAGCCGTTGTACTCTGCGGCAAGAGCTGCGGCACCTATCACCACATCGCCGACGCCGACCTTGCAGCCGCCGTAGCTTTGTCTGTGGTATCCGGCAAAACGCTC
>Ga0183101_1000065_pt11 | contig 15013 bp, 13 predicted proteins | sample Biomet3_FD_127790 | JGI IMG/M metagenome (GOLD analysis project Ga0183101, IMG submission 127790) | Microbial communities from bioreactor (seeded with sewage sludge) at LBNL, California, USA - Biofuel metagenome 3 | ecosystem: Engineered > Bioreactor > Anaerobic > Unclassified ... | reverse complement strand
GCTTTTCAAGCATTCTCCGCCGGTTCTTTTTTACTTTGCAGGCAGCCCCTCAGCCGGTGAAGCCGCCGTCGGCCACCAGCACCTGCCCGGTGAGGAACGCCGCCTTCTCCGAGGCGAAAAACGCCACCGCGTGGGCAATATCCTCCGGCGTGCCCAGCCGCCCCAGCGGCGTCTCCCCGATCAGGCTGTCCATAGTCTCCTGTCCCAGCGCCCGCACCATGTCGGTTTCAATGCAGCCGGGAGCCACGCAGTTCACCCGGATGTGGGAGGGCGCCAGCTCCATGGCAAGGGAGCGGGTCATGCCGATCAGCGCCGCCTTTGTGCAGGCATAGGCCACCTCGCAGGAAGCGCCCCGGACGCCCCAGATGGAGGAGATATTCACGATGCACCCGGCCTTTTCGTGGAGCATATGGGGCAGCACGGCGCAGACCGCGTTGCGCGCGCCCGTCACGTTGACGTCGAAATACCGCTGCCACAGAGCGTCGTCCACGTCCTGAAAGAGACCCTGCCGGGAGATTCCCGCATTGTTCACCAGCAGCTCCACCGGCCCCAGCGTCTCCCCTGCGCGGCGCACCATCTCCTCCACCGCGGCCCGGTCCGCCACATCCGCCTGCGCCGTCATGCAGCGGCAGCCCTCCGCCGTCAGTAATTTTTCCAGCTCCTCCGCCTCCGCGCGATGCGACACATAGTTGATGCAGACCGCCCAGCCCCCGCGGGCCAGTTCTGCGGCAATGGCCCGACCGATTCCGCGGGCGGCGCCGGTCACCAGTGCAGTTCTCTCCATGCTCCCACTCCTTTGGCCGTATTTGTTCTGTGAAAAGAGTATAGCAAAATTTGCGGAATTGCGCAAGAAAACTCTTGACAAAACCACGTCAATTGTGTATCCTATACCTGTTCGCTTCGGACGATTAGCTCAGCTGGCTAGAGCACCTGCTTGACGTGCAGGGGGTCACAGGTTCGAGTCCTGTATCGTCCACCAGAACAGCACAATCCGAACTTATTCCCAATCGGGAATGGGTTCGGATTTGTTGTATTTTCCGGGCGAATTGCATGACAGCAAAAAAGCAGCGGCAGGGCGCCGTAAAGCAGCAAAACTGAATTTTAGTGAAACCCCTGTACTTTTAATGGGCGCGGCTTCGGTCGCGCCGTTTTTTTATATAAGTGCGTCCACCGGGATAGCTCCCCGCCCGCCATGCTTGGCGGGGATGCGCTGTGTCCGTTTGCCGCGAACTGCCTTTTCCTCCCTGAAAACGGGCTCTTTGCAAATGCGCGGCTGCGGTTTCTGCCGGTAAAACGCAGGCAGTCCATTTGCAAGCGGCAGAAAGCGCTGTTGTGTAAAGTGCCGCGAGTTTATTTGCTTCCGGGCGATCTTTTAACAGTAAACCCAGGCATCGAAAAATTCGGCGGCCATTTGGCTTCCAGCAAGTATTCGCGTATAAAACTCTTGCGGTTTGGAGGGTTCTTTCAGCGGGGGCCGTCAAAATCAAGCCGTGCAGCTGCCGGCAAAGGAAACGGGGGCCGCCGCCTGCGCCCGCAGGCAGCAGCCACTGTGATAATGGCAGGGAATTTTTCCGCCGCAGCGCCGAATAAAAGCGCGGTAGCAAGGTCTGTGAAAGCAGGCCGCAGCGCTGAATATGCTGACGGTGCCGGAAAATGCGATTCAGTTACTCCTGCGGAAAAAAGGAAATGCACTCCGCGCTGTTTGTCAGCTTGGGTAGATGGTACGCCTCTTTTACGCCATTGCGCGGCGCTGAACTAAACATTTTTTGTAATTATACGATAAGTATAACGTGCATATACAATTTATGCGCCCGCTCCGCGGCGTTTTGGCCTCGGCCCGAAATCCGACGCCTGTGGGGAGCGTTTCCAACTGCCAGCCCATCCGGTTTCCAAAGCACAAACGGTCAAGATCGCATTTCAAACCATCAAGGCAAATACACGTGCGCGGAGGAATAAAATGAAAAACTTTGAAGAGAACGAGCAGCAGCATATCGGACGCTTTTCATTCCGCCATAGGGGCGGCAGCGCTAAAACCGGCGATGGCAAAAAAAGCGGCAGGCTCAAAACAGTGAGAGCTTTCGTGCGGGGGCACATGATCCGCCTGTCTGTAATTGCCGTCGTAATTCTTGGCGCCATCAGCATTTTTTTGATCTACCATCAGGCCATGAGCAGTCTGAAGGACACCTGCGACGAAACGACTACGGCTTATTCCAAGGCCGTGGCGGCGGAAATTGAAAAATACCAGACCATGGTCACAAGCATCTCCACCGACGGCCGGATCACCCCTGATATGTCTGTGGCGGAGCTTGATGCGATCAGGGATGAATACGTGAAGAAGTTCAACGCAGTGGACGCGCTCTTTGTTCTTTCAAACGGGCTCGCCTTTGACGATGCATCCATCGACCTCTCCAGCCGGGATTATTTTACCCACGCAATGGACGGGGAAACTTATGTATCCTCCCCGCTGGCCAGCAAAAAAACCGGCAAGGTGCTGTGCTATATCTCCACAAAAATTAACAACGGGACCGGATTTGACGGCGCTGTCGCGCTGGCGATCGGAATTTCGGATTTCAATTCCATTGTTTCCGACATCCAGATCGGAGAAACCGGGTCTGCCATCATCATCAACAAGGAAGGCACCATCGTCGCCTCCGCGAACGAAAACGACGTCACCTCTTTTACAAACTACCTGACTCTGGCCAAAACGGACTCCAGCGCGGAGGCGTATGCCCAGGCCACCCAGCAGATGCTCAAGGAAAAGAACGGTTCTTTGAGCGTCTCCGGCAATTTCATCGACTACACTGAGATCAGCGGAACAGACGGCTGGATTCTCTTCACCTCCGTACCCAAAAGTGAAATGCTCTCCAGCCTGAAGCTTGGCATCGTCGTCGTGGTGCTGGCGGTTCTTCTCGCCACCTTCTCGGCGGCCGTGGCATCCCGCCGTGCCAGTGGTCTGATCGCGGCGCCGTTGGCGGTTTCCATGGGACACCTGAACGACATCAGTATGGGAAATCTGAAGAACTACGAACCGGAAAAGGCCAATCTGGACGAGCTCAACACGCTCAGTCAAAAGCTGCAGCTGACGGTATTTTACCTGAACAATTACATCAGCGATATCAACAGCACGCTGACCGCCCTCTCCCAAAAAAATCTCAATATCTCCGTGACGGAGGAATATGTCGGAGATTTTTCCCGCATCAAGGATTCCATGAATCTGATTATCGACTCTCTCAACAGCACCATCGCGGCAATTGGAAAGGAATCGGCCAAGGTGCTCAACGTATCCGAGCAGGTGTCTTCCTCCTCGCAGGCCCTTGCGCAGGGCGCAACCGAGCAGGCCAGCTCCGTTGAGGAAATGCTTTCCACGGTCAACAGCATCGCCGACCAGGCGGTTCAAACCGCGCAGGAGGCAACCAACGCCAGCAAAATGAGCGCCGAAGTCCGTCAGCAGATCGAGCAGGGAAACACCCAGATGAAAGAGCTGCTTGACGCAATGAGCCGGATCACAAGCACTTCCAATCAGGTCGCCAAGGTCAATAAAATGATCGAGGACATCGCATTCCAGACCAACATTCTCGCCCTGAACGCAGCCGTTGAGGCCGCCCGGGCAGGGGCCGCCGGAAAGGGCTTTGCGGTCGTAGCCAACGAGGTCAAAACCCTCGCGGAAAAGAGTGCGGCTGCTGCCGAAAACACGTCCAGCCTGATTCAGAATACGCTGGACGCTATCAGCGGCGGCACCGAAATCACATCTCAGACCGCCGAGATCCTGGGTGCAGTCGTCGGCAGCGTGGACGACATGGCGCAGACCATTTCCCACATCTCGGTCGCGTCCGAAAATCAGAGCGAGGCCATCCAGCAGGTGGTGCAGGGGCTGGATCAGATTTCCACCGTCGTTCAGACCAACTCCGCTTCCGCTGAGGAAAGCGCCGCAATCAGCCATGAGCTGGCCGAATCGGCGGTCAATCTGCAAAAAATGGTCGCAGAATTCAAGCTGCGGTAATTCCCTTTTGGCGGGAACCCCAATGAAACCAATGGAGCAGCAGCGGAATCATCCCGGGGGAAATCGGCAGCCAATCGGATCTATTTCTTCGTGAGCATTCTCGAATCTGATCGAGTCAGACACAAAAGGCTGAATGCCGTTGCAATGCGGAGATTGTAACGCCATTCAGCCTTTTTGATTTGTTGCAGCGGCAGGCATGCCTGAAAACGCAGCGGAATGAAAAATTATGCACGCGGTGCCGCTGCCGGCGAAGTTTTTACCTGATTATCGGAATTTTCCGCCCTGTGATGCGCTGGTTCCCAAAACCGTTTTATGCGTCGCGGCTTGAGACGCATCGGAACCGATTGGAGCAGAAAATTCAGCCTGCTATACTGGGAAATCCCGGCTTTTCGTCTCCGCAGCGCCGGCTCCCCGGGAATTCGATCTCTCTATGCCTTCATCTGCAAATTTTCCATGCGGTTCCGGCGCGCAGTTGAATTGAAAGAAATTCCGGCTGCGCGGCGATTGCAAACTTTTAAAAGCTGCATTATACTTTGCTTCGTACAACGGTTTTAAAGGAGAAAGGGAGCGAGGTCGTTGAAATACGGTTCCGTCGGCGCAGTGATTGCCGCGGCGAGTAAAAAGGATGCTGCTCCTTTGCTGCAGATCGGGTCAATTCCCATTGTCAGCAGAATCGTGCTGACGCTGCAGCAGGCAGACGTCTTTCCGATCGTCATCGTCACAGGCACGCAGGAGGTGGAGGTGATTCACCAGCTGGCCAAGTTTGGGACCATTTTCCTGCGGAATGAGGATTGCGAGCAGCCGGAGTTGTTTTCCTCGGTAAAAAAGGGGCTCTCCTATTTGCAGGGAAAGTGTGATCGGGTGATTTTTACGCCGGTGAACACGCCCATGTTCAAGCCGGAGACGCTGCGCGCAATTCTGGAGAGCAATGCCGAAATCGCGGTTCCGTCCTGTCACGGAAGAGGCGGCCATCCGATTTTATTGCAGAATCAGGTCATCGACGACATTTTGCACTACCAGGGCGGCGACGGCCTGCGGGGCGCCGTCGCTTCCCTGGCGGAGAAACGGGTCTGGGTCGACGTGGAGGATGACGGCATTCTTTCCAGCACTCATAATCAAACAGAATTGCGCCGGCAGGTCGCCGCGCACAACAACTCCATCCTCAGGCCGAATATTAAGGTCGGCATTGAAAAGGAAAATATTTTTTTTGACGCGCGGCTGAAGCTTCTGATGTTTCTGATTGAAGATCTGGGTTCAATCCGGCAGGCCTGCGACCACATGGGCCTGTCCTATCAAAAGGCGTGGGACATGGTGAACCAGCTGGAGCAGGAGATCGGTTATTCCGTTGTGGAGCGCAGGCACGGCGGAAGCCGCGGGAGGCGAACCATGCTGACCGAGCGCGGCAGGCAGCTGATGCACGCATACCAGCGCTTTGAACGGGAGATAAGGACCTATGCGCGCCAGAGCTTTGAAGAGATCTTTCAAAAGAATGGATTGATCTGATTTATCCATAGTTGCACAAAACATAGGCATTCATTTCGGCAAGTTCTTTTAACAAAGAATTTGAACGCAGCCGAATGGATGCCTATGATATTATGTAAGTCGTTATTCTTTTGGAAAAATAGGGAGGGCGTGAAATGGAGGAGCCTCAATACAGAGGGATTGCAAACTGCGCAAGCGATTTTGCCGATGGCGTCAATTCCCGGCGGACGGTATACGCAAAGCCGGTTTTCGCGCAGGAGGCGTTGACTCCGGAGCAGCTTCCTCTGGAGGAAATTTATAATCATCCCGACTTCGTCGATCTGATCTGCGCGCAGGAGTTCGGTCTGGAGTACTCAGCAGAGGCCGGCGTGCTGGTGTGCATCGCCGTAACGGCGACGGCGGAGGCCCTTGACGAAATCGAGCGCATGATCTGCGGCTGCGTTTGCGGGAAACGGCGGACCGCCGTTTGTCAGGCGGACGGGAATGAAATTCAAGTGCAAATCGGGCGGGAAACCTTTTATTTCAAGTGCGGCCGCTCCTTTTTCGCGGATCGGGACCGCTTTAAAAAATCGAAGGCGCCGGCCGCCGCAGTGGTTGCCGCCCTCGCGCAGTGGTGCGTTGAGTATCCGGTGGAATTCTACTGGCCCGAGGCAGAAGGAAAATGAAAAAACGTATCAACGGCCTGATTTTGGCGGCGGGAATGTCATCGCGGATGGGCGAATTTAAGCCGCTGATGCCCCTGCGGGGCAAGACGCTTATCGAAAATTCCATTGATTCCATGCTGTTGGCCGGAGTAAATCGGATTGTCGTGGTCCTGGGTTATCGCGGGGAAGAACTCGCGTCCATTCTGCAAAGCCGATATCTGGGAGACACGATCGTGCTGGCGTATAACAGGGACTACGCAGTCACAGAAATGCTGGCCTCAGTCAAAATCGGCCTGACGGTCATGCCGGCGTGCGACGCATTTTTTCTGCTGCCCGGCGATATGCCGGTCGTTGCGAAAGAGACCTATCTGGCCGTATACCGCGCCATGCTGGGCAGGCCGCCGTCCATCACATTTCCGACGCTGGAGGGGTACCGAAAGCATCCCCCGCTGATCGACAGCGCCTACATCGGCGAAATCATGGCTTTCGAGGGGCAGGGAGGGCTGCGGGCCTTCTGGAAACTGCAAACGGATAGCATTGCTACCGTTCCGGTGGACGATCTTGGCTGTTGGACGGATCTCGATACGTTCGAGCAATATGTCGGTTGTCTTAACCGCTATTCCTGCGGTTGAAAATAAAAAATCAGAGGAGGAGCGAGAATGGAAAAAATATCTCAGTCCGTCGTGAAAAAAGACCATGCGCCGAAAATGTCGGGCCGTTCCATGTACGTCTGCGACATTGACAGGCATGGAATCCTTTGCGGGAAAATGCTTCGCTCAAAGTACGCAAAAGCAAAGCTGCTGGCCGTTCATCTCCCGGAATTGCCGGACGGCTACTATTATGTGGACCGGAACGATGTTCCCGGCGATAACAATGTCAATATTGTCATGGACGACACCCCTGTTTACGCGAGGGAAACCGTGGAGTACATCGGCGAACCCATCGGCATGGTCTGCGGACCGGAGGAATCGGTCTGTGAGGAGATCCTGAGTAAAATTCAGGTCGATTATGAGGAGCTGGAGCCGGTACTGGATCTGCGCAGGGCGGACGAAGCCTTTTTCAACTATGAGTACGGCAAGGGCGACCCGGACCGGGCGTTTGCCGAGGCGGATAAAGTCTACGAGGAAGAATTCGAGACCGGATATCAGGATCAGACTTACCTGGAAACCCAGGGCATGATGGCCGAACCGGAGGAGGGCGGCCGGATGTTCGTCCACGGCTCCATGCAGTGCGCCTACTACGTTCACGGCGCCGTGATGCGGGCGCTGGGCTGCGGCCCTGCCGACGTGCACGTGCATCAGGACGTCACCGGCGGAGGGTTCGGCGGCAAGGAGGCGTTTCCCTCCATTCTCGGGTGCCAGGTGGCGGTTGCCGCGAAGAAGGCCGGCAGGCCGGTCCGCTGTGTCTTTGGGCGCCGGGAGGATCTGGAGTTTACCTCCAAACGCCATCCGTCGTTATGCACTTACAAGGCCGCCGTGAAAGACGGGAAAGTGACCGCCATGGATATCGACGTCAAATTCAACGCCGGCGCCTACACCACCCTGTCCGCGGTAGTGCTCCAGCGCGGAATTATCTGTGCCGACGGTGTGTACAACATTGAAAATCTCCACGTTCACGGCAGAGCGCTTAAGACAAATACAACGCCCAGCGGCGCATATCGCGGTTTCGGAGCGCCGCAGACATTCTTCGCCGTGGAAATGATGATGGACCACATTGCCAAAGATTTGGGGCAGGACACGCTGGAATTCAAGGAACGCCATCTGGTCAGGCAGGGCGACAGGACATCCACGTCCGGCGTTTACCACTTCCCTGTTCCGATTCCCGCCATGATCGACGAAGTAGACAGGGCCTGCAATTTCCGCGTCAAACACAGGGAATACGCCAAGCCTCAGTCCGGGCGGTACCGCAGGGGAATCGGAATGTCCATGCATTTCCATGGCGCGGGCTTCACGGGCTCCGGCGAACGGGACTTTATCAAGGCGGTCGTGCGCCTGCGCAAATACAAGGACGGCTCGGTGGAGATTCTGGCGGCCAACGGCGAAATTGGTCAGGGCCTGCGCACCACGTTTCCGAAAATTGTCGCCCACGAGCTGAACCTGCCGCTGGAAAAGGTATTTTTCGATCACCCGGACACTTCGCGGGTCCCGGACTCCGGTCCCACCGTGGCGTCCCGCTCTTTGATGACTGTGGGAGAGCTGCTGCGCAGAGCCGCCATCAAACTCCGGACAGAGTGGGAAGACGGCAAGGACCAGATCGTGGAGGAACGCTACACGGAACCGGATTTCATGATTCCGTTCTATCTGGACAAATTCCAGGGCGACGCCTATCCCACCTACGCATGGGGCGTGCAGGCTATCGAGGTGGAGGCGGACACCTATACCGGCATCAGCAAAATTCTCGGCGCATACGCCTCTTTCGATGTGGGCACGCCCATGGACTACAACATTGTCATGGGCCAGATGGAAGGCGGTTTTCTTCAGGGGATCGGCTATTCTTCCATTGAATATATGGATTATGACGCCAAGGGGCGCATCCGCAACAATTCCTTCTCCGACTACCTGATTCCCACCAGCATGGACGTTCCGAAGCTGAACTGCCAGCTTCATGTGGAGAAATATCCCTTTGGCCCATACGGCGCCAAGGGAGCGGGGGAACTTCCGCTGGTCGGCGCGCCGGGCGCATACGTTGAAGCGGTAGAGCAGGCGCTGGGCGGAGGCATCCGCCTGAATCACGCGCCGTTTACCGCCGAGGACACCATCAAAGCTTTGATGAAGGAGGAAGCGTAATGGAAGCCATTCAATTCACGCTGAACGGAAAAAGCGTCCAATATGACGGTTCTGCGGCAGATCGTCTGCTGGATGTTCTTCGGGACGCCTATCGCTGCACCTCTGTAAAATGCGGCTGCAAGGAGGGCGAATGCGGCGCCTGTTCCGTCCTGCTGGACGGAAAGCTGATCAATTCCTGCTGTGTCGCCATGGGCGCCGTTCAGGGCAGTGAGATCGTAACATTGGAGGGCTATCGGGAAACCGCACGCTTCGCGGTGCTGGACAAGGCGTTTGCGGAAATTTCCGCCGTACAGTGCGGGTTCTGCATTCCCGGCATGGTTTTAGCCTCCGAAGCCATTCTGGCGGCGAATCCGCATCCGACGGAAGCGGAGGTGCGCGTCGGCATTTCCGGCAACCTCTGCCGCTGCACCGGCTATAACGCCATCGTCACGGCAATTATGAATGCGTCAAAGGAGGGAAATGGGCTATGGTAAACGGATATATTCCCGCCAGCCTTCCGGAGGCTTTGAAAATCCGCGCGGCGCAGAAGGTCATTCCCTACGCCGGCGGCACGGACCTGATGGTAAAAAATCCAAAGGACGCCGTCTATCTGTTCCTCGGAAAGCTCCCGGAGCTGACGGAGATCAAAAGCGACGCCGAGTACATCCGCATCGGCGCGGCAGTTACCTACACTCAGGCACTGAACAGCAGTCTTGTTCCTCCGCTGATGAAGGAGGCCGTTTCCGGCATCGCTGCTCCGGCCATTCGAAACGCCGGAACTTTCGGCGGCAATCTTGGCAACGGTTCCGCCAAAGCCGATTCCGTACTGATCGACTTTACCGCAGACGCGAAGCTGCGGCTGATGTCAGTGCGGGGTGAGCGCGTTGTGGACGTGACGAAATTTTATCTCGGCCGCAAAAAGCTGGATTTGGCGGAGGACGAGCTGATTGTGGAAATTCTTCTGCCGAAGACCGGATTGGAAAATTACTACTATAAAAAAGTCGGCGGCAGGAACGCCCTGGCCATCTCCAGAGTCGCCTTTGCGGGCGTGCTGCGGATGGACGGAGAAAAAATTGCGCGCTTTACTGCCGGATTTGGCGCCGTAGCGGATACCGTGCTGCGTTTTCCGGACCTGGAAGCACAGCTGACCGGCAAGACGCTGTCCGAGGCAAAAGAGATTAAAGACCGGCTTTTGCGCCAATACAGCGAAAAGCTGGTTTTGACCCGCGGCCGCGTCAGCGCGGAATATCGAAAGGCCGTCTGCATGAATCTGCTGCGCGATTTTCTCGCAGAAAAGGGAATCTGAGCGCAAAAAAAGCCCTCGCAGCAGAAAACGGCCTGCTGCGAGGGCTTTTTTTGAAGTTACTGAACGTAAAACCGCGCGTAAAACGAGGTGTCGTTGAGTGAGGAGAGCATATTCAGCGTTTGCAGCAGCTCCGGGTCCCCGCCCGCTGCCAGCGGCTCCAGCAGCCCCTCCAGGCAGAAATAGGAGAACAGGCACGGCATGTCGGAGCGGATCTGCTTGATGAGGCTAAACCGCTCTTTAGCCAGCGCGCTGCGGCCGTCATCGGCGCCGCAGTCCACAAAAATGCCCCGGACTGCCAGCGATTGGGAAAAGCGAATCAATCTGGAAAATTCAGGAATGCTGCGCCCGGTAAAATTCTCCCCGCCGCTCTCAGGCCGCAGAGAAAGCGCGATCGTTTCCAAATAGCCGGGCTTCAGATGACGCGGCGCGATCTGATCGAGCCGCTGAATCGCCCATTTCGTTTCGGCCACGAACCGGCAGCTGCCCCAAAGCGAATCCAGCTGCTCCGCCGCGCATTGCCCGCAGCAAAAAAACAGCCGCTCCGGCGCCACGCCGCCTGCCGCGCAAGCCTGAATCAGCGCCGCATCGCCTGTTTTGATCCCCGCTTCGCTATCGCGCAGCGCAGAAATCTGCTCGGCGGATAACCGCTCCTCTGCCGTGTAAAGCGGATATAGATTTGGATTCTGCTCATTGAGCCATGCCGCCTGCCGCATAAATTCCTGAAAAGTAGCCACTGTCGAATCTCCTGTTCTTCCATCCGTTTCCTATATTCTACCATATGATTTCCGTTGCGCAAGTTCTGCGTGAAAAGCATTTGTGATTCTTCCGTTTCCGGCGGCGGTCTGATGAAAAGCAGGTCCGCCGCGCGCGTCCGGAAAAAGCGTGTCTTTGGCGCAGGGATGCGTTCTGAAACAGGAAACGGCCGTTTTCCGCGGAATGACAACGCTTTCTTCCCGGGCATTCTTCTCCGCTCGGCCGGGAAACGGATAATTCAGGCGAAGCAGGCAGCCGCCTGAGACGGCGGCGTTTTAATCCGAAGCCCTCTTTCGCAAAAGCTCTCGGTCAAGGATTTTGTAACCGGAGGCGTTTTTTTCGATAACGCCGTCTCTGCGCAGCGTATTTATCACGCGAAACACATGGCGGTAGCTCATACCCACGGACTGCGCCACCTCCGTCAGGACATCGGAAAAAACGCCGTTGTGCTCTGCCATGAGAATATACGCGCACAGCCGCTCCTCGCTGGTATAGAGCGCGGAGGCAGCGCGGGCGGCCGCGCTGCTGATCAGCTTTTCCGACAGACTGGCGGCAATGGAATTCATAAAAGCGAGGTTTCCCCTGCAATACGCCTCATTGCCTGCCAGAGGAATGGCGATGAGACGCAGCGGAGAGACGGCCGCAACCGTTGTAAACGCCGAACGGTCAGACTGCATCAGCTCCGCGTCGCCCAGGATGCCGCTGGAAACATAATAGCAGATAATCAGGTTTTTTCCGTTATGGGCATTGATGCACACCTTTGCCGTCCCCATCGTTACGATATAGAGGCAGGTCAGGATCTCGCCCTGGCGCACCAGAAATTCTCCCGGCTCAAATGCCATTTCTCCGGCTCCGGAAAGCTTTGACGAATCCAGTCCGTACCGTCCCAGCGCCTCGCGGTCCCGCGCCTGAAGCTGGCCTTTTTTCATGCACCCACCCGCCTTTTTATTCAGTATAACCGATATGCCCGCAAAAGGCCATGACAAATGTCCTATGTGCGGCAGCCTGTTCGGCGATACAATGCGGGCAGCGGGGAGGTGCTTCAATGGTTCAGTTTCTGGCGCTGCTGGCAGGCATCATCATCTCGGTCATGGTTTCTGTAAACGGGAGGCTGACCGGGTTTTTCGGGGTATATTGCGCCGCGGTCATCATCCACGCCGCAGGCGTACTCTTTGCGCTTTTTCTTTGTATCCTGAAAAAGCGCCGGATATTCAAAAAGACGGCGCTCCCTCTCTGGGCGTATCTGGGCGGAGCGATCGGGGTCCTCACCACGCTGTTCAACAACTACGCCTGCACCCGCCTCAGCATGACCAGCATCGTCGCTCTCGGCCTGCTCGGGCAAAGCGTCGCGTCCAATTTTTTGGATGCGTCCGGGCTTTTCGGCATGAAGAAGCATCCCCTCCGCAAGCCCGCGTGGGCGGGGATCGCCATATCCTGCGTGGGGGTAGCCTTTATGATCGACAAAACCATTCTGGGAGGAACGCTTGCCGTAGCCCTGTCGCTTGCCGCCGGCATCACGGTCGTTCTCTCCAGAACCGTGAACGCCCGCTTGTCCGGTGAGACGGGGGCCCTGGTGGGCTCGCTCTATAATCACCTTGTGGGTCTGCCCGTCTGCGCCGTCTGTGCCGCAGCGCTGTCCCCCGGGCAGAGCGCCGCGCCGCAGGGACTGAGAGTGTGGATGTTCAGCGGCGGTATGCTCGGCGTTTTGGTGGTATTGCTGTTCAATGTCACCGTTCCGAAGCTTCCCGCATTTCAGCTGACGCTGTTATCGTTCCTGGGACAGATTTTTACCGGCATCGCCATTGACGTCGCCTGCGGGCGGGAAATTTCCCCGCGGCTCTTTGGAGGCGGCGTCATCTGCGCGGCCGGTCTTTTGATCGGCATGCTTCTGGACTGGGCGGGGACGCGCGGGGAATTGCGCGCAGAGCAGGGCGGCAGGGAAAGCGGTCAGGCAGATTCCGCCGGTCCGTCAGCTCCTTTATAATAATCGCGCGTTTCACCCGTGCGGGCATGCGGCACGTCAAATCTTCAGGCGGCCGACCCCGCGGCAGAAAATTGCGCGCGGACAGCGGCCGCAGCTGGGAGGAAAGCCCGCTCGCTCCGACAGCTTCCGCCTCAGTCCGCGGTAAAAGCGGAGACGGCCGCCGCCGTTTCCGCGATCTGCTCCCGGGATGAGATCGCAGGCACGCCGTCTCCGCGCTGCGCCCCGTAATCGCCGAACCCCGCGTGGCACCCGCCGGCGATCACCTCCTCCACAGTGTCCGGCGGCAGATTGCTCCGCATCTCCCGGTACTTCTCCCGGTTTAAAACGCCGTCCTCCGACCCGTACAGGGACAATACCCGCAGCCCGCTCCCGGAGAGGTCTTTCGTCGCGTATGCCGCCAGCAGAACAAGTCCGTCGAAGTCCTCCGGGTGGTCCGCGGCGCAGGATGCCGCCATGGCCCCGCCCAGCGAGTGACCGCCGATGTACCAGCGCGGCACCTCCGGGTACTGCGCCGCAATGCCTGTGGCGGCATTCGGGTCCAACACCGCCAGGTCAAGCGGCATTTTTACGAGAACGCACAAGATTCCCGTCCGGGCGCAAGACAGCATCAGCGGCGCATAGGCGGTGTACTCCACCCTTCCGCCGGGATAGAAGATCAGTCCGGCCCGGATGTCCCGCGGGCGAAAAACCGCCGTTCCGTCTCCGTCCGTCTCGACCGTCACCGAATCCGTCCCCGCCATGCAGGCGGCAGCTGTCTTTCGCGCCGGATAGCCGCCGTCCCGGCAGGCCGTCCCGGCCGTCAGCAAAACCGTCAGCGCCAGCAAAACCGCCGCGGCGGAATTCTTGCGTCTTTTCCGTTTTTTCATTCCGTCTCTCCCCTCCGAAACTCTTTTTTCGACAGGCCCGCGGCCCGTTTGACAAATCCCCCGCTTCTCTATAAAATAGAGCTGCCTCTGCCGCGCGGGAAGTTGTCTCCCCCGGCGCGCTGAAGCTATTCTTCAATGGCTGCCGGACCGAAGCGCCGCCAGCCGGAAAGCGGGCCCCGCCGTGAAAAAGTCCTACTGCAAGTATCTCTTTTCCCTGCTGCTCTTCGGCTCCAACGGGATCGTCGCCAGCCGCATCTCCCTCTCCAGTTACGAAATCGTCTTTTTCCGCACGCTGATCGGCAGCGCGCTGCTCCTGGCGCTGTTTCTCCTGACCCGGCAGCGCTTCACCTTCATTCGCAAAAAGCGGGATCTTTTGTTCGTGGCCGGCTCCGGCGCGGCCATGGGCGCAAGCTGGATGTTCCTCTTTGAGGCCTATCGCCAGATCGGCGTCAGCCTCGCGTCCCTCGCCTACTACTGCGGGCCGGTCATCGTGATGGCGCTCTCGCCCCTGCTGTTTAAGGAACGGCTGACCCGTCCCCGCCTGCTGGGCTTTGCCGCGGTGCTGTTCGGCGTGTTTCTGGTCAACGGGCAGGCTGTTCAGTCCGGGGAGACCGGATGGGGCCTGTTCTGCGGCGCCATGTCTGCGGTCACATACGCGCTCATGGTGATCTTCAACAAGAGCGCCCGGAACATCGCCGGACTTGAAAACTCCGTTTTGCAGCTCATAACCGCCTTTGTGACGCTGGCGGTCTTTCTCTGGTTGCGGCAGGGACTGGTGATCCGGGTGGAAAGCGGCGACTGGCTCCCCATTTTGTTCCTGGGATGCGTCAACACCGGTCTTGGCTGCTACCTGTACTTTTCCTCCATCGGCCGTCTGCCGGTGCAGACGGTCGCCATCTGCGGCTATCTGGAGCTTTTGTCCGCCGTCGTCCTGTCCGCCGTCTTCCTGCACGAGCGTCTGAGCGGCGCGGAGCTTGCCGGCGCGGCCCTGATTCTGGGCGGCGCTGTTCTGGGAGAGGCGGTCCGCCCTCCGCAAAGGACATGAACCGCTCCCCTGCCCGCCGGGATATTATACCGCCGCGCCTCTTTCGCCGCAAGAGCGGCAGGGACTCCCGCCGCCGTTTCCGCCCCTGCCGCGCCCCCCCCCCCTCCCCCTTCCCGCCCCCCCCCGCCGCGCCGTGTTCTTGTGGTGCCGCCGCCGCCGTCGGCTCTA
>Ga0183101_1001982_pt2 | contig 15034 bp, 14 predicted proteins | sample Biomet3_FD_127790 | JGI IMG/M metagenome (GOLD analysis project Ga0183101, IMG submission 127790) | Microbial communities from bioreactor (seeded with sewage sludge) at LBNL, California, USA - Biofuel metagenome 3 | ecosystem: Engineered > Bioreactor > Anaerobic > Unclassified ... | reverse complement strand
AGAATGAAATGTTTTTTAGGCTAAGATGACTCCGTCGAATCCACAAATTCTTATGACAGGAAGAATCCACAGTCGAAAGATTCTATCAATTCTTATTGGTCGGGATGGCGGGTTAGGGGGACGAACCCCGCAACCCTTTTCTTTATCTTAGTAAGTAATATAAGATCCGCCTCTTTCGGAAATCACGGAAAAGCCCGAAACCACCGCCCACCCCTACGCACCACCCCCCAAATCACCCCCCAAAAAAAGAAAAGGGGAGAGAAGAACTCCCTCCATCTTGTCGGCGAAGAAAAATTACACCGAAAGGGCCATTAGAATTCCTTCATATCCTCCTCCGCCCGGTTGACGAGGACGAAGCTTCCATCGTTGATGTCCTTCAGCCTCGAGAGGAGCTTCGAAACAAGGTCAGAGAGCTTCCCTTTGATCGTTGAGGCGTAGTCTTTGTCGAAATAGAGGGGCTGCTCGTGGGAGTTTTCGCTGAAGCAGCCAAAATAGAGCGACTCGATCTCCCTCTCGAGCCTGGCAACCTCGGGGTCGCGGTCAATCACCGGGACCCCGTGATGAGTCCGATCCCGCCGAAGGGCCCTTTCTCCCCTTTTCTTGCGGGGAGGACGTCCTTGAAGATCGGCCCGTCGAGGTATTCGAGCTGAACGGTGATGATCGTCTGATTTTGTTTATTCTTTTCCATGATTATTGCTTCTGATGGCAATGGGCCCGCCGGTCGGAAATCATCATTTCTTTTTGACTGAATCCAACGATTTACTGAGATAATCGAGATAGTCTTTCTCGCCTGAAGAAAGGAGTCCCTTTTGGTAAAGACCATATTCCGCGTGAGCCTTCTCGAGGGCCGCTTCGTGGGAGACCAATCCCTTTCCCGAAAGAATGTCTTTGCGGGTCATCGTGAGAAAAGAATCCAGTTCTTTCGACCAGTCCTCCATGCTCATCGGGACTTGAGATAAAGCGTTGATCTCCGCCACATCGAGATAGGCTGAAACCAAACGATTCAACGCATCAAGTTCCGCGGGGGAAAGATAATTCTTGGCAATCTCGCTTTCTTCTTTCGTTGGCTCCACGCCCGAAAAGGAGGTGAGACCCATATGGCTTTTCTCGTGGTTGGCCCGGTCATAGACAATCTCTGCAGCCGTATGGCCGCTGACGGCGTAATGCATCTTATTCTGGACCATCTTGAAGAAGGCACGACTTGTTTCGGCTTTGGGGTCATAATCGACGCTCGTCGCGTAAATCGCCAAAACTTTTTGCCAAAAGACCTTTTCGCTCGAACGGATGTCCCTGATTTTGGCCAGGAGTTCTTCGAAGTAAACGCCCCCGCCAAGGTTCTTCATTCGCTCAACGTCCAAGGCATAGCCCTTTACCATATAGTTCTTTAGGGTTTGGGTGGCCCAGATTCGGAACTGGGTGCCTCGCTTAGACTTCACGCGATAACCCACCGCAACAATCATGTCCAAAGAATAGTAAAGAACCTTGTAATTCTTGCCATCAGAAGCAGTTAGTAAGGATTCCTTACATACTGATTCTTTCGTTAGTTCGCCTTCTTTTAGAATATTGTTAATGTGAATTGTTATATTCGCGCGACTCGTTTCAAAGAGTTTGGCCATTGCCATCTGAGTAAGCCAAACGTTTTCGTTTTCAAGACGGACGTCAATCTTGACTTGGCCGTCCTCACTTCGATAGATAATAAGTTGAGATTGATCCATAAGATCTCCTAAGAAGTCCAAGAAGGAGATCAACCCGCTCGGTTCTTTGCTGATTTAATTTTACCATACGTATTAAGCCATGAAGCGCAATGATTTTATGATCTTTATTAGGCTATCCCAATTCGTGAATTATAGGATTTTGAATACATCAGGCGCTGTAAGGATTCGGCTAAAAAGCTACCATCCGCCCCTCCACACCGCCCCCCAATTTGTCAAAAACCCTAATAATCAATGAAAAAGCACCGCCGTGGCGATGCTTCCGAAATTCATGGTCGGGATGGCGGGGAAATGGCAAGATTTCGGGAGGCTATTTTTTATATTACTAAGTAATATAAGACACCCGCTTTTCTGAAGCGCCATCCTAGCCGAAACGACCACCCACCGCTGGGCAACGGTGCACAAACGGGTTACAAAAATTAAAAAGAACAATTAGATTCAGGACCTTTGTTGCGTTTCACAGAGAATAAACACCATCGGAACATTTCACCGATTGCAACCTATCATTAGAAAAAATGGTGGAAATATTAGCCCCAAAATGGGTTGTAAAACTCTCTAACGTTCCGCCATAAGTAAATGAAGACAAAGATAAACAACCGGTAAAACAATACTCGCCTAAACTACTAACGTTTGACGGTAAGACAAACTTTGAAAAACCGCATCCGGCAAATGCCAGCCGGTCTATTCCGTAAAGTGTTTCAGGCAAAGAAACTGAAACAAGATTGGTGCAACCATTAAATGTGCTTTCGCGAATGACGGTAACTTTTTCAGGGATTGTAATTGACTGTAAGGACGAACAGGCAGTGAAAGCCCACCAGCCTATTATTGAAACGCTTGACGGAATATCGAAAGACTTCAACGAGGTGCATCCACTAAAAGCGTTTTGGCCAATCTCTTTTAAATTGGGCGAAAGAACGCATGATTCAAGAGACTTGCATCCACAAAAAACCGTATTGCCCATTTCTGCGGCCAAGGGAAAATCTATGTTTTTCAAAGCTGAGCAATCTTGAAAGGCATACTCTCCGAGGCTTTCGACTTTTGGCGCATAAATTGTTTGCAAATTGGTGCACGAATTAAATGCATATCTCCCCAATTCGGTTACAGAATCGAGCGTGACGGTCTTGAGGCTTGCGCATCCATTGAAGGCTCCGGGGCCTAAAGTTATAACGGAAGAAGGGATATTTATCTCCTGAAGCATACTGCAATTATTAAATGCCGAATTTCCAATTGATCTAAGGGAAGACGGAAGAACTAAACTACTCAAGTTTTTACATAAAGAAAAAACAGCATCTTCAATTTTATTAACCGTTTCCGGAATCGCGATGGTTGCAAACTTCGCATTTGCAAATAATGAACTTCCTAAACCTGTTATCGGCAAGCCTTTATACGTTGAAGGAACACCAGGCTTTAACGGCATAGTTACAGAAGCCTTTGGATAGATAACATAGCCAGTTCCCGCAGCATCCAAAACGTAATCAAGGTAGTCAGCTTTCACGAATGTCGCATTGACTACCAGATCAGTACTAATAAATGAAGTTTCCTCATCCCAGCCGGTGAATGCATAACCAAAATCATCATCTGCCGGTTTTGTGGGAAGTGAACCAGAAAACGCTACGTTTGATCCGTAATCGACGGTGTTCGTCTGCAGGACGGACCCGTCGTAGTTGACAAACTTGACCGTGTACTGGTTGACCGAGCTGGTGTATTGGGCGTAGCGGTCGCAGTCGTTGGTGATGTTCTCGAGTGGCTTGTCCCAAGAAGAGAAAGCGTAGGAGTACTGCGCCGTTTTCTCTTTGGTCGGGGTCGCGCCGCTATAGGCGGCGGTCTCGCCATATTTCACGGCCTCCGTTTTTAAGAGAGTGCCATCCTCGTTCTTAAAAGAAACGTAGAACGTCTTCAACGTGGCTTCGAAGGTGGCATGGAACGCCGTGTCTGCCCGGATGTCCGTCAGGGATTTGTCCCATTCCTTAAAGGCGTAATCGTTCTTTTCGTCGGAAGCCTTCGTCGGGATCGCTCCTTGGTAGACTGCATCGGCGCCGGCATCCACCACCGCCGTGTAAACCAGCTTGTTGTCGCCATCGTAGAAGGTCGCCGTGTATTGCCTCAGGACGTCTTTGAAGAGAGCGGTGAAAACCATGTCCTTCACGACGTTCGTCTCGGGTTTGTCCCAGCCCTGGAAAGCATAGGTGTGGAGTTCGTCCTCCGACTTTGTCGGGGTAGCTTGGGTGTATTCGGCATTCTGGCCGTATTTGACCTTCCCGCTTTCGAGCTCGCTGCCATCCCAGTTCTTGTAGACCACCTCGTATTCCCGAAGGGCGTGATCGTAGATCGCTTTTCTGGTGCAGTCTTCTGTGATGCCCTCAAGCGGGTAGTCCCAATGGGCGAAAGAATAGGTGTATTGCTCGTCCTGGGCTTTCGTCGGGGTGTCCTTGGTATAAACCGCGGTCCTGCCCTTGGCCACCTTCACCGTATCGAGGACGGAATTGTCGTCGTTCACGAAGGTGACGCTGAAACTGTTCCGAACCTGACTGAACTGGGCGGTGAGGACAATGTCTTTCACGATGTTCGTCTCAGGGTAGTCCCAGCCTGAGAAGATGTAGTCATAGGATTCGTCCGAGGCCTTCTTCGGGCTCTCCTTGGCGAAATGGGCGTTCTTTCCGTATTCGACGTTTTGGGTATCGAGGAGGGTCCCATCGAAATTCTTGTACTCGACCTTGTAGGTCCGGACCGTCTCGGTGAACAGCGCTTTCCTCGTGACGTCTTTCGTGATGTGCTCCAAGGGTTCGTCCCAGCCATTGAAAGCGTAGGAATACTGGTCATTCGAAGGCTTTTCGGGGGTATTGGCCGTGTCGGGGAACACCGCCGTCCCGTCATAGGGGACGTTGACCGCCGTGATCAAGGCGTCATCGTAATTCACGAAGCGGACCTGGTATTGGTTCACCGCCGATTCATAGGTGGCCGTATAGTCGGCATCCGCGGTCGCCGGAGCGATCGTTTTGTCCCAGCCTTTGAAGGTGTAGGTGTATTGATCCGTTTTGGCTTTGAGCGGAGTATTCCCCTGATAGACCGGGGTGGCATTCTCCAAGACTTGGTCGGTCTCAAAAAGCACGGAGCCGTCATCGTTGAGGAAACGGACCTTGTAATATTTCTCGCCGCAGGACGAGAGCGAGAGGGCGGTGAAAGCCCCCAGCAAAGCCAGCGCGATCTTGATGTGTTTCATAGAGATACCCCCAAAGTTATCGAACGGATGTTGCTATTAGTTTACACCCGAGTTTTCTCATAAGGAATTAAATCAAATGTGAGGACCGTTTTCTGATACTCATAAAAACAACGCGAAGTTCCTTAGGCGAATAGAGACAAACAAATTAGACAAGGTTTAAAGGCCGTTTTTAAGCGAGGAGAAAAAGGCCATCTCCCGCTTCGTGTCTTCATAAAAGATCTCAGAGAAAGCGGGAAGGCCAGGAAGGCGGATAACTTGGTCCGCGTTTCCCGGATCGGCAGCGACAAAAGAAACGACAAAAGTATTTTCGTTCTCGAATACCTTCTCTTTTTCCGTTCGGTATTTCTTATCAAACAAACGAACAATGTCTTTTGCCTCATAGTAAGTGAAGATATCCTTAGCTTCGGATGGAGAAAATATCTCCATTTCAAAAAGCCCGTTTTTAGGGTCTCGGAAATACAGCATCCATTCGTGGATGGCCAAAAGCGCGTAGATATAGACCTCGTCCCGGCAATCGGGGCCGAGATAATGGAGATAGTCTTGCTTGCTCAAATGGGGAACGTCTGGGATGCTCTTCAGGCGCTTCGAGAGATAAACGATCGCGTCGTACACGTTCGCTTTGTCCAAAGCCGGATGCGGAACGTCATTGAACTCGGACGGAACCGGGGCTTGGTGAGCCTCATATTTGAGAGCCATCTTCGAAAGCCTCCGCTCCCAAGAAGAGGCCGGATGCAAATGGTTGGCGTTGCTATAAAGCTGGCCTGAAAGGCTTTCGACGTCCTTCTCGTCAAGGTATTTTCTGGCCTCGGAAAGAAAGATCTCGATGTTCGCCCGCTCGATCTCCAAAGGGGAAACACCGGAAGTCTTCCACAATTCTTCGCTGAAAAAATGGCCGGACTCGGGTTTCGAAGGCAAGGGCATTTTACTTCGCGCCCTTTCCGACGCATTTGGACAGGGTCTCGATCGCGTCCTCCACCGCTTTCCGATCCGCCGGATCCGAAAGGACCGCGGATTGACGCCCGACAAGGTAATCGAGCGAGACGCCGAAGAAGTCGGCAAGGAAAACAAGATCGTCGAGCGACGGTTTCGATTCGCCGCTCTCCCATCGGGAATAGCTGACCCGGGAGACGTTGAGCTTCTTGCCCATCTCCTCCTGGGTGATTCCCTTGGATTTCCGGAGCTTGATCAGGTTGGTTAATTTGCCACTCATTGCCTTGATGATACTCCTCTGAGTACGCCAAACGATACATTTATCGGTTGAATGCCCAACTTTTGAGATGGTGGATTTTCCATCAGCTCCACCATCGCGCATTTTAGATCCGAGAGCATCGGAGTTTATCAAAAACCGCGTTCCGACTCAAACGCACACCAGTCGGGTTTTCGCTCAAAAATGGCTTCTTTTGGCCAAAAACGGATGGTAACATACTCTCGAAGGCGGTCGGATGCAGTAGCGAGGCATCGGCCGAAGAACCTTCTAATTTAGCCCTGACATCCGAGAGGAAACGATCCGGAGGCGGCTAGACGGGAACCCTACGATAGTAAATAAAAGGGCAAGCCGAGCCGAATATAAGACCGCTGACTAAGCGAGATGGGCACGCGCCATTGGCTTAGGAAGATATCGTCTGTTGAGGAAGTGACTTCGTCTCACTCTCTTTGCAGTGGTATCTCCATCATTTGATCCAGCAATAGCGAATTAACAAGCTCCTTCCTTAACGGGAAAGGAGCTTTTTATGCATTAAAAAGAGCAATGCCGAGACGGGACGGGAAGACAAAAAACAAGCCTTAAAGGCTGAAAGGAATTAACGACTATGACACACTTTTTTGACCAAATGGATGAGCAAACCATCAAAACGGAGGCCACCCATAAAATTTACTTCGAAGTCCCGACGGATCTCAAAGCGCTGGGCGATGACAACTTTTACCGAAACGTGAAGCGGATGTACCGGAAACGGAACGGGCGCGTCGATTACGCGAGGATCTACAAGGATTTCCCGGACTTCCTCGTGCTGGTCCGCCTGGACTTCCCCGAGCCGATCGACGAGGCCCAAGAGCAAGCGCTGCATCAAATCTGGGATGCGATCCAGAAATACGCTGGCTTCAAAACGATGAAGGTGAAGAACATTTGGCCGGAATCGGAACCCCGGTACAAAAAATACTATGAGCAATAAAACCAATTTAGCCGAGAAAGCCCCGTCGGAAAGCGACGAGGAAAATCTTGGCGGCCCCGAGGGCAAGCGCCCGGACCGACAAGATGACGAGGCGCCCGAAGGGGCCTCGGCTGGGGGGTGCAGTAACACCCCCCATAGGCAACTGTCTTTCAACACCTGCATCGATTACTTGAAGTTCCGCTTCAGCCGCTCCTACACCGAAGAGGCCAGTTTCTTCGAAGAGTTGCTGAAGATCCTCAACGTCGATCTGAGCGAGTCGGCCCAACTCCCTGGTATTAACGGCTACACGGTGAAACTGGAACTCGGGCCGGGGCTATCGCTCTGGTATGGCGGAACGATCACCAAGGACTGCTACGGGCACGCCACCACCGTCTTGGAAATGAAGGGCGAGGCCTGCCGGGATTTCGAGGAACGGCGTTTCTTCCAGGAAGAGAACGCCGAGCAAAAGGACTGGGACGCCATCATCCGGAAAGGGTGGCTTGATCTCCTTGTCGAAGCACGGCGGATGGAAGGGCAATGCACCCGCGTTGACCTCCCGACGGACGATCTCTCCGGAACCATCACGACGGACTTGATCAAGGCCAAGGTGCAGAACCGCGAATACACGACGAAGATGCGCCGGCTTGAAGTCACGGACGAAACGGACATGAACCTCTTCAACGGGGCCTCGGAATCGCTTCCGGGCTATGCTTCCGTCCTTGATTCCAAGCTCAAGGGCTATAGTGCGACGTTCGGCTCACGGGATTCGATGCAGCTCTGTATCTACGACAAAGCCGCCGAAAGAACAGTTCGAGGCTTCGTCGTGGACGTCAAAAGCTGGATCCGCTTCGAGGTTCGCTACTACCACAAGAACGCCGAAGCCGAGATCCCCTTCCTCATCACGGCGCTGGAGAATGGGACCGAGTCCGAGCATATCGTCGGCTGCCTCGCCACCGCCATCGAGTTCAAAGAGCCGAACAACTGCGATCAGGACCACCGGAGCGAGGCGAAGAGCTGGGGCAAATGGGATGACTTCCTCCAAGGCGTCCGGAAGAACGAGCCCTTCGCCCACGAAGAGCCCGTCTACGCCATCGAGACCAACGCCAAGTGGCTGGTGAAGGAAGCGGCCAAAGCCATCGCCCGGCTCTCCTTGGCCACCAACTTCCGGCCGGAGCTCATCGCCAAGGCGCTTTGCATCAAAGGCTGCGAGCGGATCAACAAGACGGACTTCCAGAGCATCAACCGCTACCGACGGGAAAGGGGCAAACAGCCCATCCATTCCGTCGATGCTCTTGTCGCGGCTCTCTTCGGCGAGGAAGGCGAAGCATCCTTCCCGAAGGAATTGGAGGGACTTCTGAAGACAAAATGACGATTTGCGAAGCAAGCCGATATTTCTTATATCTATTATGTATCGTTTGTTGTAACATTTTGAAAGGAGGATGTATCAATCAATGAGCGTTTTTAAAATCAAAGACCACGGGACGAGCGAAACCCTGTGGGTCGTCCAAGTCTACAATCGCGGCAAGCGGGTCCGGCTTTATAGCGACCCCAAGACGAAGAAGAGATTCAAGACCAGGGCTCAGGCCTTGGAGAAGGAAGCCGAGCTCCGGGGGCGCTTCGAGATGGAAAGCAAGCCCGAGCAGCCCAAAATCCTGTGCAAAGACCTCGCCGATCTCTTTTTCGCCTCGCTTCAGAAGAAGTTGAAACCGTCTTCCATCTACACGCGCTCGTCGTTCTACAAGAACTACGTCGAGCCGAACTTCGGCGGCTACTACGTGCAGGATCTGACGAACGACGATCTGGACCGCTTCAACGAGAAGCTGAACAAGGCGCCCCGCGGAAGTATGTGCAACGTCGTTTCGACGGTCCGGACTTACGTGAAGTTCCTCCGCAAGTGGAATCCGAACCTCTTGCCCGAGCGGATCTTCGAGTACCTCAGTTCCACGCCGGACGATCATATCTATCATTTCTACACGCTGGAGCAGGAAAGGAAGTTCCTCTCGGTCATCGCTGACCCCCGGGACAAGCTTCTCTTCACCATCTTCTGCTACTACGGGATGCGGATGACGGAATGCATCGCCCTCAAACGTGGGGACATCAGCCTCGAAGAGGGGACGATCTCGGTGCGGCGGATTGTCCTCACGAAGTCGCTCTACAAAAAGCAGGTCTTCACGACGCCCAAGACGAAGCGCTCCGTTCGCACGCTCACGCTCATCAAAGACGCCGCGGACCTCATCAAACCGGATCAAGACCCGGAGGCATATCTTTTCCCAGGAAAATATGGGGCCATCGTCATCAACGAAGGGCACGTCCGCAGGTTGGCCAAGGAATACGCCAAAAAAGCCGGGCTTCCCTCCATCAAGATCCACGAGTTCCGCCATAGCTGCGCCTCAAACCTCATTCGGGCGAACTTCCCCGTTCGCATTGTGGCTCAGTGACTCGGGGACACCGAAAGCACGATCCTGGACTACTACTCCCATATGTTCCCGGACGAAGCCAACTCAATCGGCCGTTTCTTCGATGGCCATTCGCTCTTCGCTCGGAGCCAAACTAGCATCACAACCAATCCGCCCAATATCCAAAATCAGGGCGAATTAGGGCGAGCGCTTCGCTAAGATGAAAAAGGCACATCCGACAAACGGGTGTGCTTTTTGTTTTATAGAGACTTTAGCAAATCCGGAAGAAGGGAAGATTTTTCTTTTTCAAAAGCGAATATAAGCGATCGAAGATCAACCAATACCGCAGGGATTTTTTCCTGGCCTTCTTCAACTTGCCAATTCGCTTTTGCATAGCCGAATTTTTGAATCAAAGGCCCTTTGTCTGAGGCGAGACAAGGCAATACAAAAACGCTTTGAACCTGTTTCTTTTCTTGTAAGAAATTCCGCACGTAATCCCCATAGGTGATTTGTTTCTCGATCGATGTCGTATCGGGTAAATCTGAAATGCTTCCGGTTGTTCCGAAGCGATAGTACTTTGCATCGATGATCAAAACTTTATCACCAGTTACCGCAGCCGAGTCAGGACGTAAAAATGTCGAGGGCGTTTCTTTTTCCCCGATAACCCATGACGATTGGGGATAAAAAGCTGAAATATCATCAACATTTCCGAAAGCATGGTCTACAAGTCTTTCGAAAACGTAATCATAAGTATCAACGCCATAACGAAGTCGTTTTACATCTTTAATGCGGCCTGAAACGCCTAAGAGAACTTCACGCATACTAAAAAGCCGGACTTTGTCTTTAGAATTGAATGTATGCTGAAGAGCCGTATTGATGGCTCGTAAATAGGCGCTTTTCTTCGAAAGGATCGGGGAAAAGGTTGAAGGAATGCCATAGAGCCAACCGATCATTTCTATGCTTTGCTCAACACAATATCTATAAGCCTCATAAAGAATGTCGTGTTTGTCTTTGGAAAGCTCTTTAAAAACATTGGTGAAAACAAAACCGCCCTGGGTCAAAATTGGATTTTGCTCAGTGGTTTTCTTCCAATTGATCTTTCCATCTCCGGAAACGGACCAAGTCTTTTCCTTGGGTGAATACCTTCCGGATCCGAAATAATCAGAGATTAAATAGAAGTAGGCATCAAAAGGGAATGATTTTTCCCCCTCACTCGTGCCACTTCGAAGGTATGAAGAAAGATATTCTGGACGATTCTTTGCCAAAGAGATCGTTTTCAAGAGAAGAAGAATGTCTTTTTGTTTATCCTCTTTTTTACTCGAAAGACGAAAAGCCTCCGGATAGAAAATAAACGCTTGACCATCCTCAATTTTAAAGCCGACAAAAGAATTGCCGGCCGTATTTGTTGCTTTAGAAAAAGTAATATCTTCCGGCATTTATTCTCACACTTTGAGATTGGGATCCGCCGGAACTGCATTTAGTTCCAGCTTCGAACGGAACTCGCTAGAGAAAATTCCTAAACGATCAGGACCGGTGACAAAAATGGAAATGGCATCGTCTAAGCAGCCAATGGCGGGGTTAAAGATCTTTTCTTTGTTGTCCAGTTGGCAAACGTCATCCCATAAATATTCGATGATTTTATACGCGAAACCCCTGATCTTCTCAGAATCTTCGCAGTCTTTTGTTTCCGCCAGCTCCTTCGCGGTGAGGAAATAAGCACCGATTTGCCGATCTTCGGAAATCGCACTGTCCTTTTGAATCATTTCAATGCGCTCGTTGACTTCGTTTTGGAAGCAGCGCCACAGAATCCCGGTGCCGGGGACGAATAAATCGCCATAAGGATTATTCTTTTCCATTGCAGTCGGTAGTTTGAGCATTGACCATCTTCTTTTGAAAGCGGTGTCTAATGAGGTAACCGCTTGGTCACTTGTGTTCATTGTCGCGATGATAGAAAGGTTATTCGGTAAATAAACCTTATTTCCTTTTAAGATCAATTTGCATTTAGTAGTTAAATAATCGTAAATCAGAGGACTGTTGACCGGGTAACGACTTTCTCCATTGTCATCACGATCAAGAAGTTGGAAAATCTCACCAAAAATCTTGGCAGCATCGCCACGGTTCAGCTCTTCGATGACAAGATAAACCATTTTATTGGCATTTGCTGGCATCAAAGCAATCCGCAAAGCCTCGGTAAATGGGCCCGGTACAAAATCGTATTCAATCATTTTTGTACCATTTTCATCTTTCATACAAGGCAAAATCTGGCCAACAAAATCGCTATGGGAGTAATCCGAATAGAAAGTAGTGCGAATCTTGAAAGCGTTGCTGACGCCGGCTAAAAGAGTATTTTCAACCCAATAGCTTTTGCCGCAACCAGGAGTTCCGTAAACAATGAGGTTAATTCCGCTTTTCCCCTCTAACGAATCATTAGAGTGGGAATCAAGCAATTGACCGAGTTTCTCGATTTCATTTTTCGCCTTGGTTAGCGCCGAATTCGCTAGTTCTTGTTCGTCCATGACTTTTCCTCCAAGATTTTATCAAGTTCAGTAGAGTGAATCTCACAGAAAGCATATCGGTTTTGGCCGCTCTTTTCAGCCACACCAAAATCGGATAATAAAGCCATCGTATAGGCAAAGCAATTAACATTTTTAACGATGTGATAATAGGATGTATCGAAAGAGTCATCGCTTCTTTTCTGGAAAAGCCAATCATCAAATGACAGGCCACCGATCGGGGCGCCGCCAGTGAGGTAGTGAACTAAGACGAAATATTCCAATTTGTCCAAAGAGGAATGCTGCATTAGGGCTTTGGTGATCGGTAAATAAAATTCATCCGGCATTTTCGACAAGGTAATGAACATTGGGAAATAGATGCTTTTAGAAATCTTTTTGACTTGTTTCATCGCATCGGCATTGCCAGTAAGAGAAACGGCTTGCCGCAATTTCCAAAAATGGAAAAGAATATGTCCGTATTCCGAAAAGAGCGTGTCGAAGGAGAATTGCTCTGTTTGGTAATCGGATTGAGCGATTGCGCCACATTTGACCAAGAACGGGAACAACATTCGGATTCGCGAATCTGCATTTGCTTTTAAAAGGCCGGATGCGGTTACATCATCTTGAAACTTCTGATAGGTAATGAAAGAAGAAGGGCCCAATGAGGCAAGATAGTCATAAATGATGGCTCCATCGTCCGTATATTCTGGAGTAAAACTGAAACCAGGATTATGATGCCCAAATAAATCCATTACAGGTACTTCTTAATTTCCTTAGCTATAGAATACGCTAATAAGGGTGGAACTGCATTCCCCACTTGCTTATATTGGCTGGTCCTAGAACCCGTAAAAATAAAGTCATCTTGGAAGGATTGGATCCGAGCTGCTTCGCGGACAGTAGGAATGCGATTTTCTGAATACAGGAAGTAGTTTCGATGACCGGTATCGATCGTATTGGATTGGCCGTCGCTCTTCATTCTTTCGAATGATTTGTTGTAATGGCGAACCGCCCAAAACTCGGCCGGTAAATCAAAAATGCTGCCACCATCAGGGATCCGAGAAATTATATCGATCGTTTGCTGAGAATGGATCGTAGGCTCATTGTTATGTGGAAATTCCGAATTTCCTCTAACGTATTGCTGATACAAGTTCTCAGGATCGTGGCGGTATTGTTGGATGGCGGTTTCATCAAGCCGTGGTAAATCGTCCAGCGCTTCCTTGGTTGTAACCTTTTGCTTGTGAGGCTTCGGGAAAACGAAATCAACGTCCTTTAAGCCGACGAAGAAAACCCTGTTTCGATTCTGGGGAACGCCATAATCGGCAGCGTTTAAAATCGAGAAATTAACGCGGTAACCTAAAGATTTGAAAACCGAAAGAACATTTTTCAAAAATGCCCCATCCTCTAAAGTGAGCATCCCTCGGACGTTTTCTAGAACAAAGAAAGATGGGTTGATCGCTTTGACGATTCGGAAATATTGCAAATAAAGCTGGTTTCGGACATCGTGAACATCGCGTTTTCCAACAGTGCTAAAACCCTGGCACGGAGGACCTCCAATGATCCCCGTGATATCTTTTAACTTCGAAGCGGCTTTTTCGGAAAAATTATAAATATCAGAAACCACTCCAACGTTTCCGGGGATGTTTTTGTTGTACGTTTCGATCGCGTCATCCCAAGAGTCGATGGCAAAAACAACTTTAAAACCGGCCATTTCAAAGCCTTTGCTCATACCACCGCAACCGCAAAATAAATCAATGATTTTGTTGTTGGCCATTTAAAAACCTCATAATCGCTAGCGCCAAAGCCTTGGCAAGCAAAGGCGGAACGGCGTTTCCGACTTGAACGTATTGTTCGCTCTTCGTACCTTCGAAAATAAAATCATCCGGGAAAGATTGAATCCGAGCTGCTTCGCGGACAGTTGGTATTCTGTTGTATAAAGGGTGGAAGTAATTGGAATGGGCGTTGCCCGTATCAATTGTACACGATGGAGCATTTTCGGCTAAACGTTTATAGGCAGAAGAATGCCGGTTGTTTCGCACGGTTTTGAAAAGCTCTGGAGGAATATCTTCCCAGTTTCCGCCTTGAGGAACGTGCCTCATTTTTTCTTGGGTGCTCTCTGCTGGATAAGTGATTTTATGATTAAAAATCTCCAAATTCGCAGCGTGCATCGATGTTTGATAAGCTGGATAGTCAGCCTCCGGCAAACAGTAAACGGAAGATCTTGGTTGATTTTCGAACTGGTACAAGTCGCTAATGGCATCAAAAACCGTGGATTGACCAGGCACAGGAATCAGCGAGTCAAATGAAAAAGGCTCACCACGTGTCATCACAAAGAAGTTTCTTTGGCGGTCCTGAGGTACGCCGTAATTAATGGCTTTAAGAATTTTATGAGAAACAAAATAGCCACGCTGCGTGAAAAGAGCAGTAATCTTTTTTAAAGCGAAACCATTGTTTTTGGTGATGATTTGCTTAACGTTTTCGATCACGACAACGGAAGGATTGTATCGATCGACAAAAGCGAGGTATTGGAAAAAGAGCTTATTCCGCGGATCCTTTTCTTCATCCTCCCATCTATTGGCGTTCGAAAAGCCCTGGCATGGTGGGCCACCAATGATCACGTCAACATGATTGTTAATTCCGATCGACGCGAAAAGAGAATCTTTTTGGGTCGTTAAATCGCGACAAAAGCCTCTTCCATTACCAAAATTTCTATTAAACGTGTCGATCGCTGGTTGTTTCCAGTCAATTCCGGCAATAACGTCAAAGCCGGCTTCTTTGAAGCCAAGGCTCAGACCACCACATCCACAGAAGAGATCAATGACGTTCATAAAAATCCTTGCCTCGATATTCTAAAACTTTAGCAAAAGGAAAACAGCACCAATTTCAAAAACGAATATTTCAGATTCTTCTAAACGCCTCTTTAAGACCATACTTTTGGCTCAAAAAACGGGTTGCGAATTGGTGTGCGTATTCGTTACAAAGTAATATAAAACTCCGATATTGTAAGAGTTATCGTTAGTATGTGGTCGGGATGGCGGGATTCGAACCCGCGATCTTCTGCTCCCAAAGC
>Ga0183101_1001689_pt1 | contig 15067 bp, 11 predicted proteins | sample Biomet3_FD_127790 | JGI IMG/M metagenome (GOLD analysis project Ga0183101, IMG submission 127790) | Microbial communities from bioreactor (seeded with sewage sludge) at LBNL, California, USA - Biofuel metagenome 3 | ecosystem: Engineered > Bioreactor > Anaerobic > Unclassified ... | reverse complement strand
ATATATAACAAATTTTTATAAATTTTAACAAATTGTCAAGTCAATTTGGGATAAAAAAGAAGGGAAATAGTCAGTAACAATTAGTGGATACTGTCAAAGTCAGGTTAGATTGAGTAATAAAAAAGAGGGAATAAATTCCCAGAAGAACATCAATCCAGGTTTAATCTGAAATCAGTCTTCACTTTTCATCTGCGGGAAGAGAATTACTTCCTTGATAGAGTCCAGGCCCGCAAGAATCATGGTTAGCCTGTCGATCCCAAGCCCCATGCCGCCTGTAGGAGGCATTCCGTATCCGAGGGCATTTACGAAATCGTAATCGATGGTCTGGGCTTCAAGGTCTCCTAACTTTCTTTTCTTGTCCTGTTCTTCGAACCTTTTTTGCTGTTCAATAGGATCGTTCAGTTCGGAATAGCCGTTTGCCAGTTCCCAGCCATTCATGAATAGCTCGAATCTCTCTACAAAGCCTTCTTTTGACCTGTGGTTTTTGGCAAGTGGAGAATTTTCCACGGGGTAATCATATATGAAAGTCGGGTTTATTAGCTTATCTTCTACTAAGCCCTCAAAGAGCAGGGCAAGGAACTCTCCGTAAGTATTTGCCTTTTCGTAGTCCTCGATTTTGTTCTCGATTGCGATTTGCTTCAACTCTTCAAGCGAGTGAGCAAAGACATCAAGCCCAGCATACTCTTTTAAGGCGTCTTCCATGGAAATACGTTTCCAGGGAGTATTGAGATTGAGCGTGTTTTCGCCTATTTTGACCTCATAGTTGCCAGTCAGCTTGAACACAAGCTCAGAAATGAGACCTTCAGTCAAGTCCATCATGTCATTGTAATCCCTATAAGCTTCATAAACTTCAATCGTGGTGAACTCAGGGTTGTGAGTCGTGTCAATATCTTCATTCCTGAAATTCTTGGCGATCTCAAATACCTTCTCATATCCACCAACAACAAGCCTCTTAAGGTAGAGTTCCGGGGCAATTCTAAGGAAGAGTTTCTGTCCGAGACAGTTATGGAAAGTAGTGAAAGGCCTTGCGTTTGCGCCTCCGTACACATTCTGGAGTATTGGAGTTTCAAATTCCAAAAATTCCCTGTCAGAAAGGTATCTCCTGATTTCGGAGATGAGTTTGCTCCTCACGACGAAAATCTCTCTCTTATCAGCATTGACTATAAGGTCAAGATACCTTTTTCTGTACCTGGTTTCAATGTCTTTTAAGCCGTGAAATTTTTCGGGGAGGGCACAGAGGGATTTTGAGAGAAGAGAGCATTCGGACACACTGATGGAATTTTCACCTCTTTTTGTCCTGAAAAGTGTGCCCTGAACGCCTACAATATCTCCAGAATCGACCAGGGTTTTAAAAGTCTTGAAATCCTCATCAGGAAGATTTCCTTTCCTTAAAGTTATCTGAATTCTGCTCCCCTGGTCTCCAAGATCGGCAAATATCATTTTTCCAAGCCTGCGAATATTGTAGAGCCTTCCTGCGGTTCTGACCGTTAGCCCTTCATTCTTTTCAAAGTCCTCGAACTTTTTCTGGATTTCACAGATATCCCCGTTCTTTTCAAACTTATAGGGGTATGGATTAAGTCCCTGGTTTCTGATGCCGTTTAGTTTTGCAAGTTTAGAATCATCAAAGACCCTGCTATCTGAAATATCATTATTGTCAGATTCATTGTCAGACGGTACGAGGCTATCTGACATTTTTTCATTGTTAATTTCCATGCTCATCGAATCAGTACATCCTATTCAGGTGAATACGAATAAACCGCTTAGTAATCGATTATTGATCAATCAGTAAACCGATACTAAATTATTAAATCGATCAGTAATCATATATAAGTCAGTAAGTAAGTTAACCATGAACAAATCAATAATAAATCAAGATCAGCGAATCAGCCATTAATAAATCAACCCGAGTGCCCACAGCAGAAAAGAATCTTGGAAGGTCTCACGGAGATTTGTGCATTTTCAGATATGTAAGTTGTTAGATAGTGAATTCTTAGATATGTGAATTCTTATTAACTTCTATGGCTGAAAGCTGCAAGTCTGATGCCAGGAATAATGCCTGTCTATTAGCCTGAGTCCTGACATTTAATTTTTCCATACATCCATGCATATTATATAAACATTGAGAAAACGAGTCCATATATTAATAAATTATTAGTGAAATCAGCATTACTTTCTGAGAAAAATTGATATCAAATTCGTTGCAAAACTTTCATCAAAACTTTCATAGTACTATTGCAAATGTATCCTATGTCTATTAATTCATAGACTTCGAATTTTCCATTACACTAAAAGTAATTTCAAATTCAGTACCATGATTTCGTTTAAGCTCGATTTTCCCGTCCACCTGGTCAACAAGGATATTTACTAACTGAAGTCCGAGTGATTCTAGACTCTCTAATTTTAAATTTTCAGGAATTCCTTTTCCATTATCTGAAACTGTCAGGCTGAAAAGAGATTTACTTGTTTCATCATTAATTTCTTTTCTGTAAAGCTTAATTCGGATTTGCCCTTTTTTGCCTTCAGTAAATGCATGTTTGAGGGAATTGGAGACCAGTTCATTAACAATTATTCCTAACGGAACAGCAGTGTCCATATTAAAGAACGTATTCTCTTCCAGATCCGTGCATAGGCTGAGATTTTTACTACTAAGGCTATAAGTCTGGAAAAGATTTTCAGCTAATTTTTTAAGGTATTCAGAAAAGTTCAGGGTATCGGTTCCTTCTCCTTTATATAATTCTTCGTGGATGAGAGCCATAGACGTAACTCGATTCTGGCTTTCCCTGAAAGCCTCAATAACATTTAGATTATCGAACTTCTCAGCCTGAAGATCAAGAAGAGAAGAGATAACCTGCAGGTTATTCTTGATCCTGTGGTGGATTTCTTTCTTACGGGCAGTCTCAAGATTTACCAGAGCTTCTTCTGCCTTTTTCCTCTCGGTAATATCAAGAACAAAAGCTATGCCTTCACAAAGCACCTTATTGAAGGTAGCTATCCCAATAATGACAGGTACGCGCGAGCCATCTTTGCGGATATATTTCTTCTCGTAAGGCGTACTTATACCTGTTGATTTGAGTTCTGCCATGGCATGATCATCAAATTGACTGCACTCCGGTGGAGTCATCTCATTCCATTTAATCTGCCCAGCCCGCAAGTCCTCGCGAGTGTAACCTACTATATCCAGGAACTTATCATTAGCTTCTGTTATCGAACCGTTCAGATTGTAAAAACATACACCGATCATGTCTGAGTCATAAAATCCGCGTAGGCGCGTTTCGCTCTCACGCAATGCTTCTTCCGCCTTGACACGCTTAGTAACATCTCTTACAATAGCTAAGATAGCCACGAGTTTTCCAGATGCGTTAAAAACTGGAGAAAGAGTTATTGAAACATTTATTAAGGTACCATCCTTTTTCCGCCGCAGAGTTTTGTAATGCCGGATCTTTTCTTTTTGTTTAATCTTTTCAATTAACTGTCTTATTTCCCCTTTGAGATTCTCCGGTTCAAGGATTGAGACATTTTTCCCCAGAATTTCTTCAGCTGAATAACCATAAATCTGCTCTGCACCCTTATTCCAGTTTGTAATAATACATTCAAGAGACTCAGTTATAATAGCATCGTCCGATGATTCAATTGCATTCAACAGTGTCTGTATTTTCTCTTCAGTTTTTTTGCTTTCAGTAATGTCCTGGACTATTCCTTTTATTTTAGTGGAGATATTTTCATTATTATACACGAATTCTGATTTTAGATGGACTATACGCTCTTCCCCATTTGCTAAGACAATCCTGTAATCGATAACAAAAAGATCTTCCTTTGCAGCTTTTTTAAGGGCATTACGGTAGTAGGCTCGATCATCGGGATGTATGTAACCTAAATATTCATTGTAAGAAGGTGCTGGTTCTTGAGGATCACGTCCAAAAATACGATACATTTCCTCAGACCAGTAGGCTTTATCAGTTGCAATCTCCCACTCCCAGTTTCCAATATGAGCCATTTTTTGAGCTTCAGCAAGGCCTTTCTCACTTTCTTTCAATGAATTGTAAGCCTTCTCAAGCTCGACTGTTCGTTCTTTAACTTTTTCTTCTAGATTTTCATGTGCTTTTTTTAAAGCTTCTTCTGCTTTTTTGCGCTCTGTAATATCGTGGACGATACCTCCACTAAAGAGAACCTTGCCATTTCTATCTTTGGTAATCGTAAAATGATTTGAGAACCAGCGATATTTGCCATCCTTATGTTTAAACCGGCACTCCAGAGTTCCAGAACCAGTATCGTATGCCCGGTTCCACTTCAAAGTAATTATGGGAAGGTCGTCGGGATGAAGACGACCAAGAATTTCACTGGCATTCCCTGAACTTATTTCTTGGGCAGAGAAGCCAGTAATCTTCTCTACCACTGGACTCATGTAATCATAACTGTCGGTCTGAAAGTTTCGTCTGTATGCCACATCAAGTGAGTTCTCAAGAACTGACCTGAACCTCTCCTCACTCTCCTGCAATGCGCTCAGAAGGGCTTCACGTTCAGCCAGCGAATGAGCCATTTTAAAATTGCTGTAGCCTAACTGCGAGATAATGTTGGCAAAAGTTATAAGGAAGGTCATACCTGTATTCACAGCTTCCCTGCTCAACCGTGGGACTTTCTCAAGTGCTGCTATGTATTCCTCCTCATTAAAACCATATTTTCTGGCCTGGGATCGAAAAAGCTCATAGTCCAGAGGTTCGTCTTCAAAAAAGAACTGGCCTGAGAAGATATTGGCAACGTGCTGACCACCAATTATGATGGGAGTCGCTATGTCCCACATGTTGTTTTTGCATTTATAGAGCTTGAACTCTCCTGGAGAAATGCCTGCAGATAGCCTGGTGTCACTCTCTATGCAGTGCTTACAGGCTTCGGGGTGAACCCTGTGGAATTGCGTGCAGATATCCTGCCATCCTACGCCTACCAGAATATTGCCTTTTAGATCGTCCAGGCTCATGGGAATGTGAGTAATCTTGTAGAAGTTGTCCATCATAGACTGGATCGCCTGGACATCAACGATATCAGTGATTTCCAGTTTATCCACCTCCCGAGCAGGTGAAAGAATATCTTCTATAGTCACGAGGCTAAATAATGCAACTGCTCAAATGAGATACAATGAGATTTTTGTTGCAACAATTACAGGCGTGATTATAACTTCTGCCTGATGTGCTGCTCACTCTGGCCCAACACTTTCTCAGTCTGAACACTTTCTCAGTCTGCTTGCACTCAGTTTTATTTTTCCGCTTGGAGTTTCCGATCCTCTCCCATTTTCCTTCCCTTTTGACCAAAGAAAACTGATAGTTAAAAACTAAGTAGATAGTATCTGCTGCGCTGCACATACTAAGAAAATCTGAGCACAGAATGAGTATCTGTCATTTGTCAGTAGATAAAGGAGCTAATATTAATATTTTCAAAACTACTCGATTCTATAAGTTTTCACTTACTCTTTAAGTAATACAAATATTCTAAATAGTTATATGCGTTAAATTTTAAAAAGATTTGGATATTATGGTAATGTTAATACTGCATAGAATAATAAATGTGGGTAATAAATGTGGGCATAATTTTTCCATGCTTTCCACGCCTTCCGTGGTTATAAAGTAAGTTCAAATATTCACGCTTGGGATTATAGTTAAAGCTAAATTCTTTGTCTACATGCCAACTCATCTTATGTAGAGCCTTTTGAATTCCTGCATCTTCTATTCCTATTCTTGTTTCTAACTCTTGTATGCTTCAGCTTCCTAATATTCCTGAGCAGTCCGAGTCTTGTTCCATCAAGTAAATACACTTCCGAAGCCTCAAGTTTAATTCCACCTGAGGAAAAAACCGGGCCCAGAAGCTCCTCCTGAGTTGACTCGTTAAAAGGCACGCCTCCACATAGCTCATTAAAAGCCGGCATTACGAAGAGTTCAGGATCTGCCCACTGTGCAGGATTCTCAAAATCAAGGTTTCCGAAATGAACTTTCAGGACTTCCAGATTGAACTTTGTCTTGATCCAGGCAGGTTCAACTACTGAGTAACCAAATGAATCTGTAAAACGAACAGTGGGATGATTATGGGCGGTGACTACATAAGATGCAGCCAGCAGTTCAGGGGCAGGCCAGGTATGCCCATGGAAATATCCTGTCCCGTCAATAACCGCACCGTGTGCGGAATGAATCCTGATATCCTTTTGCCCGTTGAAAAGAAGTTCGATTCCTCCATCATGGTTTCCGGGGATAATATCAACATGTGCATGTTCTGCAAGTGTTTCGAGGAAGCGAGGAATTTCGTCTTTCTCCTGCTAGGAGACCTTAGGAACATTATGTTTCACGTCTCCAAGAAGTATTACTCTATCAGGGGAATTTGCCTGGATATAGCCAAGAAGCCTGTCCAGCCTCCCTTTCATCTGGCTGGGCAAATTGATCCCGCTCCTGTACAGGTCCCACTCGATCCCAAGGTGGATGTCGGCAACTACGAGTGAGATTTCGGTGTTCCTGACGATGAGGGCAGGTTCTTCAAGAATTGGGGTGATTTCGGGAGGCATAGTCAATAAAAGGTTATTTTTCAGAATTTAAAAGTACATATCAGACAGCAGCCTGAAATAGTTTTAATTTTAACGCATGTAAATATATACTTTACGCCATTTAAATAAAAATAGAGATAAAAACAAAAATAGTAGAGAAGGCCGAATCTGGCTGAATGAACCTAAAGCATGAGGGTACCTTCAAGATTCCGAAACTCAGTACCAGAAAACGTCAGACTAAAAAATGGCCTGAAAATCAATCAATAATAATTATTCAGATCAAAAAATAAGAGCACTCCAACAAAATTTAAGTATTCTTAACGTAACAAACGACATTTACAAAATTTAAAGGTCAGATGAGATAAAGTGGCTGAAGAAATAATAATGAGAATAGCTGAACCTCAAGATGCGGACTGTTTGAGGAGATTAGTAAACGAGACAATTGATACCTGTTATTTCCATATTTACCCGCAGGAAGCAATCGATTACTTCAAAGATTATCACAATAGGAAGAATATCGTAAATGATATACTGGAAGGACATTGCCTGATCCTTACCTCAGGAGAGAAATTTATAGGGACAGGTACCCTTCTTGGCTCAAACGCCAGAAGAGTCTTTGTAAAGCCGGCGTACCAAAACATGGGACTTGGGAAGAGAATTATGCACGGGCTTGAAGAAAAGGCCGTGGAAAAAGGAGTCAGGATAATAGATCTGGATGCTTCACTTGTAGCATATCCTTTCTACAGGACTCTTGGCTATAAAACACAGGCAGAAGACGTGATTCCCGTGAAAAATGGGCAAAACTTAAGGTATTACAAAATGGTCAAAAAGCTTGAAGATAAAAATCGTTGTTGACAAAGCTCTTTATCAGTCAGGTTGATTTTTTAAAACATCAAGGAAACAATTTGCAGCAACAAGATAAAGTTCCGGGACGAAAAAGAAGCCCCGGAAAAAGAATCAAAGCTATAATCCAAATTACAATAAATATTCAAATCCAGATTTTACTTCTCATACTTAAGTACATCATCAATAGTATCCACATACTCGATGTTGATTCCCACCTCTTTCTCTATGTACTCTTTAGCATCTACGATTTCCGGCTTCTGCTCAATAACATTAAAACCGCCAAGCTGCCTTTCTACATAACTATATGTAACAAGCTGGCTGTTTTCCCTCGGAATGAGGAAAAGGGTTTTGCCTCCGGCTTTTGCTGCCTTAGCTTTTTCCATAACTCCACCTATCTGACCGATATTGCCTTTATCGTCAATCGTGCCTGTAAGGGTTATACTATTGTTCAGTTTGGTATTGTTATCAATGGCTGAAATCGTAAGCAGGGTCATGAGAGCTCCTGCGCTGGGGCCATCAACTCCCGGAGTTTCATTCGAAGCGGTAATGCTGAAAATAATATCACTGCTTGACATTTGCCTACCGGTTTTGTTTTCAGCGACGAAAACTGCAGTGTTTGCAGCATCCTGGAAGACCACGCCCATCAGAGGGGTTGTCTGGACAAGCACACGGCCTTTTCCGGGCTGGACCTCAGCTGAGATATTGAGCAAAGCTCCCTCCTCAGAAACATTTTTCCGGATAAAGGGACCTGCTTTCTCGAGCTCGACTTTCTGGAAAACCGCAGGCCCTTGAAGGGTAGCAAAGCCTTCAATTCCTTCAGGACACGTTTGAGAGCCATTTTCAAGCTCAAAGACTCTTTCTCGATAGGACTTTAACTGAGAAGCGTAAGACTGAAGCGACTCATTACTCTGATTCATCTTCGTCTTAAGGTTTTCATTTTCCGTTTCAAGGGAATTTATTTGAGTCTGCATTTCTTGGGCCTGTTTTCCCTCAAAGGAAGGCTGTTCTTCAAACAGGACAAAGTAAGCGTTTGCAAAAAGCGAAATAACTAGTAAAAAAACAAGAAGTTTGGATTTCATACCACCTACCACTTTTTAACTTGCTTCGTAAATCATTATTTTTCTTTCTGGAAACCATGCAGGAAAACTGCAAGAGACATTTATAACATATAACCACAGAATTTAACGTAAAGACCCAATAGGTGAATATAGTTACCAATAAATGAATATGTTGATTACCGAAAATAATATCTTGGCTACCGGAAAGTGAATGTCCTGATACCAATAAAGATATCAATAAATGAATATCCTGGTTACCAAGAAATGAAATTGGCTACCGAGAAGGAAATATATGGATTCAGGAAATCTTCGATCCTAACCCATATGCTTACATTAAAAACTTATATAACTGTATAGGCCGAGCTTCAATCTTACTTTTCATGGGCCTCCTTCTCAGTCTCCTTTCCTTTATCCTTCCACATTAACATTACTTTTAGGTTTTTTTCATTTTCTGATTTGGTGATAACTGCTTTTCCATTCATAGTAAGGAGTAAGTTAAAGGTCAGTTCCACCTGAGTTGGTCTGAACTTAGCAGGAGTTTCCTCCAGATTGTCTACGACTTTTTTAGAGATTTCTTTAATCATAAGCATTGCATTATCAATCGACTCTCTAGACTTCTCTTCCAGGGCTTTCGGAGATACGAGTGCAAATTTTTTTACTGTACCAGGAGCATGTCCCAGTTCGGCTAAAATACACCCTGCTTTTAAGGCCTCCCTGCCTGAATTATCAATAACCTTTTCATCAACAGTGACTTTTTCATCAACAGTGACTTTTTCATCAACAGTGACTTTTTCATCAACAGTGACTTTTTCATCAACAGTGACTTTTTCATCAACAGTGACTTTATCCAGAAACTCCCCCCCATTAGATAATATGGTCACGTCTCATAGAAAAAGAGAGTGTGACCCTGAGTAAGAATAGATTAACGTAAGTAAAATTGTATATATATGAATAAATAATTATTGACGTTTTAAGGATTTAAGTTAAAGTTCAGACCTTAAATGCCTTATTAACCTTCTTCGGTTTCTTTTACATTTGGCCCTTCTTTTGTATCCTGAACAATATATCCCATGGATTTTATTTTTTCTCTGATAGCGTCTGAAACTGCCCAGTCTTTCTTTTTTCTGGCAGCTTCACGCTCTTCAACCAGTCTCATCACTTCTGTGGGGATTTTCTTTTTTCCGGATTCGGAAAAGAGGCCCAGAGTATCTGAAAACTGCCTGTAAAGGGAATAGAGCTTTTCAAGGACATGTCGATTTTTTTCGAATTCAAGATACCTGTTAGCTGTGCGGGAAAGCTCCTTAAAAACCGTTAGGGCTTTCGGGGTATTGAAATCATCCTCAAGATCTTCTCTGAACTGTGTTTCAAGTTCAGGGAGGGTTTTAAGAACTTCTTCATCCCCAGGATAAGCTGTATCCTCTGCGCTTTCCAGACTAAATTCAAGGTTCTCGAGCGTTTCCTTAAGCCGTAAATAATTGTTCTTTGCATTTTCGGCAAAAGCATCGGAATAGTCCAGTTTTTTACGATAGTGGACTGAGAGAAACATGAAGCGTACAACTTCCCCACCGTACTTTCCGACAATCTCGGGCAGGGTGAAGACGTTTCCTTTGGACTTGCTCATCTTCTTCCCTTCGACTATGAGATGTTCTCCGTGAATCCAGTAGCACGCAAACGGTTTTCCTGTTGCTCCTTCCGATTGTGCAATCTCATTTTCGTGGTGAGGGAAAATAAGGTCCACTCCTCCTAAATGCATATCCAGAGTGGGCCCAAAGCGGTTCATGGCCATCACCGAGCATTCGATATGCCAGCCAGGACGGATTTTTCCCCATGGACTCTCATAATAAATCCCCCTTTCAATTTCCTCAGGGGTTGAAGCTTTCAGGAGGGCAAAATCACGGGGATTATCTTTATCATATTCATCTACGTCCACTGATGCGCCAATTATAATGTTATCAAAATCAAGCTTTGAAAGTTTGCCATAATCCGGAAATGACGAAATTCTGTAATAGACCGACCCGCCTTTTTCATAAGCCATTCCTTTGTCTATTAGCTTTTGTGCAAGTTTAATCATGCCGTCAACATTTTCCGTAGCCCTAGGGTAAGCTGAAGCCCTTTTTATGTTCAGCATATCAAGGCCTTTAAAAAACTCTGCCGTATATTTATCCGTAAAATCCTTAAGTGATATTCCGGCTGCTTTCGAATCCCTGATAGTTTTGTCATCTATATCAGTAATGTTCATTACAAGTTTTACTTTATATCCAAGGTACTCAAGACTTCTCACAATATTATCTGCCATCAGAAAAGTACGATAGTTGCCTATATGCGGCATGTTGTAAACTGTAGGCCCGCAGGCGTAAATAGAAACTTCGCCTTCTTTTAAAGGTTTGAAAACCTCTTTCTTTCGTGTAAGAGTATTGTAAACCTGGAGCATTCGGAACGCCTCTGGAGATTTAAGTACCTGAAGTAATTATAAAAATGAAACAAAACTTTTTTAATGTATCCAAATTCGATTTAGAGTTATTTTAATCATTTCTTATTACCTAATTGGTCAGATATACTTTATTACTTTTACCGCAAGCCTTTTTTGAAAAGGCTTGACCGAAAAACCTAGCAAAAACTGCGTGGTCGGCGTGATCACAACCCTTTTGAAAAAACTGCTTGCCCGCAACCCTTTTGAAAAAACTGCTTGCCCGCAACCCTTTTGAAAAAAGGCTTGACCGAAAACCCGAGAAATATTTGAGTTTGAGAATCTTATCCCCAAACCCTATCGGCGTGATCAACCGGCGCAACGGTTGTGGCTCAACCCTTTTGAAAAAAGGCTTGACCGAAAATCTCAGCAACGACTAGATCAGTCATCATAACGGCTTCAGGTTAATGGTTTCAGGATAGATCTCCTACAATATAGATACTCCAGCTTTCTGCAGGATCTTTCCCAGCCGGAAAAGGGGAAGACCAACGACATTAAAGAAATCCCCCTCTATTTTTTTCACAAAGGCTGCTCCTTTTCCCTGAACAGCAAAAGCCCCTGCTTTATCAAGAGGCTCTCCTGTTCTGACATAGGCTAAAATCTGCTCATTGCTTATTTCATCCATCCAGACTGTCGTGGATTCCAGTTCGTTGATTTCTGTCCCGCTGTCAAGGTCAAGGACTGTAAGCCCGGTTATAACCAGAAATCGCTGTCCACTTAAGAGTTTCAGCATTTTCTCTGCTTCTTCGGAAGATTTTGGCTTTCCCAGGAGTTCTCCATTAAAAAGTACCGAAGTATCAGCAGAAATTACAAGCCCAGAATTGAAATGTTTGGCTACATCTCTGGCTTTTTCGGTGAAGTGCTTTAAGAGAAGTTCTTCAGAGTGCATACCAGGGCAAGGAGATTCCTCGTAGAAACTGGCATAGACCAGGAAGTTATCTCCTATAAGTTGCTTAAGCAGTTCTTTTCTCCTTGGAGATGCAGACGCGAGAATGATCTGACGCATGGGAAAAACTCAGGATACATAGGATATATTTGTATTGCAGATAGAGAAGACATGGAAATTAATTCGTGAAATTTTAATTAGTGAAATTGTTGATTATCCGTGAATACTTTCAAAGAATCTCCTGATATTGCAAAGATCCTCAGGTTTTCCAAGAAGGATACAGGCATCTTTTGCATGAAGGATGAAATTACCTTCTGGAGTGTAAATCAGATCCGAGCCTCTGCGAACTGAAAGTACTGTAACTCCGTGTTTTTTCCTGAAGTTTAGGTCTGCAAGGGTTTTTCCATCGAAACTTGAACCATCCTCTACTTTAAGAACCTGAATATCAACTCCCGGAAGCCCGTCTTTTATGCTGAACTCGCTATCATCACATGTATTCCCGGACAATTTCCGCAGCATCCGGTAGCCATTAGCCCTCACATCATTTACGAGTTTTTCAATGTTTTCTCTCGGAACCAGATATTTTTCCAGCACTCGGACAAAGATTTCTACTGAGGTTTCATACTCCTCGGGGATGATTTCATCTGCTCCCAGGGAATTGAGGCGTTTCATTTCCTGCAGATCCCTCACCTTTGCGATGATGCAGATGTTCGGATTCAATTTTTTTGCAATCTCTACTATCTTACCTGTGGCGGTTGAATCCGAGATCCCGATAATAAGAACTCTTGCATTCTTAACGCCTGCATGTTCCAGTACAGCCTCAAAAGTTGCATCTCCATAGTGGATTTTCTCTCCTTTCTGTTTTTCCTGGATGACAGTTTCAGGGTTTGCTTCTACAATAATATAAGGGATGCCTGCGGCTTTTGCAGCCTTCGAGACTGTTTTTCCGGAAAAACCAAAACCCACGATGATTAAATGATCTTTCATTTCAGGCTCTGTCTGTTCTTCTTCTTTAATAGGTTCCGAATATAAGCCATGTATTAGCTTCATGCCGTTGGTTGTTCCTGAAACTTTTGTGACAATGAAATCGACAGGCTTGTAGGAAGCATTAATCAAAAAAGGCGTAACTCCCATGGTAATTATAGAAACTGCAAGAAACGCCTGGTAAGTCTCTTCAGTCAGGAGAGAATATTCTACCCCCAATCTGGATAGAACAAAAGAAAATTCTCCTACCTGAGACAACGCAAACCCTGTCAATATAGCTGTACGGAGAGGGTAGCCGAGAAGAAAAGTACTAGCTACTCCTGCTATTGATTTTATAATAATTAAGGCAATTGAAGCAAGAATCAGAATAGGGAGATGATCAAGCAAATATTCAATGTTCAAGAGCATCCCTACAGATACAAAAAAGAAGCTCATGAACATATCTCTTAAAGGTACAATATTGCCCATTGCTTGCTGGCTGTACTGGGAGCCTGATATGACAATCCCAGCTAAAAATGCGCCAAGGGCAAGAGACAGTCCGATACTTGAGGTAAAGAGAGCGGTAGAAAGGCAAATGAAGACAACACTGACAAGGAATAACTCTTTATTGCCCGTCCTGCCCACATGGTAGAATATATAGGGAATCAGGAATTTGGCACTCAGGATAAAAACCAGAATGACCAGTGAACCTTTGAGAAAAACGGTCGAAAGTGAACCTTCAAAATTTAGAGCGTCTCCAGCTAATAACGGGGTAATAAGAATTAATGGAACGATAGCGAGATCCTGAAATATCAAAATTGCAAGTGAGGTTTTCCCATGTTGTGTATAAACTTCGTTTCTGTCCTGGAGGACTTTGAGTACTATTGCAGTACTGCTAAGTGAAATCAAAAAACCGAAAAAAACAGAGGTAGCGGAGCTAAAACCTAGAGATGAACAAACAATAAGGGTAAGAAATATAGTTGAGAGGATCTGGAGAGTTCCACCCAAAAATAAAGCCTTTTTCATCTTCCATAGTTCTTTTAAGGAGAGATCAACTCCAATTGTAAAGAGCAAGAAGATTACACCGAGATCGGCATTCAGTTCATTCTGTCCTCCATTGAGAATACCAAGCCCATATGGACCAATTAGCATTCCGGTTATAAGAAAACCAAGTACAGGAGGAACTTGAAATCTGTAGAAAATCGTGAGAATTAAAATAGCAAAGCCAAGAAGTACGTCAACATTTGCCAGTAAAGAGGATACCATTTATTTTGCTCCTCCATAAGTTGAAATAGGGCTATTTGAGCCTTTAGAAATCTTGAAAAACCTAAGATAGACCCGATAACTAAGTATTAAGATTATACTCGTCAGCTCCAAAATTTTGCAACTGTTCAATAACAATATTTATTCAAAGATATAGTATTTTCGGTGAGATGCCAAATTCTCATAAATCCAGGAAACTGCTTCCATGGCAATTTAAAATTAAGAAAAACTAATGAAAAAAAATTGGAAAAAAAGTGAAATTTAGATACACTACCTAAATATTAAATTGAAAAGTCAATAATAACTTGATAAGTAAAAATTAATTATGTTGAGTATATGGAATAAATGAATGATCAGGTTGCTCTGCCATGTTGACAGAAGTGATTATTTGGATTTGCATTTTTGAGATCATATTCCTTCCAGACTTCACATGAACTGCAGATGCATTGTCTGTCAAAGTCAAGATCCTGACATGTGGCAGTACCTTCCGAGCAATAAACTCCCGGAACATTCTCGGGATCCGGAACCTCACCTGCAGGCGCATTCTTCAATGTCTGTTTTGTACTCTGAACTTCACTCTGCGCACATTGACTATTAGTCTGAACCGGACACTGCGAGCATCTACACCTGTTAATATTTTCTTTTACATAAGGAACCACAAACTCCGTGCCTCTTTCAAAAGTTACATTCCTGTCTCTAGGTGTTATAGAGCTCTTCTCTTCGGTTGGTGCATCTCTTCCCATATTCTATTACCCCCAAACTTGATTCTCAAATTAGTTTTTATCCCCCAAGTAATTATAGAACCAGTTTTAGAATTTTTAGTTCATTGTAAATTTAGAGGTCTCGAGAATAAAAGTCTTTTCAGTTACAGAACGAGTATAGAGTAATTACAGAGCGAATATGTAGTAGTGATCTTAAGAGGTTATTTCTTTTGAGGTTATTTCTTTTGAGGTTATTTCTTTTGAGGTTATTTCTTTTGAGGTTATTTCTTTTGAGGTTATTTCTTTTGAGGTTATTTCTTTTGAGGTTATTTCTTTTGAGGTTATTTCTTGTAACTATTCAGG
>Ga0183101_1000436_pt1 | contig 15073 bp, 10 predicted proteins | sample Biomet3_FD_127790 | JGI IMG/M metagenome (GOLD analysis project Ga0183101, IMG submission 127790) | Microbial communities from bioreactor (seeded with sewage sludge) at LBNL, California, USA - Biofuel metagenome 3 | ecosystem: Engineered > Bioreactor > Anaerobic > Unclassified ... | reverse complement strand
GAACCATTGCTATCATAGCATAGGAGGTTTTATTTGCCTAAAACTCAAGTGGATTAATCCACCTGCATAGCAGGTGGTTTTTTATTCCTCACCTATTCGGCTCGGAATCACCGCTAAAGCTACAATAAAAGCGACCAGATGAAAGGAGATATAGGAATTATGGCATTACAGGAATGCGGATTGAATCTGAACAGCGATTCGAAGGAACTTCTTCCTCAAGGCACGCTGGAATTTCCCTGTGCGGGATATTCTTCGCATTATACAGACATCCCTGATGACATTATTCCCTGGCACTGGCATGATGAACTTGAGATCATTTACATAGAAGCCGGTCGGCTGCAGCTAAAATTTCCGTCAGTATCGTTTTATATAGAGCAGGGAAATATTGCTGCAATCAATGCCGATGTTCTTCATTACGGCGCTGCGGCACCCGACTGCAGACTTCATTCTCTGGTTTTCAGCCAAACACTTATTACCGGGAACGATGCTTCTGCATTCGCCAAGAAATATCTTGATCCACTGACATCATGCAGCGCATTTTCCGGATACCTCATTGAATCAGATGAAAAGAACAAAGTAGTAAACAGATTCCGCACGGCCTTTAACGCACTGGCCTGCGATCTTCCCGGTTTTGAATTTACAGTTCGCGAAAACCTGTCATTTATCTGCTATTCTCTTTATACACAGTTCAAAAGCGAATTTGACGAACAGAGAAAAAATGTCGATCTTGACAGCATCCGCATGAAAAAAATGCTTGCATACATACAGCGAAACTTCGCCGATAACCTTTCCTTATCAGAAATCGCAGGTGCCGCAAATATCAGCGAACGTGAAAGTCTCCGCTGTTTTAAAAGAACGATTCAACTCTCGCCGATACAATATTTATTAAAATATCGCGTAATGCGGGGAGCAGAGCTGTTAGAAAAAGACCCTGCCGTAAGTATTTCAGAAGCTGCAGCATCGTGTGGTTTTGACAGCCCCAGTAATTTCGCGAAAATGTTCAAGCGTTATTACAACTACACTCCGAGAGAGTATAAAAACCGCGGCGCAAGATGATGATCAATATGAGTATCTGCGGAAATTATTATTCCGCAGAATATCACACAGTCTTTCGGTCCGCTGCCGTCCGGAGAATAGGTCGTGCTCCCTTTGCTGCCAACTGTATCAGTACAGCTGACCTGATTTTCACTCTGCTTGAGCAGTTGATATATGATGCTATAATATTATCTTTTCCGCATACTCAATGAATTTCAGCACCGCAGGCGATGCTTTTTTCATTGACGGCACAGCGATCCCGAGTTCCACTTCACGTGCCGGCGAGAGCGGCAGAATCACGACATCACCCTTGAACTTCCTGCTCTGCAGTTCATTGTTGATGCTGATCCCCAGACCCGCTTCCACCATTGAAAACACTGTGGCAGGATCCTGCGACCGGAACGCGACATTCGGCGTGATGGATTCTTTCTGCAGCAGCCGGTCTATGTCCGTATCATGTCCCGGAGCCGGATATATGAACGGCTCAGTACTGAGCCCGGCAAGCGGAAAAGTCTTTCGGCGCGCCAGCGGATGATCCTTCGGCAGCCACGCCACCATGGGATCGTTCCTGAGTCTGATCCATTCTCCCGAAAACGCCGTCGGCCTGCTCATGAAGCAGCAGTCGAGTTTCATCTCCGCGAACATATCACTGATATCATCAGTAAGCCCTTCGAATGTATGTATACCGATCTCCGGATAGTCCTTTTTGAAAGCATCGATGATCTCGGGCAGCCACACTTCGGCAATACTATAAAAAGAACCTACCGATATCCGGCCTATCGCCAGACCCTTTATTCCGGCGGCCAGCTGTTCAATATGCTCCTGGCAGCGGCAGATCTCCCGCATAGCCGCGAGCATTACTGCCCCGTCATCTGTCGGTGCCGCGCCCGTCCGGCTCCTCGTGAGCAGTGTCAGGCCCAGCTCATCTTCGAGCGAATTGATCATCCTGGTGATCCCCGGCTGGGTATATCCCATTTCTTCCGCTGCGGCAGTAATGCTTCCCGATTCCACGGTTTTTATATATGCCTCGTATTTTACAGTATCCATCGCGCGCCTCTTTCATAATGTTTTATTATGCTAATATAATATTTTGCCGTTTTACTTATGTATAAAGTGATTATATATTATAGACATAGAACAGGCAAGCACCACAAGAAAGGACAGGTGATAATCATGGAAAAATTATATATTGAAACGCCCCTGATAGAAGTTACGCAAAACACTATTCCCGGCAAAACAGTATCGTTTAAAATGGAGGCTTATCAGCCCAGCGGTTCATTTAAACTCCGCGGCATGGACTGCGCCTGCAGGTCGGCGGCCGAAAACGGCTGCAGCAGATTTCTCTCTTCGTCCGGCGGCAATGCCGGTCTGGCCGTCGCCTATTGCGGGAGAAAACTCGGCATACCGGTCACCGTTGTCCTTCCTGAAACATCATCCCGAAATGTCATTGCCAGACTTGAGAGCCTGGGCAGTGAAGTCATCGTCCGCGGCCGCACATGGGATGACGCCAACGAATACTGTCTCGGTCTGTGCAGTAATGATGAAACGATCGCCTACATCCCGCCGTTCGACGACCCGCATCTATGGCACGGACATTCGTCTCTTGTCGATGAACTGAAAAAACAGTGCGCGGAACAGCCCGACCTTATTATTCTGTCAGTAGGAGGAGGCGGCCTCCTGAATGGAGTAGTGGAAGGCCTCGTGCGCAGCGGATGGGAAGATACTGCCGTACTGGCCGTTGAGACCAAAGGAGCGGACTCCCTGTATCAGTCCGCACAGGCAGGGAAGCTCGTAACACTCAGCGACATTACTTCCGTCGCCAAAAGCCTCGGAGCCAGGACCGTTGCCCGGAAAGCACTCGACAATGTGCAGGCGCACAACGTGATCCCGTACCTCACAGAGGACAGCCGCGCCGTCAGCGCATGCGTAAGAATGGCTGACGAATACCGGGTCATCGTCGAGCCCGCATGCGGCGCATCGCTTTCGGTGTTCTTCGACCGGAGCGCTATACTCAATGACTATAAAAACATCGTGGTCATAGTATGCGGAGGATCAAATGTCGATCTCGGAATGATCGAGACCTGGAGCAAAACAGAATGATATAGTAATGTTATTGACGGCTCTCGTGTGTGTGATATTGCTTTTTTCAAAAATGGGGGAAAATGACAACAGTAATGTCTTTAATTCCCCTTTTTTGAAATATCTGCTCCCTCACAATTCGCTCCGTTTCCATTACTGTTCTATTTCATTTCTGACTTCGAGAAACGCCTGCATCCGGGCCTCTTCTGTACTCATGCCCAGGCCCTCGAATTCCGTTATCCGATTGATTATCCTCTCATAGTCGAACGGAATGATCTTTTTGAACTTGCCGATATATTCCATTAAATTCCCGAGAATTTCCTGAGCTCTTTCCGAGCCCGTGTATTCGACATGCTTCTGCAGCATCTTCTTCAGTCTGAAAACATCGTCCTTCGATTCGATCTTCTCCATAGCAACCGAATCGCGGTTCACGACGCGGTAAAGCTCGTTGTCAGGATCCAGCACGTATGCCACACCGCCGCTCATTCCCGCGGCAAAATTCTTGCCGACCGGACCGATGACTGCCACGCAGCCGCCAGTCATATATTCACATCCGTGTTCGCCGATTCCCTCTGCGACAGCGCATGCTCCGGAATTCCTGACACAGAACCTTTCACCTGCCGCTCCGTTGATATACGCCTGCCCCGAAGTTGCCCCGTACAGAGCTACGTTGCCGATGATGACATTTTCTGCAGCGCGGAATACGGCTTCCTTCGGCGGGTATATTATGAGCTTGCCGCCTGAAAGCCCTTTGCCGAAATAGTCATTGGAATCCCCTTCGACTGAAAGAGTCAGTCCTGCGGGAATGAACGCGCCGAACGACTGACCTCCGTAACCTCTGCAGGAGACCGTAAATGTGTCCTCCGCCAGGCCGTCGGGATAGCGTTCCGTTATCTCCGAGCCGAACATAGTCCCCAGCGTACGGTTGCGGTTATTGATATCGATACTGATCGAACGGTGCTCAACAGCTGCCGGATCGCCTTTTCCGGCTTCGAGAGCATCCAGGAAATTATCCATCAGCTGTTTCCTGTCGGCGCTCTTTTCCAGTTTGAAATCGTACGCGAATCCCGGCTGATAAATGCACTTCCTCTTCGACTTCAGATACGGGTTCGTCAGGATCTCCGAGAAGTCGATCGTCTGAGCATTGCGCGCCGGAGCGTCCTTTTTAACTGTCAAAAGGTCTGTCCTTCCGACCATATCGTCGAGCTTTTTTATTCCCAGTTTTGCCATATATTCCCGGAGCTCCTGGGCAATGAAGCGCATGAAGTTCTCCACATATTCCGGCCTGCCGTGGAATTTTTTCCTCAGCTCAGGATCCTGAGTCGCGACGCCGACCGGACATGTATCGAGATTGCAGACACGCATCATTACGCAGCCCAGAGTGACCAGAGGTGCAGTGGCAAATCCGAATTCTTCAGCTCCCATCAGCGCTGCGATCGCCACGTCACGGCCGCTCATCAGCTTGCCGTCGACTTCCAGTTTAACGCGGCGCCGCAGTCCGTTCGATATCAGTTCGCGATGTGTTTCGGCCAGACTCATCTCCCACGGCAGGCCGGCATTTTTGATGGAATTCCTCGGAGCCGCGCCTGTTCCGCCGTCGTGCCCCGAGATCAGGATGCATTCGGCACCCGCCTTCGCGCAGCCGACAGCGACTGTCCCCACACCTGCCTCCGATACAAGCTTGACTGAAATGTGTGCCTTTCGGTTCGCATTTTTGCAGTCGAAAATCAACTGCGCAAGATCCTCGATCGAATAGATATCATGATGCGGCGGCGGTGAGATCAGACTCACGCCCGGCGTTGAATGACGCGTTGCCGCGATCCACGGATAGACCTTCTTCCCGGGAAGCAGTCCGCCTTCACCCGGCTTCGCGCCCTGCGCCATCTTGATCTGTATTTCTTCCGCGTTGACAAGATAACGCGAGGTGACTCCAAATCGACCGGAAGCTACCTGCTTGATCGCCGATGATTTGTTGAGTCCGTCATCTCCTATTGTAAAACGCTCAGTTTCTTCTCCGCCTTCGCCCGAATTCGATTTCCCGTGCAGACTGTTCATCGCAACTGCCAGCGCCTCATGCGCCTCCTTTGATATCGATCCATACGACATTGCACCCGTCTTGAAACGCGTCACCAGAGAATCCACGCTCTCCACTTCGCTGAGCTTCACGCCCTGCTTCGGGAACCTGAAATCCAGCAGTCCGCGCAGGTTGATCTCCGCAGCCTCGCGGTCGACCTTCTCCGTGTACTGTTTGAAAATACTATAGTCGCCTTTCCTCGTCGATTTCTGCAGCAATGAAATAGTCGACGGATTGTAAAGGTGTTTTTCACAGAGCCGGCAGTTTTTATCGCCGCATTTGCTGCACTCCAGATCGTCTTCCTTCTTTTCTTTTGCCGGCGGTGCAAGCAGATCATACGCCCGCGAATGGATATCGTTGTAATCTTTTTCTATTGCATCAAGACCTATTCCGCCGATATGACTTTCGATCCCCGGAAAATATTCATCGATGAAATCTCTGCTGAGTCCGATAGCCTCAAAAACCTTCGAGCCCTGATATGACTGCATCGTCGATATTCCCATCTTGGAAGCAATCTCCATTATTCCCTTGAGAGATGCGCGGATATAGTCCTCTATCGCCGCATAATAATCTTTTTCGAGCTCTCCGCTCTTCACGAAAGAGCCTATCGTATCGTAAGCGAGATACGGGTTGACCGCGCTGGCTCCGAATCCGAGCAGCGCCGCGAAATGGTGGATCTCGCGCGGTTCGCCTGTCTCGAGCACCAGCGAAATCAGAGTCCTCCTCTTCGTTTTTACCAGATACCTCTGGAGCGCCGAGACTGCCAGCAGCGAAGGTATCGCCATATGATACTCGTCAACTCCCCTGTCGCTCAGGATGATCACGTTATAGCCTTCACGGTAGAGCCTGTCCACATTAATGCAGAGCTGCTCGATCGCTTTCCGCAGCCCGGTGTTCTTGTAATACGTGATCGGCTGGACCGAGACCTTGAATCCGTCATCCTTCATCGACTTTATCTTCAGCAGATCTGTATTCGTCAGGATCGGATTGTCGAGCCGCAGCACACTGCAGTTCTCCTCGCTCGCCTCGAGAAGGTTCCCGTCACGTCCCATATAGGTCATTGTCGCAGTAACGACTTTTTCTCTTATCGCGTCTATCGGCGGATTGGTGACTTGCGCAAACCTCTGCTTGAAATAATTGAAGAGAGGCTGATGGTTTTCCGACAGCACCGCGAGCGGCGTGTCAGTACCCATCGCCCCGATGGATTCGGCGCCTTCACGGGCCATATTGAGTATCGACATCTTGCAGTCGTTATAGCCGAAAGCTTCCTGCACGCGGCGGAGTTCATCACCTTCATAACGCGGGATCCTTTCATTCGGTATCCTGAGATCTCCGAGCGTGATCAGCCTGCTGTCGAGCCATTCTCCGTACGGATTCTCACTGGCATAACGCATCTTGAGCTCATGGTCATCGACAAAACTGCCCGCTTTCGTATCTACCAGCAGCATCTTGCCGGGCATTACCCGGCCCTTCTTCACGACCTTCGACTGATCGACATCGAGTGCTCCGACTTCAGACGCAAGTATCAAAGTGTCATCATCCATAATGTAATATCTGGACGGTCTGAGGCCGTTTCTGTCAAGACTGGCGCCCACGATATCGCCGTCGCTGAATACGATCGATGCCGGTCCGTCCCACGGCTCCATCATTGTCGCGTAATACTGATAGAAGTCGCGGATCTTCCTGTCCATGCTGCGGTTGTTCATCCACGGTTCCGGCACAGTCACCATTACTGCCAGAGGGAGTTCCATGCCGCTCATCATAAGAAATTCGAGCGCATTGTCCAGCATCGCCGAATCCGACCCCGACTCTTCGATCGCCGGCAGGATCTTCTGCAGCTGTCCGCTGAGCATGCCCGACTCCATCGTCTCTTCTCTGGCCTGCATCTTGTCTACATTGCCGTGTATGGTATTTATCTCACCGTTGTGGACCAGATAACGGTACGGATGAGCGCGTTCCCAGCTCGGGTTCGTGTTTGTCGAGAAACGCGAATGCACGATCGCCAGCGCCGATTTGTAATTGGGATCGCGCAGATCACTGAAGAATTTGCCCAGCTGATCCACCAGGAACATCCCCTTATATACGATCGTTCTGCTCGAAAGCGAAACGATGTAAGTGTCTTCGTTTGAATGCTCGAACACTCTGCGTACTATGTACAGCTTCCTGTCAAAGCCTATGCCTTTTTCACATTCGTGCGGCCTCTTCACAAAGGCCTGCATGATATACGGCATCTTTTCGAGAGCGCGCCTGCCGAGCACAGATGGTTCGGTTTCCACGACTCTCCAGCCCATAAATTTCAATCCCTCTTTTTCCGCGATTATCTCAAAGAGTTTTTTCGCGCGCTCGCGCGCTTCTGCAGCCTGCGGGAAGAAGAACATCCCTATGCCGTAATTGCCCTCATCGCCGAGATCGATCCCGAGCTTCTGCATCTTCTTCGAGAAAAACAAATGCGATATCTGCAGTAATATTCCGACTCCGTCGCCTGTCTTTTCCTCCGCGTCCTTGCCCGCTCTGTGGTCGAGATGCTCTACTATAGTAATGGCCTTTTCGACAGTGTCATGGCTCTTTGCTCCTTTTATATTTACGACTGCGCCAATGCCGCAGCTGTCATGTACTATTTCACGGTAACCCGTGCTCCGCTGTCGATCTTCGCTTTTCTGACCGCTTTCATCTTTCATTTTTGTGCCTCCGATCCATAATTCCTCTGCCCCGCATACGCAGGTTTTCAGGATTTTTAAAATGGATTATATACCTTTGTGGACTTCGAGTCCACAAATAATCGGAGTTTTCAGAAAATGGGGATTATTTTAGTACGGGCTTAGATTTTGCACACAGTTTTTTATTATCTGTAACAGCAGAATGCATCGCCAGTCTGCGGCAACTCGGCCTGAGTGACTGCAGGCGTCCCTGATTTTGATAGCTTCGCAGGCTTTGGCGGTTTCGTCTGAGCATTGCCGCCGAACGTTAATCACCGCTGCCTGATGTTCGCGGCTTTCCATCTCCTGAATATAAACACCGCGAATACTGCGCCCGCTCCTTCTCCCAGAATGATTGCGCATACCAGGCCATATGTGCCGAACATATTATTCAGTATAAACATAAAAGGTATGTAAAATGCAAGTTCCCTGAAACAGGCGTGAAGCATTGTTCCTTTCCCGTAGCCGACTGCCTGCATTTCGAAAGACGTGCTGTAATTCAGGAACTGCAGCGGTGAGGCGAGACACCTTATTCTGAGAAACACCGTCGCAAAAACAACTGTCGTCACAGCCGCCTGAGTATTACTGCCCACATTCGTGTTCATAAACAAGCCGCTTATTTCCGGAGAAAAGACCTCAAACAGCACCACCGCCGCAGCGGATGTCACTATCCCGATATTTCTCGCCGCCTTCATCGTCTCTTTCATCCGCTGGTGATTACCCGACGAATAGTTATAGGCTACGATCGGCAGCATACCCTGGCATATCCCGATATTGACCGCATTCGGCAGCCGCTCCGTCTTCATAACGATCCCCATTGCCGCGAGCGCCAGATCGCCGTGAGCTGCCATCAGCACATTAAGACATATATTCGCAACGTCAAACAGCGCGGTCAGAAGCGCCGACGGTATCCCGACCGAGAAAAATGAATGAACTTCTATACGGCCGATAAATTTCATATCCCGCGGTTCCATGCTCAGCGACGATTCTTTCGAAACTTTCACCATCACGATCACAAGATAAATGCAGGAAACAATATTAGAAAGCAGAGTGGCCAGCGCCGCCCCGAAAACTTCCATGCCGTCAGGCAGGATCACAAACATGAAAATCGGATCGAGAATGATATTCAGTACTCCGCCGATGCTGAGCCCGATCGCCGCATGCCTTGAATATCCTGTATTTCGCAGAAGGTGCGCTGTCACAGCCGACAGTATCACGGGCAGGTCGCCGAATACTATGACCAGCAGGACATATTGTTTGGCAAAAATGATAGTATTAGAAGATGCTCCGAGGAACACCAGTATCGGATCCTGGAACAGTCCTATCAGAAGTGAGTATATCAGCGCCGTCATAACAGCACCGTAAAATGCCAGTGCGGAAACTCCTTTCGCCTTGTTCTTCTCCCCTTTGCCGTTCAGTCTGGCGATCAGGCTGCCTCCGCCGATGCCGAAGAGGTTCCCGAATGATACAGTCATCATGAATATAGTAAAAGCCAGCGTTACCGCTGCAGTTTTGTACGCGTCGCCGGTCTGCCCGATGAACACCGTATCCACGATATTATATACCAGGTTGATCAGCTGGCTGACGATCGTCGGGACCGCCAGCTTCATGAGCGCCCTGTTCACAGGCATCGTTTCAAATAAATATTGTTTACTGCTGTCTTCTTCCATATCCAACCATTCTGAGGTTTTCCCGTTTTGCTTAGCTCAATTGCTCATTATTGTTTTTTATTATATCACAGCAGTAATTGAATGTTCTTTATTGCCTGCCAAAAAGACTTCCTTTTATTTGGAATGATGCTTTTCATTTGCTCCAGAAGAAAAACAGGAGTCAGGCTCATGCTCGGGAATTGCCTGACAGAGTCTGGTCCATGCTCAAGAATTGCCTGAATTCGAAATACGATACCAAACGAAGCTTTTCCTGCATTTTGGTACCGTAAGATATGGGCCAGCGCAGTTAGGCGTAACTAACGCCCGGCGTTTTCGTCGATAAATGCATACTGAGCAGCAGTTCAATCGCTGCAGCCCATTGGATAAGGTACCAAATTCCTTTTTCCCTCGTGATCGGTACCTTATTTTAAAAATGACCAAATTACAAATAAAATCGAAAAGACGGCCGGCATTCCTACTGACCGCCTCTCCAAAACCTGTTATTGTTTGCAGAGATTTTTTGGCATTTTCTGTATGATGAAGTAAATGTTTATGCCTCTTTTTCCATGCGTTTCTTTGCTTTTGCAGCTTTGATGGCAGCCTTTTCTTCAGGCGTCTTCATCAGTTCAAACTGAACTGTGATTATTGCTGCAATGCCGAGGAACATCTGATAGAAAGCAACATGTAAAATGCTTAACGGTGAAACGCTCGCCGTAGTACTCAGCAGTATTATCATACCGGTATGCGGTGCCAGGCAAAGCGTAACACAAGAGAATATATCAAGCAGGCTTGCCATACGTTTCGGCGCAATACCATACTGATCTCCAACCGTTTTTGCAATCGGAGCGGCAGTAAGGATCGCAACAGTATTATCCAGCAGCGTAAATGCCAGTAATGATACTAATAAAGCAATCGAGTATTCTGCGCCTCTGCGTGATTTAATATGAAGCGATAATTTCCCAACCAGCCATTCGATTCCGCCGTTCATCTCCGTGATACCTATGATGCCCCGGATAAACAGTGAAAGAAATGCAACCGATGCCATGCCTATCATGCCGTTGCCTATACCCTGCATCATGGATGCAAAAGTCAGAGATCCATATGCCAGTCCAATAACGCTTGACATCAATACGCCGCAAATCAATACCGTAAGTACATTCATACCTGCAACGGCTGCAATCAGTACGGCGAGATATGGTATTACTTTGATCACTGAAAACGCTCCCGCCTGAACTGAATCAGTCGCTCCGGCAGACACAAATGTAAAAACTATTATTGCGGCAATTGCAGCCGGTATGGCAATCTTGAAGTTCATGCGGAACTTATCTTTCATTTCTGCACCTACGCCCTTTGTAGCTGCAATAGTCGTATCTGAAATGATTGAAAGATTATCACCAAACATAGCTCCGCCAAGTACTGCTCCCATGGCTATTGCCGGGCTGATGCCTGTCGCTTCTGCAATACCCTGCGCGATCGGGGCCATGGTCACGACAGTTCCAACACTGGTGCCTGTTGAAATCGATATGAAACAACCGATTATAAAAATACCGGGCACAAGAAATTGAGAAGGTATGAAATGAATCCCCAGATTTACAACTGAGTCTACACCGCCCATTGCTTTGGACACAGATGAAAATGCTCCGGCTGACATAAAGATGAGTACCATCAGTATGACTCCGCTTTCAGATATTCCATTGGAGAAAGCCTGAATTTTATCATCCATTTTAGCTTTAGGGTTCATTGCAAACGCAACTATCATACCTATCAGCAGAGCAGCCAGGATAGGGACCTGATTGAATGCACTATCCGTTCCCTTGAGAGTATAGATTATGCCGCTTCCCAGAAACAGAAGCAGGAAAACCAGCAGCGGAATAAATGCCCAGAATCCATACTTGTATTTCACTTCATTTAGATTGGTCATGTAAAACTCCTTCCGCGCGTTTAAAGCGCTGCAAATGCCTGATCAAAATCAGCAATAAGATCTTCAGATTCTTCCAGCCCAACAGAGAAACGCAGCATTCCATCACTGATGCCAACCTCTTTCTGCACTTCTTTTGGAACCTTTACATGCGTCATTGATGCAGGATGCTGTATCAATGAATCCGGATCTCCCAGAGATACAGCAATAGCAGGAATAGTTAAATTATCCATAAGATTTTTGGCCGCATCGAATGCAGACATTCCGTTGATACCGTCTTTCATTTCAAAAGAGATCATGCCTGTATACATGCCGTTCATCTGGCGCTTGGCTATTTCATAATTCTTACCCATTGATTTAAGGCCCGGGTAATATACTTTTTCTACGTATGGCGATGCTTCCAGATAGTTAGCTAATGTCATCGCGCTTTCACAATGACGTCTTACACGCAGTCCTAATGTTTTCATTCCTCTTATGATCATATATGCGCAGAAAGGCGTTAAAGGTGTTCCGCAGATCTTGCCCATTGCACGTGATCTGATAACATTGATATCATCTGCCGTTCCGACAACGACTCCGCCTATCACATCTCCGTGACCGTTTAAGTATTTTGTCACCGAGTGTACAACTACATCTGCACCGAAATCCAGCGGGCGCTGTACAAGCGGGGTATTGAATGTGTTATCTACAATTACCCTGATGCCCTTATGTTTATTTTTCAAAGCACTGATCGCGGCAATATCAGTAACAGTCATTGTCGGATTAGCCGGGGTTTCAAAATAAATTACTTTTGTATTATCTCTAATAGCCGCTTCGACTGCATCTACATCAGAAGTATCAACAAATGTTGTCTCAATATCAAGCGATGGCAGTATTTCTCTCATAACTACATCTGTACATCCATATACTGTATTGCCGCATACGATATGATCCCCGGATTTTAATAATCCCAGCAGGGCCGAACTGATTGCTCCCATTCCTGATGAAGCTGCAACCGCTGCTTCGCCGCCCTCAAGTTCTGCCATTTTTTCTTCAAATACTGTAACCGTCGGGTTACATGCACGAGTATAGTCATATCCCGGGATTTTTCCGCTGAATACATCCATTGCATTATCCGAATCAGTAAAGGTGAATGTGGATGTTTGGTAAATCGGAGTAGCCAGAGCTCCATAATCCGAATCTCTGTGGTAACCCGCATGAATGGCCCTTGTGTCAAAATGTACTTTTTTAAAATCAATATTACTCATAATTGCCTCCTGTTTTAACTAAACACTTTTTTCAATAATATTAAAAGCACATTTCATGCCAAAATCGCATATGCTAAAAAATGGCCATTCCTCCTGATTTCAATTCTTTATTTTATTGATAAAAACAGGCAGAAACAGGTTAAAACCTATTCCTGCCTGTTTTTTATATATTCCAGTCCGAGTTTTGTTGCTTCAGACCCCTGTCTTCCTTTACCTGATTTTATCAAGCCGTCTGTCTGCATTTTTTGCATTACTGATCTTAATCTTCCTTCAGTGATCCTCACACCGCGTTTATTCAGTTCTTCCATCAGCTGCTGCCTGCCGCAATGCATTTCTGCAAGGATCATAATGATTTTGCTGTATATATCTTCAACGCTATTTCTATGTACACCGTCTGTAAGCATTATCTCAGGCAGATCCTTTATATCTACTACTGATAGATCGAGACAGGCAAGATATTCTATACAATTTTGCATCTCACGAATATTCCCCGGCCATGAATAATCTTTAAGATACTTTTTCGCTTCTTCAGTAAAAACAAATGTCAGATTCAGTCTTCCTTTGAAGGTCTCCAGCAGCAAAGGAATATCTTCTTTTCTTTCACTCAGTGAAGGAATATTGAGAGGCAGGGTATTCAGCCTGTAGAATAAGTCTTTTCTAAACTTTCCCTGCTCAATCAGCTGCATTAGATTTTGATTCGAGGCGCTTATTATTCGCACATTTATATCGATTATTTTTTCACCGCTGAGTCTCATTATTTCTCTTTCCTGTACTACACGCAATAACTTGACCTGCGTACTGAGGCTCATCCCTTCGATTTCATCAAGAAAAATCGTTCCGCTGTCCGCCAATTCGAACAATCCCGTTTTTCCGCCTTTCCTGGCACCGGTAAACGCGCCTTCCTCGTATCCGAACAATTCACTTTCCAGGAGATTCTCCGGAAGTGCTGCACAGTTTATTGCTACAAACGGGCCTTCCGCTCTTTCAGAATTGTTATGAACAGAATGTGCAAATAACTCTTTCCCGGTTCCGCTCTCACCCGTTATCAGAACATTGGAATCTGTCCTGGCCATTTTTTTGGCCAGTGCTACGGTCGAAACTATTCGCGGACTGACTCCAACGATGTCGCTGAAATTATATTTTGCAGCCAGACCGTTCACATATTTCGGTTTATTTTCAATTAATTCCGGTTTATTATTGGTAAATGTAATGACCGCACCAATAAATTCCCCGCCGCGGATAACCGGGGTCATTATAAATTCGAAACCATTATTATCATCCGCCTGTCTTTTTATTTCAGCCTGCCGTTCCTTACATCTGTCATAATCCGGTGATTTGATAATATCATGTATATCACAATTCAGCAGGCTTGCTCTCCCAACTCCAAGAAGGTCAGCAGCTGAATAATTGCAGTCCGTGATTATTCCTCTTTCATCCACATTTATGACGCCGCCGTCAAATGCCCGCATCAGGGTATCAATATATCTTTTTTGATGTAAATTCTTTTCCAGAATAATTGACAGACCTGATGATGCACTTACCTGATTACTAGCAAAAACCGCAAATCTGTCGGTTTCTAAGATATATTCACAGTCCAGGGCCTCCGCCAGTTCAATGATCGACGCAATATCGATTTTTCTGGCTCCTATATCTACGATTTCTTTTACATAGTCAGGAACATACTCACACTCTCCTGCCGTAACAGCCAGATCATACTTTTCATCAGTACTGCAGCCCGGATAATACGGTGTAAAAGCAATATGTCCATAACCGGTCTGATATAATTGTGAGATGGTTTCTTCCGCCATTTTTTTGGTATTGTTAACCAGAAATGCATGTCTGCCTTTATCATATGCGTTTAAGGCTACCAATGATTTTTTGGGTAAAGAAAGCACCGCCGGGATTATAACAGATCCTTCCGGCAGCATTTTTTTAATGTCCCGAAATTTTGAAGAAGACACAGCTGACACAAAAAATATGGTTTCTTCTCCCATATTATGAATTGAATCATCTTCGAAGTTATACGGTGTAATCGTCACCAGCTCTCCGAAGACGCTCCTGATCTGAGCTATGTACTCCGCCACTGCTTTTTTATATTCTGTGATCAATCCGATTTTCTTTTTCATTATAATATCCTCATTGGTTATTATATTCTTTTTTGCAGTTATTATCATATCATAGACAAGAATAAGATGCCGATTATTTCAGCACCTCATTCTTCTCGTAATATATTATATTTATTCAGGCATTGCACTTGATCTTGAGTTCTTCCCATCTCTGGTCAACGTCTGCCTGCATCTTCTCCAGATACTTTTCATTGCCCGGCTTGAACAGGTGGGCGAATCTGCCCTGCGGTCTCAGGAAGTCTTCGATAG
>Ga0183101_1000139_pt8 | contig 15079 bp, 15 predicted proteins | sample Biomet3_FD_127790 | JGI IMG/M metagenome (GOLD analysis project Ga0183101, IMG submission 127790) | Microbial communities from bioreactor (seeded with sewage sludge) at LBNL, California, USA - Biofuel metagenome 3 | ecosystem: Engineered > Bioreactor > Anaerobic > Unclassified ... | reverse complement strand
AGTGCTCTACAACCTTGTCGACAATTCACTGCGTCACGGCGTGCATGTCCGGCACATCAGGGTACACGGTAATCCCACCGATACCGGGTGCCTCCTGACCTATGAAGACGACGGCGTAGGAATCCCGCAGGACAAAAAGGAGCTCATATTCGAACGCGGCTTTACTACCTCATCGGGAGCGTCGCGGACATCCGGCCTCGGCCTGTTCCTGGTCCGGGACATCCTTGCAATTACCGGTATCACGATCCACGAGACCGGGGTATATGGGGAGGGCACGAGGTTTGCCATCGCCATTCCCCCGGGCAAGTGGCGAATAGACACGACACCGTAAGCGCATTTTTCTCCACGGCCGGGAAGCAACCCGGACGATCTTACCGGCACGGAAATGGAAATGATACGACAACAGGGATAAGACAATAGGACAGGCAGTGTTCCCGAAATTTCACGGGAAAACAAGAAAAATAAAAAAAAGTTTCAGATATACCGCGCCTTGAGCGAGAGCTTGCGCGGGGTATAGAGCGGGCGGAACGGTTTGCCCGCGACCTCTGCCCTGACCGTTGCGATAAGGGCATCCGCGGTCATCTGTTCCTTGTACGGCTTGTTCGGCTCAGATTTCCGGCGGATGGTGACGGTGAGCTTCTTGCTTGCCAGCTCTTCGTCGCCGATTACAATCACGTAGGGAACCCAGTCCATACCGGCTTCGCGGACTTTCTTGCCCACGCTCTCGTCGCGGTCGTCGAGATCGCAGCGAATGCTCTGGGCATTGATCGCATCGCAGATCTCCTTTGCATACGCGGTGTGGCGCTCGGTAACCGGCACGACCCGGACCTGGACCGGCGAGAGCCAGGTCGGCAGGGAGGGTACCTTCTGGGTCGAGATGTTCTCAAGGATTGCGCAGATCACGCGCTCGACACTGCCTGTCGGGGAACAGTGGAGGATCGGCGGGTAGACCGGGGTGCCGTCTTCCTTATAGTACTTGATATTAAACCGGGTGGAGCTCTCGACATCGATCTGGACGGTCGGGTTCTCGATGGGCCGGTGCTGGCCGTCGATGGCCGCGAGGTCGATCTTTGCTTCCCAGTAGTGGACGCGCTCGGAGAGGACCTCGATGAGCATCGGGCAGTCCGACTCTTTGACGATCTTTTTCACCCATGCCTCGTTCTCATCGTAGAACTTCTTGGTGCACCGGAATGCGGCAACGAGCTTGGTCTCGAAGTCCCGGCCGGTCTGCCAGCCGATGGCGAGCTGCTCTTCAAAGCACTTCATTGCCTCGGGCATATCGGTACAGAGCGAGTGCATGTCGGGCATCGTAAAGGAGCGGAGCCGCTTTAACCCGATAACCTCGCCCTTCTGTTCGTGCCGGAAGGAGTAGGTGGAGAGCTCGTACATCTTTAAAGGAAGAGTATTCTTGGAGATGTGCATGTCCCGCATGATCGAGAACATGCCAAAGCATGCGGCAAACCGGAGCATCATGTTCCGGTTGTTGCTCTTGAACCGGTACTGCCGCTCGCCGAACTTGGCCGCGTGCTCGCAGATCGCCTTGTCGCCAAGGTCGTACATAACCGGGGTCTCGACCGGGGTCGCGCCGTACGGGAGCACGAGGGCAAGGACGTAATCGGCAAGGAGGTCGCGGACGAGCTTGCCTTTCGGCATCCAGCGCAGGCAGCCGACATCGCTCGCGGGCTCGTAGTCGACGAGCTCCTTTGACCGCATCAGTTCGACATGGGCCGGTTCGCCGCCGGTGGGTTCTGCAACGCCCAGTTCCTTTTTGACCAGGCAGCCGAACGGCGTGTCGTCGAGATACTCGTGGTAGTCATGGGTCTTCCCGTCGGGGGTCATGACAAACCAGTCGTGGGTCGCCTCTTTCTTGCCCTTCTTTTTCGAGACAAGTTCACCCTCTTCGCCACCGGGGACGATGGTCTTGGAGAGCTCGGAGAGCGGGTGGCCCTTGCAGGAGATCTTGAACGATTTGTACCAGCCGAACGGGGCGCGCTTTACCTTAAACCCTTCTTCGGTGAGGCCATCCTTGAGCGCATTTAAGGCCGGGATGGCGACATCGGCGGGTGCGAGGTCGCTTGAGAGGTGGGCGTACGGGTAGATGACGATCTTGTCCGCATGAACCTGCCCGGCGGCGGTCTTTACTTCCTCGACAGCCTGGGCGACGACGCCCTCGATGTCTTCCTGGTCGACAGACTCAACAGCAGAGAATACCGTGAGCGCGTCTTCTTCGCGGTCAGCGAGAACGGCTCCCTCCTCTGCCATCTTCGTTTTCTTTTTGGCTTCGTATTCGATGTAATCCGAATGTATCAGAAGAAGTCGCATAGCTTCATCTCCAAACCGGAACGATTATTCGTATAAATTGGATCCTTAAGGTATATACCCTCATTGCCCCCGGAATCTTAAAAAAAAGAGCCGCTCACGAGCCGGAACTCAGGTCTTTTTCCGGTTCTCGTGATACCGCGAGAGGGTTGCCTGGTGCTGGTTGAGATATTTCGCATCGGCCTTCTTGTCGTACGGGTTTTCCGCCCGTTCGGTTGTGTAAAATACCAGCTGGCCGATCGGCATACCGGCGTAGACCTTGACCGGCCGGGCGTTCACGTTTGCCATCTCCAAGGTAATAGTCCCGGCAAACCCGGCATCGATCCATCCCCCGGTCTGGTGGAGCGTAACGCCGAGGCGGGCGATGCTCGACTTGCCCTCGATGGTTGCCACGATGTTGTCCGGGAGGCCGATGCATTCGAGGGTCTCGGCAAGGACGAACTGCCCCGGGTTCAGGGTAAAGGACTCTGCGTGCGTCTCGCCCACGTTCGCCGTCACACTCGCTCGATCGTACGGGTCAATCACCTGAGTGCCGGGCTCGTACCAGACAAAGTGGTTCCCGAGCCGGATATCGACAGAGTTGGGCTGGATGAGGGCCGGGTCGTACGGGTCGATTTTAATGTGGCCCCGGGCGATCCGGTCCCGGAGCTGCCAGTCGACAAGGATCATAGAGGTACCCGGTTGGTGCTGATGGGAGATAATGTCTGCCGGATGTCGGGAATGAGCGCAAGCCTGATACTCCGGGAACACGCACTTTAAAAAAATCCCGGTCCCCCGACAGAAAAAGTTCCACATCAACCGATGATAAACCGCCATGCAGGCACCGCATCCCTTGAACCGGATACCCCTCCGGGCGTTTCTGGACACCCCCGGATTGCCGATCTCTGACTGCTTCCAAAAAAACAGGGCGCTTTTTCGCCGGTAGGAGCACCCTTAAATTTTTCGACCGCCATGGCCTCCCGGGACCGTCCGGAGTACCGCATAACCCAATTGGATACCCTGATTTTTGCATCTAAAAAAAGCCCGCCAAATGTGCCGGTTTTTTCCTGATTTAATCGTCCCGAATGCAAAAATACCTGTTTTAAACAAAAATCGTGGAGTGGATTGGCACCATTTCCACTGGAACCATCCTGCCCCGGATCCGGCCCGGAACTTTTCCGTCGGAGAAAAGATCCGGGGAAACCGCAGGTCCGACTCAGCCCCCCATATAACGGGGGTATCCCCGGGAAAGAGATACCTACCGGGCATGGGGGTTGGTGTAATCGTCCGGCCCCCACCAGTCGATCTCGGAGACAACGGTAGGGAGGACCCGGAGCCTGCGCCAGGCCCGCTCGTGCCGGGTGCGCAGCCAGATCTCCCGTATGATCCCGGGAGGGAACGGAAGCGCCCGGACCTCGCGGAGATCATCGGGGATCAGGTTTTCGTAGAGCGTATCCGGATTGATCCGGTACAGGGTCTGCCGGACCCGGACAATGCAGGCCATTTGCGGCTTGAAGATGAAGAGATCGTACCCGAGGTCCGGGTGTTCGTTGGTCTGCCAGCGGTAACCCATCTTCTCCGCGAATTTTTTTGCCTCGTCAATGGCTACAGTCGGTTTTCTTCCCCGGGTCATTTTTTAGTGTGGGGCTTGGGGGATTGAAGGGTTTGTGGTTTATTGTCCGACCAATCCTGATGATGGGGATTGGTGCCCCCGCAAGACCAGCCCGTCTTTTCTCATGACAGCGTAGGAAATCATAGATACAGATCGCGTTGGACAAAGGGTGCGGGTATATCCGGTATTATTATCACTACCTGAATGTGAGGAAGGGATGTTTCATTGCCTGTTATATCGCTGCCTTGCAGTGTCGCGGCAGCCCCATCCTGCCTGCCGAGTCCGTTACGGGGGGTAATTGTAACATTGAGCCCGGTTTTTGAAATAAGATCCTGGTTGCTGATATCGAATCCATTCAGCAGGATTTTAAAAGAATTGCGCGATCCGCAATTTTTCGAACTTGCCTTTAAACTTACGCGAATGGAATCCGGACCGGTGCGGGATACCGTAACATTGTCGAACTCCGGTGGTTCCCTGCCGCAGTAATCGCTGCGCATACAACTGTCTCCACTCCCACAATACTGTGTTTCATCCACGGGAAGGACATAGATCGACATGGGGATAACAAGGAGGAATACAAGAAGCGCCACTAAGAAAAACCAGTGGCGGTGTCTTGTACCGGTTATGCCTTTTGGAGAAGAGGTGGTGTCGGCCGCGTCCCCATTGGACTTCTGGCGCGATGCCTGGTACCATGCACCAAAAACCTGAGGTATCCCCAATATAATGATGTATAATACGTAATCATTCATCCAGCCTATGAGGTATACACGCAATACGTCTAACGGACCGTTCGGCCACATCCAGGTAAGGATATGAAAAATATCGACCAGCGTATATCCGACAAGTGCCATACATATACCGGAAAGTAATCCGAGGAGAACCGGGTGCAGATCGGTTTTTCTGCCGGTGCAGAACAGGTCCGCTGCAACCATCCCCCATACCAGCGAAAGAAGAATGGCCGTCCCAAATATCCATGGCGCCCACAAGGGTAGGGCTATTGCTGAAAAGCACGAGATGGATGACTGGAGGCCGATATAGTGCGTGATGAAACAGACTGCCACAAAACAGATGCCGCCAAAACACCCCCAGAGGATGATTGCCGGTATCAGTGCCCATAATCGGGTACGATCGAAAATGCCTGCCATAGCGCCACCAAAAAATTATTGGATTGGATCTGTTGATAATACCTCGCCGGAGATGGCGTCAATGGCGACAGTTCCGCCGTGAGCAAAGCCCATCTTGTCATACTCCTCGGTATTCACGATCCATGCGAGTTTCTGGCGGTCATCGAAGAGAATAACACGGAGTCTCGCCTGGGTTTTTGCTGAGGACCCCATACCAAAGGCACGTTCGCCTGTTATTCGGGCATCTGTCTTCGATATGTCCGGGGTGGTGTCGATGAGCAGTTCGCGATCAGTTCCATGATACTCGATGGTATTATCGTTGGGATAGATTGAAATCGATACTCCAGACAGAGTATATGCCTCCCCGGATTTCTCATTCCACGAAAACATATACTCATCACCCGCATCGCCATGATCGATAACAATTGACTGGACAAGGGTCATTTTCTTCTGGGTAAAGTTTTTGTAGTGATCTTTTGCATAGGTTTCTGCAACATCCCGCATATCAGAAAGGGCGGTTCCGCCAAAGGATATTTTCAATCCATTTTGGATTATTGCAGTCTCAGTCTCTCCCGTTTTAACATTGATATTGAAGAGATTCCCGGACGCGGTTGTAACCTGGTACACATCGCCGACATATGTTTTCATTACGGATATGTGTTCAATAGCGTCTACCGGTGCTCCCGTGAAATTCTGGATATTCGCATTCACGGAACTCATAACCGCCTGATTCGAGAACAATGCCTCAGCATCCTTATCTTCAGGAGATACTGCTCCAGCTGAACATACAAGGACCAGCGACAGTCCAAGTATAATACCAATCATTTTTGAATACGTGATTTCTCTCATTTATCTTCACCCTCCATTAATCCCCTGCCCTTGCCGGGTCGATCGTCATAGAGCACCAGTTATCACCGTTGCATTGTACATTTTGAATTCCCGTAAGCGCATCAGGGTAAACACGATCCCTTGTATCCGATGTTGCCCGTTGCATTGCGATTTTCACGGAACATCCTTCATCGAGCCAGTACCAAAACCTGTCCGACCAGTAACGAGCTTCTCCAGCATCGAAAGTGCTCGTCCATCCTACGGACATATCCATCCCTTCCGTTCGCGATTGGCTCAGTAAATTTCCATTGGAACTATCGGAATTTGCAGAATTACACGCCATATATACTGCAAGGACAATGTCTGCCAATTCCCCATTGGAATTTTCCAGATACGGATAATCCGAGCTGGTTTTTGCGGTCATAAAACTACTAGATCCAGCGGAAAACTCTAGCCTACCCGGAGAGCCATGGCCATCAAAGAAAAAAACGTTATCGCTTACCATATGGCTACGTGCGTAAGTGGCCGCCGGGTTCCCCGTATGTGCTGTCGAAGCATAACCCATACTCTGCAGTTCATTTGCTGCAACCCTCGCAGCATCGTTAGTATCCAAAGATGTGTAGGTATTTCCATAACTGCTGGCCTGGTATGCATTTACTCCGGGTATCATTATCGTCCCTGCAAGCAGAAACGCGAGCAGGACGAACCCAATCTTAAATCGTTTCATTCATTCATCTCCTTTTTTCGACAGCATCCGCTCGGAGAAATCGATGAAGATCATCCCAAGGAATACATGAAAATTTTACTCGTGTATTAAGTGGGAGAACATGTCATTTGTTCTCAAATGTAGAGCGAACGCATTCTCTTGGCGGGACAACCTACAGTTGTTCCACATCGGGGAGTTTGATTAATAATAATAAACCGTTTATCACCCGGTACCTTTCGCTTTTTCAGGGATTTTCTGAAAACTTAAAGGAACTGTTGTGACGGAGCTGCCGGTAAACGGGAATCTTCGGCAGCATTGTGGGCGCTTATGGGGGATAAGAGGGATCCTGTCCAAAAAATACGGCGTTGCTTCCAGCGTCGTCAGGGATTACCAGTAAATGGGCTCCTCACAGGTTTCGCTCCCCAATCACCACCCGGCGGCCCGTGTCCGGGTAAGTCGCAATGATCACGAGATGAACGGGAGCGGTCCCGTTTCCCGACAACGCTGTTCCCTGAAGCGTGACCGATGCCCCTCTCGCAAATATGAGCCCGTCCGGGGGATCGATGACCGCGTCAAGACCTGCTTCCGAGATGAGAGACTGGTTGCTGACATCCCGGTCATCAGCGAAAATTTTCAGCGTGGGCAGCGCATTGTGCTTCGCCCAGGAATCCGGCTGCATAACAATACGGAGGGAATCAGGAGCCGTGCGGGAGGCCTGTGCGTAATCGTTGACTCCGTAACACGAACTGAACTGGTCCGAAGGGGTGGGCGAATACCCAAGATACAATAGCGTTGGGGGGACAAGCAGGACAGCGAGAATTACACCGATGAAAAAACGACACGAATACAATTGTCCTGCCAAGGCAGATATTGTCGGGATTGCCATTTTATCGGGGACGGATCCGCTCCGTGGTTTATGGAAATATGCGGCAAGTACCTGTATGACCACGGATGCCACGAAAATTTCCGCGAAAAGGAGCGGCAGGGAAGAAAAATGTCCTGCATTCCAGACGGTCTCCAGGAACGCGATGATCGCTATGAGGACGAGCGCCGTGCAGATCCCTGACACAAGTCCGACTATCAATTCCCCAAATTTTTCTCCTGTACTGAACACCTCCCCTGAGCAGTAGCCGAACAGGGCAAATACCAGTGCCAGAAGCAGGACTTCCTGAGTGTAATATAATGCAGGAGACAGGCATCCTGTATTCTGGAGGACATGTTCCCATATCCACTGCAAAACCCCGTGTACCGCTCCCGAACAGATACCGCCAAATGCTCCCCAGAGGATTACTTTTGGTAGCAACCGGCGGTCCTCACCCAAAAATCCCATAATCCCTCCTCAAAAAAATTATATGAAGGGGTCTAATGAAATAACCTCTCCTGAAATGGCATCAACCCGGTCATGTCCCCATTCAGATATACCCGGAATAGAGTATCGTACTCCCGGTTTTATTTGCGGGATCAGTGTCGATAACAACCAGGCGTTTTGTCGGTGTCCCATTGCTGTACATACCGGCACCGCTGAGTATCACGGAATCGCCAGACAGATACAACAACCTGTCTGAAGGTTCCATCCGGATATCCAGTCCGAGTCCTGCGATACGCTGCGTGGTGCTGATATCCTCCCAGCCGTAATGGAGATCCACGGGAGTACCGCGTCCCGTCCCGGGATCGGGTCTCATGACGATCAGGACCGAATCGGGACCGGTCCGGTTGACTTCGACAAAACGGGCAGTGACATTCTCTTCCTCATGGATCGGGTATGGGTTTACATACAGGCACGAATCCGTCGTATTAAAAAATCCGCCAACAATCCCGGAGGGGACGATGCACGAAATAACGATCAGCGCCGCGAGGATGGGGAGGACGATGTAGCCGATAAGGGGAAGTATCGTTGTCGTCGTTTTGTTTCGGTCACCCGCATCTTTTGACGGGGAGCAATGGACGGAACACTTGCAGCCCTTCACGGATAAGGATGCCTTTCCTGAAACGATGTCGCTTATGGAACCCCAACAGAGAGTTGCTGGTAAATCCCCCGACAGGTATCCATACTCATGAATAGCCGTTCCGGTCTTTTTCTGATGGTCAATGGTTTTCCGGGTCATAGTGAATTATCGTAAAGGGTAACACCGGCAGGGGAGCCATTACGGCTGACCACGACCACATGTGTCAAACCGTTTTCATCACTGGATACGGCCCGGCCATTCAGAACAACTATTGACTCTGTATCGTATGACAGCCCTTCGGCAGGTTCGATACTGCACGGAATTCCCTGCCGCAGGATCACGGACTGGCTGCTGACATCGTTTCCGTTGAGGGTGATGACGGGCGGTTCATACGGTCCGACCCAGGGGACGGACGGCACTTTGGAGGTATAGGTAATTTGAATGGACTGGTTCGACAATCGTTCTGCCATCACATTCTGGTGGATGCGGCATTCACTGCAATCATTTGCGATAAACCCGGATCGTGTTCCAACAAAGGCAAACGCCGGGGGAAGCACGAGGGTAAGAACGATACCGATAACCAGCAGGGTAACAGTGAACGGGACCTGTTTTTTTCCCGGATTTTCGGATGCCGTTTCGTTTGCGATCATCTGCGACCGGAAAAACAGGTACGCCCCGACGACCGTTCCCGAAATGCAGATCGCGACCATAAGGGCGAACCATCGGACGATGATGGGCCAGGGAGGATTACCATAAAGGACACCGGTATTCGCGATGAAGAGTGCAACGACAATCCCCATTACTACACCGGTGATGATACCCTGTTTTATGGCATCGTGGGATCCAGGATCCATCGGCCAGCGGTATTTCATTGCACATGCTCCTGATAGTAACAAGATAAAAAGGCTCGCAAGAAGCATCTGGGGGATCTGGATCATGAGCAGGAACCGATTATATGTGACAAGCGGCGTCCACAAGACCGGGTAATAAAAGAACGTGAAAATGAGACAAACGGCGCCAATAATCCCGGTAAAAAGGGTAAGAAAAAGGGCATACCTTTTTCGATTTTTTTCACTGACGGCAGGCTGAGTCATACTATCAAAAAATTAATTAAATGGATTAAATAAAAGAACTTCACCATTCATGGCATCAACAAGGACTTGACCCCCTTGAGTTAGATCATCTTTTTTCTCCCCATGAACAGTGACTATCCATGCAAGATGCTGAATGTCGGTTTCCAGACAAATCACAGATAAAGTTGCGTCCGCACGGGGCGATATCAGACCTTCGAATTGTCCGATGGCGATAGCAAGGGCATCAGCCTCTTCAATCTCCGGTTTAAGACTGGTCGTTATTGTGCGTTCTTTTGCAAGGTAGGAAATTATATTCCCATCATACGCATTCACGGAAATATATACACGGTTCAGAGTAAAGGCTACGGTATTTTCTTCAGCCCAGCCGAAGATATAATTTTGTCCACCGGCACCATGATCATACAATTGACTGGAAACCAACTGCATATTCTTTTTATTAAAATTCTTATAATGTTTTTCGGCATATGCTTTTGCAATGGCCTTGGCTTCTTCAGTACTGATGATCGAAGATAATACCTTTAATTCAGGTGATGTCTGGTAGAAATATGCAAGTTCTACATCTCCAGTCTTCTGGTTTATGTAAAACAAGTCTTTCCCATTAGATAAGGAGTACAAATTTCCCAGAGGGGTTTCTATATCCCCACGATATTGTATATCCGTGGATTTTATAGCACGGTCTGTTCCAAGATACTGAACAACGCTATCTTTTGCATTATCTATATCGATTTTATCTTCTGTGTTAATCTGATTATTCACATTATTCCCAGAGGATGCACTCACTGGAAATGTGATTACTACTAATGATAAACAGATAGCAAATACAAAAATCCATTTTGTAACAGGTTTCATTTTCGTTCCTCCAAGTCAGACTCCTGCTACAGCCGGATCTAAGACTCGTGAGTAGCCGGATCCCGATTGCTGGTAGGTCATCGTATCAATTCCACCAAATGCGTACCAATATGATGAAAGAGTATCAGATTGCGCCATGTTCGCAGCGTTCTGGATTGAGTAGGATTGATCCAAGTAATACCACAACCGCCCCGTCCAATAATCAGATTGTGCTTTAGTTATCTCTCCTGTGAATCCGATTGCAGCATCTCCTCCATGTCCAACAGTTGAAGTCAGAAGGTTTGATGTACCATATCCTGAATTACAATTGACAAAAACTGCAAGAGCAAGGTCGTTCAATTGACCACCGGTCAACGAAGAAATTGACTGGGACGAACCGGGATTGTTTGCATAAATCCACGTATCATCAGAAAATATAATACCCCCGTTATTCCCATGTCCATTGAAGGAAAATACCTGATCCGAAGGTAAATTATCCCATGCAGTACTCGCTGAATTATCTGAGTCGTAATAGGCCGCATAACCCATACTACTCTGTTTTACCGCAGCGTTATAAGCAGCATTGCTGAAGTCTTCAAAAAGCCCATAATTAGGCCCCCAATTATCTGCCCTGTATGCACTTGCACCAGGCACCAGTACCATCCCTGCAAGCAGAAACGTGAGCAGGACAATGCCAATTTTTAATCGTTTCATTCATACATCTCCTTTTTTGATAGCATCCGCTCATAGAGACAGATGAAGATCATCCCAAGGAACGCATGAAAATTTACTCGTGCATTAAGCGGGAGGGCATATCATTTGTTTTCAACCGTAGAGCGAATACCTCAACATTTGGCGGGACAACCTCCGATTGTTCCACAGCGAGGAGTTTGATTAAATATAATAAACCATTTATCACCCGGTACCTTTCGCTTTTTGGGGACAGCCCAAGATTTCAGGAAATAAGCACAATTGTATAACTAGTTCATTGGTCTATTCACAACGAGGATACAATACGCAACGGCAATAACAATCAGAAGTATTGGAAATCCGGGTGGCAAAAACACCAACCGGTAATAAGGAAATTATAATAATTAGACTGACCGAGAAGAAAAAATGTTAGTTATATTCTGGGAGTTCTCCAAGTGACTGGTTGATCATATCCTCGTACCGTAACAAACCGTCACCGGTTACATCCTCAGTAAACCTAGAATCATCAGCGTCGGTATATTTTTTCAGAAACATATGAGTGTTATTTCCGCTCTTGTATATTTGTGGATTGTCAAATGCCACCCATGTGGGATCAGAATGAACCCAGCGGTGGGAATCCCAATTTTCAGCGATTGCATGGCCAAACGATTGTCCGCTTTCATTTACCCATGTAATACCTAAAAATCTTGTCGGAATCCCGAGAGCGCGGGAAAATGAGACATCAAGCGTTGCATATTCATCACAGACTCCTGTATAGGAGCTATCGATAACCTTCAGATCAGAGGCTGCATAGAGCAGATAATCATACGTTTCTGTATAAGTCATTGTCTCGTTCACATACCCATTGATCTTTTGGGCAGTTGACAGAGGGGTGGATGTATTATCTCCGGCTTCTCCGGCTTTCAATACAACAATATACCCTTCATTAAAAGGAAAATGATAGAGGTCACTGGTTTCAAGATTATCACCACCATCGGGATCAGAGAGGTGCGATGCGTCATTGTTGTATCTCTCAACACCGGTATAGGGGAGAGTTCCAGCCCATGTTATTGTATCATATGGATCGACTATTACCGCCAATGCCATAGGTTTGATACCAACTGAACTCTGACTACCTACGATCTGAAACGGAATTGTCACAGTTGTACTAGTATTCGGCGCCAGATTTGAGAACGATGTTGACGCGCTGGCTTGATCTTCAAGTGAAGTAAAGATCACCCTGCCTGATGCTGATACTGGGCCGAAATTATGAATGGTTACATTATGATAGACCGTTGTATCCTGTTCCCAATACCACGTGAAATATCCGGATAACGGTTGAACATAGGGAATCTGAACACGTGCAGTATTTCGTATGCCAGTTATACTAGAACCTTCGGCGGATTCATCGGAAAATTTAAGTGCGATCTGATTCATGGTCGATTTCGCGGTGTCGAGTTCATAATCGTGAGATTTGTATACAATTGACTGATCCATGACCTCCATGCCCGGGTATAAACGTGCAGTTCTTTCACTCAACGTAGGAACTGACTCAACTACAAGAGGTTTGTTATACATGGACATGTCTTTAGGACCCGCAATGTAATCTGCATAAATCCAATCAAAATCTGGATCCATTGGAGTGGTGTTGTTTTCAGCGCTCGCAGACGGGAATAGCGCTATTGCCGTGAGCAATAATATAACCAGAATAGAGCCATACGTAAAATGTTTCATTTATTCATCTCCTTTTTCGACAACATCCGTTCTGATGAATCGAGGAAGATCGTCCCCCAAGGAACGCACGAAAATTTTTCTCGTGCATTAAGCGGGAGAGCAATATCATTTATTCTCAACGATAGAACGAACGCAGTCTCTTGGCGGGACAATCTCCGGTTGTTCCACAGCGTGGCATTTGGTTAATACTAATAAACCGTTTATCACCCGGTACCTTACGTATCGCAGGAAACTGTGTTGGTTCGTTTATACTGCCTAACCGTGCCGGAATTTTTAAAACAAACCGGGAAGTTGTGTGGATGTGATACCATGATCTTCCCGGCTGTGCAGATCCTGCAGGATTTCTGCCATACGGGATTTTTTATCCCAGTATAAACGTTCTCTCACCCGGTACCTTCCGTATTAAAAAAAGCGTAAGGTACTCGGTGATAAAAGGTATTTAAACCCCTATCGGATGCTCTCCCGTGATACCATGAAGGTACACTGGATTGCACTTTTAATTGTAATTGGTGCGGCACTCACTGCATCAACTGTATCGGCACAGGTTATTGAAATGAACAATGGATACATTGTATCCACCGCTGACGACATTACCAACGATACTCGTCTTCCGACACAAATTCCTCTGCTTTCATCGATTATCACTCAAGGAGAGACACATACATATTCTCGGTATGTTTCTTCAGGAACTGCATCCATGATAGCCGATCTCAACTGGGGGGATATCTCCGATTCTCTCTCTCTAACCCTCATTGCACCGGATGCGACACTCGGTCCCTACTACGATGGCGCCGATGGACAGGTTGATGGAAGGGTTTTCCTGCGGGTTTCAAAATCCCCCAGCCTGACAGCGGGAACCTGGTGGAACAGAATCTACGGCCATCAGGTTACAGGGAGTGAGGATTACACATTTAATTCCTATTGAAAAACACAAAATTCAATATTAAAAACCATAAAAGTGGCAGTAATGAATAAACGGATCTTTATTTTTGTTGCGATTTTTCTCGTATCTGTTTATTCATTGGTCATGTTTGCCTCGGCAGACGCTGGAGGATATCTCGTTGAGCCGGCAACACCCGACATGATTGACGGGACTTCTCATGATCTCGAAAGGATCCAAGTGTGGCAACTCCCACCGCGCGTTCTTGCGATTTATGCAGCGCTCCTTGTTTTCCCCCTTCTTGTTTTTCCGCTGGAACTTATCTTTTTACTTAAAATATTTGCCTGCCTCGGCTACAGAAAGATTGCCCAGAAGAATGTGCTAGACAATACTTCAAGAGACAGAATATACCGGTATATCGTACAGACCCCCGGTACTGATTTCACAGAGATCTCAAAAAAGACCGGAGTTTCGGAAAATTCTCTCCGATATCACCTTACTGTTCTGAAATGTATGAATAAAGTGACAATGCTTGAGTCTTCCCGGAATACCCGGTATTTTGAGAATTCAAGCCGGTATTCGGTAATGGAGAAGAAAGTTCTGAAATATCTACACACTAAATCCACACGGATTCTCTTGCAGCTCCTCATAGGGAACCCTAACCTGACACGGATCCAAATCGAAGGTGCCGTTAGGATCTCGGGTCCTGGGGTAACCTGGCAAATGCAGAGATTAGCTGATGACGGGATTCTTGAGATCAGGAAAGCTGGCAGAAATGCACGATATGAAATCAATAATGAGGCACGGCTTTATCTGGAAAAGTACCTACTCCAGAACCAGCTCAATACCCCCAAGAAAAACGAGGTTACGGGAAGTAGTTCCGACAGGACTGTTCTTTAAGCAAGAGAGCCAAGGGGTAATTTCTCGAGGAACTCATGGAGTAATTCGATTCTCGGTTAGGGCACCTACAAAAAGCCCTGACGGGGCATACAGGGTAATGCAGTACTATCAAGCAGCTCTGCATCATCCATATACAAAATTCACAGATTTCGCACAAGATTACCCATTAGATTACGTGAATACAAATTGTCCCTGTATTTGTAAGGGTCTTCCTGTACCGACACAAGCAAATCTATCAGGATCGGACAGACACTATTCTTCCGGAGTATCCACATGACCGAAAATTCACGCGAGGACCTCAAAGAAAAAGTACTGGCCGTTAACGATCTGGTTGCCTACCAGCCCGGGACGGTCGCAAGCCGGATGATCGTCTTTAAAAAAGCCGGTACGATCACGGCATTTTCCTTCGATGCCGGGGAGGGGCTCTCGGAACATACCG
>Ga0183101_1000965_pt2 | contig 15115 bp, 9 predicted proteins | sample Biomet3_FD_127790 | JGI IMG/M metagenome (GOLD analysis project Ga0183101, IMG submission 127790) | Microbial communities from bioreactor (seeded with sewage sludge) at LBNL, California, USA - Biofuel metagenome 3 | ecosystem: Engineered > Bioreactor > Anaerobic > Unclassified ... | reverse complement strand
TGTGCTGAACAGAGAGCCACGAGCGCGGTTGTTGCGTATAGTGTCGTGTGCGAAGTATACTTCAGGAGTCCAACTGAGGTTCTCTATACCAAACGAACCTTGGTTGCCGATGGTCGAATCAATCGGATTTTCAAAAATAATTCTAAACAGTTTGGCGCCATGAGCGTCCGGTTTGTCAATAGCTTGTATTGACACGATACGGTTGGACTTACCAACCACCTCCATTGTTTTCGAATCAATATATTGTACGGTGTCACCTTTAAATCCCCAGTCAAAGCCATAACTTTGTTCGTGCATATATTCGCCGAGCAAGGTTTTGTCGTTGATACGTCTTTGTACTTTCAAATAAGTTCCATGTACATTGATTGCGTCGTCCATCATATTTTCAAAAACACTGTTTGTTACTGAAATATTTCCTCTGCATCCGGAAAAATGCGTAGCATCAGCCTGTGTCGTGAAGTATCGTTTGTCTTTATTTCCTTGAAGGCAGATGGAGAAACGATCGAGGGTGATGTTTTCACTTGTTTCGGCAAGCAGACCCATACCTTCAGCATAATGGATCTTGATATTGTACAATGTTGTGTTAAGGTCTTTTTGCATGAAGACGCCTGGCGTTGGTCGTCCCAATGGACGCATTGCGATAATGGTGCCTGGAATTAGTTTCGCGTTTTTCCAACCAAATGATTTGATGACGCGCGGGGATATTTCTGTAACATGTTTGGTGCCTAAAGGAATATCGCTGGTTGTGTAGACAAGATGTTTGGTCGCGTTTTCGAATGCAATGCCGGCTTTAGGAATGTGTGACCAGCCTTCACCTTTGGCTATGAAAGCACTGTCGTGTATTTCATACTTGACCCATTTGGCTACTTCGAAAGTGATAATTTGTGCTATGGTATCATTATTGAGAACTCTGATCTGGCTGATGTGCGGATTTTCAAAATCAATACTGAAGTTTTTTAACTGGCAGTTTTGTGAGTTGATGAGTGAAACGGGAAGCATCCGTCCGTGAAAGATAAGTTCAGAACCTTGTCCATCAAAGATGACATTCTTCATATTTTCGAAAGGGAGGCCAACTACCTTTGGATTGTCCTGATCATGATTGGAAATAAAATACTCGCACTTGGCCGCTCTGTCGGGATAGAAATCGTAGCGTCCTTTAGGTAAGATGATCCGAATCGTATCGCCTTTTTTCATTGGAAGCTGTGCGATTTCACGTAATGCTTTTGCCATGAGTGGAGAGCAATTTTCATGATTGTTGGGGGTAATTCCGTATTCGGATAAATCATGATAATTGCCTTTAGTACATGAAGTCATAATCATTATTATAAATAGCAAACAGGTAATTAATCGAATGCTTCTCATAAGTTTGATTTATTTTATTGTTTGATATATTCGTTTATTCGAAGCAAAGATAATGCAAACTGATTAACATCCGGCAGATTATTTTTATCTTTGTCACAGAAAAACGAAGATAAGTAGCATTTGGTACAACTTTCAAGTAAACGTGAAGATTCTGGGCTCATTTGCATTATCTTTGTCCCCAATAAATAAGTTAAGCAACAAATTATGGAACATCCATTAATGATTTACAACACACTGACAAGGAAGAAGGAACAGTTTGTCCCGCTGCACGAACCTCATGTAGGAATGTATGTCTGCGGACCAACAGTTTATGGAGACCCACATCTGGGGCATGCACGTCCTTCTGTCACTTTCGATTTGTTATTCCGATATCTTAAACATTTGGGATATAAAGTCCGCTATGTGCGCAACATTACCGATGTAGGTCATCTAGAACATGACGCTGATGAAGGTGAGGATAAAATCGAGAAGAAAGCTCGTCTGGAGCAACTTGAACCGATGGAAATTGCCCAATATTATACCAATCGTTATCATCAGGCTATGGATGCGCTGAACGTGCTTCCGCCAAGTATCGAGCCACATGCTTCCGGTCATATTATCGAACAGATTGATTTGGTGAAGCATATTTTGGACAATGGATTTGCATATGTGAGCGAGGGTTCCGTTTATTTTGATGTGGAGAAATATAATAAAGCCTACAATTATGGTGCACTTTCAGGGCGTAATATTGAAGATATGCTGAAGACTACCCGCGAACTTGACGGTCAAGACGAGAAGCATAATGCTATCGATTTTGCTCTTTGGAAGAAAGCACAGCCCGAGCATATTATGCGCTGGCCTTCACCTTGGAGTGATGGTTTCCCCGGTTGGCACTGCGAATGTACAGCGATGGGGAAGAAATATCTAGGAGAGCATTTTGATATCCATGGAGGTGGAATGGATTTGATTTTTCCACATCACGAATGCGAGATTGCACAGGCTGTAGCTTCACAGGGAAGTGAAATGGTGCACTATTGGGTGCACAATAACATGATTACCATCAATGGACAAAAGATGGGCAAGTCGTTGGGAAACTTTATTACACTTGAAGAATTTTTTACCGGGAATCATAAATCGTTGACTCAGGCTTATTCGCCTATGACGATACGTTTCTTCATCCTGCAGGCTCATTATCGCAGCACAGTCGATTTTAGTAATGAAGCTTTGCAGGCTGCCGAAAAAGGATTAGACCGTTTGATGGACGCATATATGCATCTTCAAAAATTGCTTCCGGCAGAAGTATCGACCGTAGATATCAAAGATTTGCGGTGTAGATGTTATGAAGCGATGAACGATGACCTGAATTCGCCTATTGTGATTGCACATCTGTTTGACGCAGCCCGCAATATCAATCTGGTGAATGACGGGAAGGCTACTATTTCGGCTGTTGACTTGAAGGACTTAAAGGAAACATTCGATATATTTCTTTTTGATATTTTGGGTATGAAGAATATATCTTCTTCGTCTGACGATAGCAATCGTGAAGCTTTTGGCAAAGCTATCGATTTGTTACTCAATATCCGTCAGCAGGCAAAAGCAAATAAAGATTGGGCCACATCTGACAAAATACGTAGCGAGCTTACTGCTATGGGCTTTGAGATTAAAGACACGAAGGATGGTGCTGAATGGAAACTAAATAAGTAATATGACCATAGATGAATTTTTGCAGGGCGACAAATTTGCCCTGCTTGCAGGTGTAGAATTGATGGAAACGGGAAACGGATATGCCAAGGCTCGTATGGAAATAAAACCAGAACATTTGAATAGTGGTGGTGTATGTGAAGGAGGCGCTATCTTTACTTTAGCTGATCTCGCCTTTGCGGCTGCGATAAATAGTCATGCACGGCTTACTTTCTCCATTAATTCAACTATAAACTTCTTCAAATCTCAAAGTGAAGGATATCTGTATGCTGAGGCTCATGAAGTGTTCAATCACACACGTCTCGCAAATTGTGAGATCCGTATTACCAATGAAGCCGGCGAACTGATTGCCACGTTCAACGGAACCGGATACCGCAAAGACAGAGCCTTACCTTTTCTTCCAATAGAATAGGAAATGCATCTGTTTTGTCTGGCTGTTACTTATAAGGGGCTATAAATATTCCAGTCGACTTTTGTTAATATAGGGGTTTATAAAGTTTTCTGGACTGGCTTTACTTTTTTATAGGAGGGGAAAGCTATCTCCGTTGTTGAATGAAGACTCGTGAGGTGAGTGGATAACGCAGGCCGCTTGCATTTTTGTAGTAGACTTCTACGGCACCGATTCTCAACTTGGCACGGATCTTGACAGGAAGATGATTTTCATCGTCGCCGATCCAAAGTTCGGCAGCCGACTTGCTTTGGGTAAAAGCATCATCGGAGAGATAAACATAGAAATGATGTGTACGGTATTTAAGGGTTTCGCTGCGTTCGACAATTTGCTGCCCGGCATAACGGAAACGGATGTTCACACGGTCTCGTCCGATAGCTACATTGAATGGAAAGGTGTCGCCATTTTGCATATTTTCCCAGTTTAGTGAACGTAGGTATAAGGTTGATCCCAGCATGTCGAACATGTATTGCTTTGTAGATGCAAGTATTGTGTCGATTTTAGTCTTTTCCAATGTATATCGGTGAGAATGTGCATAAACGCAATCTTTTCCATAGCTGAAAGTCAGGTCGTCAATAAGATAGTAATTATTTTCGTTGATTCTTTTCTGGCTAAAAAGCAACTGCATGTTTGATGAATAATAATTGTCGATCGTGTCGCGCATCTTGTATACTTTCTCAAACAATCCGCTTGTATTGAATAATAATCGATAGAAATAACCCGGCTTATTGGCGTAGGTAGTATTTTGTATTGAGATGGAAGCCTTGCCGGCGTGCGACATGATGACACCCCATTTGAAATATAAGTCGTAGTAAGTGATTTCGCCCGGATTGAATCGGTCGCGTACTGGAATTGATTGAGCAGCAGTGTTAGCGCCCATTGTTATCCATACAGCTATCAGAATACAAACCCGCATCGCAGAGATGCATTGTATGCGTCTTTCTATAATCATTATATTAGAACGACATACCGCCTCCCATACCACCCAGAGGGTTGCTACTCTTCGATGTTGATTTTCCTTCATCTTTATAGTTCTTTTTCTTTTTTGTCTCTTCTTTCGGCTTGTTTTTCATAACTTCACCCGGCTTCAGCTTATCAAGCGGTTTCTCACGGAAGTTCCACGGCGTATCCTCTTCGTAGTTGAAAAACGCTTTGACTTCGAACATTTTCGGATAGTAGAAAACCTCTTCGGGTTGCTGTTTCTTAGCATAATTCCCCGGATCCCACTTGCCATTATTATTCAAATCGATAACCAGACGAGCAAAATATTTGTCGGGTTTTAGGTCCATGAACAGGGCTCCGCTATCTTTTACTTTCACCTTGCGAACAGCGACATCGCTACTGTTAACCAATTCCATATAGGCCGTTGTGTCAATATTGGCCAGACTAATGTAGATGTTACCATAATCTTCTTCTTTTTTCATCTTAATGTCGTTAAGAGATTTGTCATTCCATCGCCCGTAGATACTTCGGATGGAAGCTGAATCGATGTCGAATCGGTATTCTTCACCATATCTCCACTTATGGAGGATCCAATATTTGAGACTGTTGATTGAGTCGGGAAAGAGATCAAAATTAGTTTTTTTCCATACAGTATCGTTTTTTTGTTCCAAATGAAACAAATTTTTCCTGATATTGAGTACCGGTTCGTCGAACGTAACCGAAATCGTGTCGAACACATCCATCGAATTTGGGGCTACGACCTGCATACCAAGGAAGTTGACAGGTTCAGGTTCTCCTTCTTTTCTTTTCTTTTTCTTTTCAGCCTGACGTTTATGCATGAATAGTTGCAAGGTGTCTGTTTGCGGATGAAGAATGTTTAATGAATCGCTCTTCGGATAGGTTACAGAGAACTGCAGCGTATCTTTTAGCAGAATAGGCGGATAGGTGAGCCAGTAGTTTACGCCTAAATTTCCTTCTATCCTTTGCGGATAGTACCAGCTACTGTCTTTGGGGACATTAAAATTTATCGGAACAGGAACCGGGATGGTGTCCAATGGTGCATTAAAGCGTAGTGTAAAATAGCGAGAGTCCGGACGTTCGGGCTTTGTCATGTATTGGCGTATGTAGTTTTCTTTAAAGAGCCTGAGGACAATGTTATCAGGCAAAAAATGCGTGTAACCAATAGTTTTTATCGTATCGATATTTGTATCGACATGCGAAGTATCTTTCCATATTGTATCTTGCCGGGAGGCTAGGACCGATGAAGGAATAACTAATGAATCACTCCAGGCAATCTCTTTCGACGGTTGATCGAATTTGTACGTATGACTGATGTCGTTAAGTGCATAGATGCGGTATTTGCCCGGTTTGATATTGCGAATGGTGAAATGTCCACGGTCGTTAGTACGTGAAGTACGATCAAAAGGCAATTTCACAAATGCCGAATCTTCCAGATTGCTATGCAAGCCGATGATGATACCTGAAACCGGTTCCAGATTTTCCGCATTGAGTAGTATACCGGAAACTTCCATCGTATCGATTTGTCCACCGGTTGAAAAAGCAAAAGAATAGTTTTGAAGAACATTCTTTTCATTATTATCAGAGATAGAGTTGGTAAAGTCTATAGTATAGGTCGCATCGTTTTTCAAGGAATCTTGAAGTTCGATTTCGATTTTTTTCCCTGCGGTACGGATTACAGGCATCTCCATTTGTGGCGGAGTGATGATGACATTTTCTGAGGCTTTTTCAATTTGAATCAGTTCGTCGAAAAGGATCTCTACCTTCTTTCCTTTGTAGTTCACTGTGTTTGGTGGTGGAACACTGCTTACAAATTTTGGTGGCAATTCATCGTAGGGGCCACCATTAGGCGTTCCAATGTTGGCACACGAATAGGCAAACAAGACAACCAGAATGCCGATGACGGCACGGAATGAATTTGCTATGTATTTGTCTCTTTTCAATCTAAGAATTATTAAGTGAACAGCCGCAAAATTAGTAAAATATTGGGAATAATCGGGTTTGTACAGATTAGTTTCTATGAACATGTCCGAACATTCTTTTGCAAATATTCGGACAGCTCTGTGAAAGTAAAAATAAAAGTTGGATATAGTATAAGGTTTATTCCATTTGGAATTTGTGACTTACCTTGAGTAAGTTTCCTGTGAACGATACAACATTTTGTGCTTCTTGTAACATGTTCAGATAGACCATACTTACCTTAGTTCCACCTTCCTGTCCTTGAATTCGTTTCAATTCTGTTTTTTTTAAGGTGGTAAGATTCGTATTTAATATTATTGAGTCAGTTACTAAATCAGTCATTCTATGATAATCGTTAGTTGAAATCATATTTGAGCAATGGTTGAGAAAGATCATGATGCTGTCGGTTATTTTGCTTATATCACTTTTCTGAGCCTCGCTAAGTGGACGAAAATGGTTGTCAACATGTTCTTTAGCCGGCTCTGTCATACGTCGGATACTGTATACAATCTCGCTAGCGAAGTCGTTGCCCTGGTAGTAGTACAGTCCTTTGTCGACAGCGATCTCATAATCGAGTTGTGTAACACCCAGTGTACCTATACGTTTTACTTGTTTCAGGTAGGTTTTCTTTTCTTCTATATCGCTCATTACCTGACGTAAACCATGCAGATCCTCATTCATGAACGAGTGGATGGAGTTACCAAACTCTTTTGAAGCGAAGTTGAGGACATCGTTCAGCTCTTCGCGGCTGTGTTGACGAAATAATAGGAGTGCTTCGTGTTTATCGGTTGTTTCGCGCAGGCGTTTGATGGTAGTCCCTATTTCCTCCTGCATAGCTTCTTTACGTATTTTCTTTTTGTAGATTAGCCGGCTGTGAATAAGCATATATACGGCTATACCAATCATGGCTGCCATGGCTGCAATACCTCCAACATAAATCAGCAGTGCAACAATGAAACAGATAAGGAATGCAGCACCGGCTGTGATAAACCAACCGCCGATAACCGATAAAACACCTGTGATGCGGTAGACTGCACTTTCGCGGCCCCAAGCACGATCGGCCAGTGAGCTACCCATTGCCACCATAAAAGAAACGTAAGTTGTTGAGAGAGGTAATTTCAGGGATGTTCCTAAAGCAATCAGTAATCCTGAAAGGACCACATTGACAGAGGCACGAATAACATCAAAGCTTGCTTTGTCGGCAAGAATGATTTCATTATTGTTGAAACGGCTGTCAATCCAGTCTTTTGCTCTGGCTGGAATAATACTCATGATGGTGTTCGATACATTGTCACAGGTGCGTACCAGAACGCGCGCAACAGGCGACGTTCCAAAACTTTCATTGCCTTCTGTTTGGCGGGCCAGATCAACGGACGTTTTAACAACGGCTTGTGCTTTTTTTGAAGTAATAAGTGAAATAACCATAACTATCCCCGAACCCACAAGAAAATACCAGGGAGTTTTTGCCGGCTCAAGTAATGAATTCATTGTCAGTGAGTCTATTGATGCACTTCCTCCTTGATTCATCATGTCTATAAAAGAAGAGTAACCAACAAGTGGTACGCCGATGAAATTCACTAAGTCGTTACCTGCAAAAGCCAGAGCCAAAGCAAATGTACCCAAAAGAATAACCACTTTGAATACATTTACTTTAAGCCAATGCAACACTTGCATTAGTATAGAAAAAAGCAGCAAGGAATACCATACAATTGTACTCGTGTGGCTATAAATGTACGTTTTTATGGGCCCTTCCAGAAATGGACTGTCTTTTAGTCCTTTTATCAGCATGAAATAGAGGATGGATGTTGCTGCCAGTCCTCCGAAAATGCCGATGAAATATTTTGTATGTGCCGTATATTTAAATGTAAAGATAAGACGCGACAGATATTGCACAAGCAATCCGAAGAAGAAGGCTATAGCTACGGATACGAAAATGGCAAGAATGACGGTAAAAGCTTTATCTGTGTTCAGTAATTCACCTAACGTCAATGTCCCTCCTGAATGAGCGATCTTGATTAACGAGAGCGCAACCGTGCCACCTAACAATTCGAATACCATAGAAACTGTTGTAGATGTGGGCATTCCTAATGAATTGAAGATATCCAGAAGAACGATATCTGTCAACATCATTGCAAGGACAATGCACATAATTTCGGAAAAGTAGAAATGCTGCGGCTGAAAGATGCCATGACGGGCAATATCCATCATTCCGTTCGAAAACGAAGCTCCGACAAGGATCCCAATAGCAGCAATGATCATGATTGTTTTGAACGACGCCACCTTTGAGCCGATGGCCGAGTTGAGAAAGTTTACTGCATCATTGCTCACACCGACCCACAAGTCGAAAATCGCCAAGACAAATAGAAAGACAGTAAGGAAAAGATAAAATGTTTCCATAAATGAATATATATCCTTTTTGAGAGCAAAAGTATAAAGCAATTATTACGGAAAAATGACAAGAATATTACAAAACTATTACAGCCGAAGTAAATTTATCTATTTTAAATGCAGTTTGGCAGAGAAAAATGGAGGATTCACATAAATAATTTGTGTGGAATAGATTATTCCTTTTATCTTTAAGGCAAAAATAAATACAATGAAAAAATATTGGTTTATCTGTATATACCTGTTACTTGTTATAATGAGTTGTAGCAAAGAGGTTGATCCTGAGATAACAATGAGCTCGACTAGCATTGAGGTTTCCTTAAGTGCAGCTCAGTCATCTATCGGAGCTATTGGCTTTTCCAGTGCGACAGACTGGGCGGTAACTTGTTCCGATAGCTGGTTCACAGTTTCACAGACAGCTGGTGTGGGGGGAACGTTTAATCTGACCGTTACAGCTTTGTCTGAGAATGATACATATGAGATGCGTAAGGGGACTATAACAATTACTTCGGGAACGATAGTTAAAACCGTCACAGTATCCCAGAAATATTATGAGGTGATTCAGCTTAAAACTTCCGCATACACGGCTAAGGCGGAGGGCGATACGGTTCAAGTTGTATTCAGTACTAACATAAATGCGGATAGCTTGAGACTCTATTCTTCAGATGCTGCCTGGATCTCTTTAGTTGATCCAAACACGACGAAGGGATTGGAAAGTTATTATATTTTGATTAAGGTAGAACCGAATACGGATAATGCGGCGCGCACTGCATATATTCAGTTTCGTAATGCGAACTCAACGATAAAGTCGGATGTACTATCTATCACTCAGGCCGGAACTGTAGGCACTTCAACTGATTTTTCTCAAGATGGAGTTGTTACAACACTTCAGAAAGCTTCTGTTGGGAGTGGAATTCCAATTATTATGATGGGAGATGGGTTCCTAGACAAGGATATTTCTGATGGGACTTATACAACAGTTATGAAGAAAGCGATGGAGAATATTTTTACCGAAGAACCGATCAGTTCGCTCCGTTCTTATTTTTCCGTTTATCAGGTTAATGCTGTTTCAAAAAACAATTCTTTTGAGTCGGGTAACAATACGGTGTTTGGTTGTAGTTTTCCTGACGCCTCAACAACTGAAATCGATGGTAATGATCAGACGGTTCAGACTTATGCTGGAAAGGTTTCGGGTGTTGATGTAGATAATGCTTTAGTTATTGTTATTCTCAATTCAAAAGAATATAAGGGAACAACCTATTTCTATGCCGATAGTAAGAACTATTATCAGTTGGGTATTTGCTACTGTCCGATTATCGATGGTCAGGAGTCGACTTCTTTCCGTCAGGTTCTGAATCATGAAGCTATAGGTCATGGGTTTGCCAAGTTGGAAGACGAGTATAGTTATGAAGAAAATGGAACGATCAAAGCATCGGATAAAACGATGATTCAGGCTGCCCAAAAAGCTGCCAGTTGGTATTCGAATGTGGACTTTATAACCGATTCAACCGCAGTCCTTTGGTCGAAATTTATTACTGATAGTCGTTACTCTACTCAGAAAATTGGTATTTACGAAGGTGCTGCGACTTATGCAAAAGGCGCTTATCGCCCAACAAATGAGAGTATTATGAATGCTAACACAGGCGGTTTTAATGCTCCTTCGCGAGAGGCTATATATAAGCGCGTCATGACGCTTGCTTTTGGTTCCTCCTGGAAGTATGATTATGAGACTTTTGTCACTTACGATAGAGCTCATCCCTATGCAATCAAGATGCAAGCGGCTACACGTAGTGCCAGCTTTATTCCATTTGTTCATCCGAAGTTGAAATTCAGGTACAAATAAAAAATATAATTTTTCCAAAACAACATTAGCAATACGATAATATTTCCATAATTTTGCTCTCATGGAAGAGCATAAAGAAAATATCGACTTTAAAAATGTTTATATCACCTATTATTCGAGGATGAAACATTTTGCTCAAGAGTATGTTCTTTCTGAGGCTGATGCAGAGAATATTGTTCAGGATGTTTTTCTTGAAGTCTGGAAACGTCGGGATATTCTTGCCTATCACGTCAACTTGATGGCGTTTCTTTTTACTTCCGTGAAAAACGGATGCCTTGATTTTCTGCAACATAAAGTTATTGAAGAAAAAGCGGTCACGCATATGAGGGAGGAGCATATGCGCACGTTGCAAATGAAATATGAATCATTAGAGGCTTTTGATGAAGGGTTCTTTTCTGATGATAACATTGAAGAAGTAATCAATAAGGCAGTTGATTCGCTTCCTGAAAAATGCCGGGAGATTTTTATTAAAAGCAAGATAGAAGGAAAGAAACAAAAAGAAATTGCTAAAGAACTGGATTTATCAATTAATACTATTGAAACACAGATGGAAATAGCCTATAAGAAGCTCAAGATAGAGCTTAAAGATTTTCTTCCCTTATTTATTTTCATCCTTGGATAGAAATATTTTAAATTCTTTTGGCGGATTTTTCATGCTGATTCGTTTTATTATAAAGTAGAAAGAATAATGGACGAACGGATAGAAAAATATTTTCTGGGCAAGTTGAATAGATTCGAACGAACGGATTTGTTGAAGGTGTTGGAATCGGATTCTGAAGCTAAAAAAGAATTTATTCGCTTTCAGAATATTGTTGGTCTTATTCATCTTTCCGGTTATGATAAAGACGAAAAGGAAGGAGCGGATGATTATAATCAATTCGTTCAGGGGTTGAAAAGAAAAAAGCAGGTGCGGATTTTCTTTCATGTTATTCGTTATGCCGCAGTTATTTCGTTGCTGATTGTTTCTACCGCAATTTTGACAATGAGTTTGTTTAAAGAAAAACTTCCTAAAGTCACAATGAGTTCATTATATGTTCCACCCGGACAGCGTGCTCGCTTAATGCTACAGGATGGAACGGAAGTCTGGTTGAATGCAAATTCAACCTTATTGTATCCTTCTTATTTTAGTGGCAATAAACGTCGTGTTGTCGTAACCGGCGAAGCTTTTTTTAATGTGGCCAAGAATCCAAAAAAGCCGTTTATTGTTTCAACTCGGAAGATCGAGATGAAAGTGCTGGGTACGAAATTTAATGTATATAGTTATCCTGAATCCGACTATGTACGGACCAGTTTGATAGAAGGTGCGGTAGAGGTAAAGAGCGAACGAGCTAAAGTCACGTTAAAACCAAATGAACAAGTAACTATCCGAGGTGGACAGATGCAAGTAGAAAATATCACTTTCTCTGATTACTTTTTATGGAAAGATGGAATATACTGTTTTGAAAATGAACGTCTGATAAGCATTATCAAGAAACTTGAATTATATTATGATGTGACTATCATTGTCCATGACCCACAAATCTTTAATGTAACATATACAGGAAAATTCCGACAACGAGATGGCATTGATGAGATTCTTCAAGTACTCAGTCGGATTCGTCATTTCCATGTAAAGAAAGACGTAGAAAGAAATATAATAACATTAAGCAAATAAGATTGTAGAACCATTAAAACACACATGCCCATGAAACATAAGAAAGTATTTTAATCGGAAGAACGGCAAATGTTGGAGCACTTGCCGTTCGGAAAAAAGCAAACACTAGGTTATTTTTAGTATTCACTTAAAACATTACAAAGATATGGAAATAAAAACTTTGTTACAGTTTTTTATTGTACAAAATGAACACACAAGAAAACTAATTAGAATTATGAGACTGTCAGTTTTATCTTTATTTGTATTTACTCTTCAACTGATGGCGACTGGAACAGAAGCGCAGAATGCGATTATGAAGGTTAGCTCAAATGTAGTTACTGTTGCTCAATTGATTAATGAGATTGAAAAGCAGACTGACTACTTGGTTGTTTTCAGTAATCGAGAAGTTAATATCCAACGGGAAGTACGGCTTCAGAACCAATCGAATAAAGTTTCTTCATTCCTTGCAGAAGCTTTTGGCGGTACGGATATTAGTTATGAATTTGAAAACAACTATATCATTCTTGCTAAGAAAGAGATGTTAAAAAAGGCAGTAATGGATATAGTTCAGCAAAACACGAAACGTATTACCGGTATAGTAACTGATACAAAAGGAGAGCCTATAATTGGTGCTAACGTTGTTGTTAAGGGAACAACCAATGGGACAATTACCGATGTTGACGGAAAGTTCACCCTGACAGACGCAAAAAAAGGCGATATTCTGGAAGTATCCTATATTGGTTATACTTCTCAAAATATGCGTTTAACCGGAGAATCTTCTTTAAAAATTGAATTAAAAGAAAATTCCCAAGCCTTGGACGAAGTGGTTGTTGTAGGTTATGGTACGCAAAAGAAAGTGAATCTGACTGGATCAGTTTCATCGGTGAATTTTCAAGAAATGTCGTCAAGACCTGTAACCGATGCATCACAGGCACTTAATAATGCCTCTCCAGGTCTTCAAATTATGCAAAATTCAGGTGAGCCTAACGCCGAAAACTTCTCGTATAATATTCGTGGCTCAGGAACTTTGAATTCTTCATCTCCACTTGTTTTAGTTGACGGCATGGAACAAAGTATCAGTATGGTTAATCCATCAGATATCGAAACTGTTTCTGTTTTGAAGGATGCAGCTTCCTGTGCAATCTACGGTAACCGAGGTGCTAATGGTGTTATACTGATTAAGACTAAGAACGGATCGGGTGGCAAAGTTAGCGTAAGCTATGATGGCGTGTTGTCGTACGACCAGCCTTTGAAAATCATTCATACGGTTTCCGACTATGTTCAATATATGCAACTCATGAACGAGTCGTCCAACAATCTTGGCAATTCCAGCATGTTCTCACAAAGCTCTATTGATTTGTGGAATGCGGCGAAAGCTGATCCAAATGGAATTTCCGCTTCAGGATATCCTAATTATGTGGCTTATCCTAACGTAGACTGGTGGGATCAAATATATACCAATCAATGGATGCAGAAACATACCGTTTCTATTAACGGCAAGGAAAAGAAAGCCGGATATACGATGAGCTTTTCTTATACGGACAATCCCGGTGTTGTCAAGAAAAGTGGCTATAAAAGATATATGGGGCGTGTAAATCTGTATTCTGATGTTACTGACTGGTTGAAAATTGGTACGCGTATCTGGGGCAATGTTACTGATCGTGATGTCAGCTATTCATCAAGTGACTTTTTCGGATCACTTAGTACGGCAAAAATGCTGCCGTGTACATATCCATTTTATGATGGTAAATATGGCGCACCGGAAGGACCTGAAGATGATCCGCAGTCTCACAATCCACTTTGGGATATGGCAAGTACTGATGGATCAGATAAATATACACAAGCATATACTGATTGGTATGCTCAGGTCAAGTTTTTGAAACATTTCACTTATAATTTCGACTTTTATTATAAAGATCTTCGTCGTGAGGAAAAATCCTTTGATACTTCTATTGGAAAATACAGTTTTTCGAAAGGTGCATACTCCGCCGGGGCAGCCGATCCTGCTACACTTTATACGTATATGTATTATACTAGAGAGAATGATTCAAAGATGGATCATTTAATTAATTATAATCAGACGTTTGGCTCACATGATATATCGGCTATGGTCGGTTTTGAGGAAGAGCGATATAAGTATAGAGAAAGTAAAATGAGCAAACTTGGTCTTACTGATGCTTCAATAAATGACTTGAGCTCTGCTACTACACCTTATTCAACAACCGGTTATGGTACTGAGTATTCAGCTCGTTCATATTTCGGTCGTGTGAATTATGCCTATAAAAGCAAATATCTGTTTGAAGCGAATATTCGTCACGATGGATCTTCACGTTTTGCCCCTGATTATCGCTGGGGTAATTTCCCTTCATTTTCAGCTGGCTGGCGTATGAATGAAGAATCTTGGTTGAAGTCTGTTTCATGGTTAAGCAATCTTAAGCTCCGTGCATCTTGGGGGAAGTTGGGAAATAACGCTATTGGCAATTACGATTGGCAGTCAACATATTCAGCAGCCAATTATTCTACAGGGCAAGTCCTTACAAGTGGTATCGCTATTACATCTATTGCTAATGGAGCTCTTACTTGGGAAGAAACAGCTGTTTCGAATATTGGCTTTGATTTTGGATTACTAAATAATAAACTAACCGGTAATATGGATGTATATAACAAACTTACAACCGGAATCCTTTATACACCAGACATGTTTATGGTAATGGGCAACGCTATCGGTCCAAAGCAAAATATTGCCGAGGTTACAAACCGAGGTGTTGAATTTGAAGTAGGCTGGAGAGATCGTATCGGCAAAGAATTCAACTACAGTCTTAAAGGACAGTTTTCTTTTAATAAA
>Ga0183101_1000161_pt6 | contig 15116 bp, 8 predicted proteins | sample Biomet3_FD_127790 | JGI IMG/M metagenome (GOLD analysis project Ga0183101, IMG submission 127790) | Microbial communities from bioreactor (seeded with sewage sludge) at LBNL, California, USA - Biofuel metagenome 3 | ecosystem: Engineered > Bioreactor > Anaerobic > Unclassified ... | reverse complement strand
TCAAGTTTCTCTGTCTCTTTATCAATTTTAACTTTAAAGACGGACTTAAGAATCAGCATGGAGAATATGATTCCAAGCACTCCAAGAGGATATGCCATGGCATATCCTATCGCGAGTGAAGGATCGACCGTCCCCGTTGCATCGGCAATTGTCTGCTGTGCCGCACCAAGTCCCGGGGTATTTGTAACCGCTCCGTAAAGAACGCCGGTCATAGTAATTAGGGAAGTACCTGTTATTCTGTGAATTGCATAGGCGCAAACACAGCTGAGCAGTACTATTAGAGTTGCCCATCCGTTAAGGGCAAGACCTCCTTTTTTAAATGATGATACAAAGTTGGGGCCCACGGAAAGACCAACGGAATAGACAAAAAGTATCAGTCCAAAATCCTTTACAAATCCCAAAGTAACGGGCTCTATTCTCATCCCAAAATGAGAGACAATAATTCCGACAAAAAGCACCCATGTTACACCAAGAGAAATTCCCCCAACTTTAACTTTTCCAAGTAAAACGCCAAGAGTTATTACAATAGAGAGTACTATCACGGCATGTGCAACTCCCTGATTCATAAATAACTGTCCAAACCATCCCAGTACCATAACTTTTAAATATTTATTTCTTCTTTTTTCCCGACAGTTTTGCCACAGGTTTGGCGGAATTGCCCGTAACACCCATCTCTTTTAGCAAGGTATCGGCATGAGCATACTTATCCAAAAACCACAAAACATATCTAATATCCAGATTTACGCAGCGGCAATATTTATTGTTAAAGAAAAATTCATCTGCAATGCCGTCTCTGTTTCCGTCAAATGCAAGACCTATGAGTTCGCCATTGGCATTCATTACCGGACTGCCTGAATTTCCGCCTGTTATATCACATGTAGAAATAAAATCAACGGGAATTGTGTTGCCGCTCATTGTACTTGTCCATTGTCCAAAATTTTTATTTTTGATTAAGCTGTACACGGCCGGATACATATTAAAATCATAATTTGTTGTATCTCTCTTTTGTTCTATTCCGGCTGCCGTGGACTGCCATGAATAATAAACGCCGTCTGCCGGAGCAATGGATGCTACATTACCGAAAGTTATTCTCATTGTGGAATTTGCATCCGGAGCCTGAGCAACACCCTTATCTTTAAGCATCATATAAGTTGCACCAATATATGCTCTGTTGAGGGTTGTCGGATTGAGCTTTTCGGCAGCCAGGGTTTTGTTTGCTTCCTTTCCCAACTCTGTTGAATTCACAAAACTTTCGAATACTGCAAAAGGCTCATTTTTAACTTTTTCCATTGTTATGCCGCTTGCAAAGAATTTGATTGTTTTAGCACTGTCGCTGAAAATGCTGTTGGCATACATTTCTTTGATTTTGTTCTCCAGGTTGTCTTTGTTGTCGTCCAGAAATTTCCTCAGCTCATTGCTCATATACTTGCGGTCCACATGCTCATCTATATATTTTAGCATTGCACATGTAATTTCCTGTTCTACAGCAGGATCCGTTTCCCGTTCCTGCCTTAACGTTGTATTTAAAATTCCACGTACATCATTATCTGAAGTGTCTTCCGCTGTAAGTTGTTTCTTCTCCATTTTCTTTACAATTGTTGCCAATCTTGTAGAGTAAGTAACTGGAGCACAGCCTCTTACAAGAGCTTCCATTAACATTTGTCTGTTCCTGCTTATATCTTTTACAGATGAATAAGTTTTTTGCAATCCATCAAGAACATTACCATAATCCTTAACTCTTTGAGGGTCTGCATTTATCCACTGCTTAAGTTTTGCCTCTCTAACTTTAATTGTATCAATAGTTCCCTGTTTTCCAATACAGATGTTCTGCCATTTTGCATAATCACAATAGTTGCTAATTTCAAAGTACTCATTTGAATATTTTAATCTTAAAAGCGGGTCCTTGTCCATGAATTTTTTGATGACATCAAGTTTAGTTCTTCTAATTACGTATGTAATAGGATTTTCAACAGCATAATGATATTCCAGTTCCGGAGAGGATACATATCTGTTTGTGCGGCCCGGGTAACCCATGACCATTGTATAGTCCCCTTCTTTAACTCCTGCCGCTGAAACTTTCAGGTATGCAGCGGTTTTCATTGGAACATTGTTAGGACTATATTCTGCCGGTGAACCATCGGGAGCTGTATAAATTCTATACATTGCAAAGTCACATTTGTGCTGAGGCCAACCCCAATTGTCCGCGTCATTGCCAAATGCGGCAACTGTAACCGGAGGCGCGCCAACAAATCTGACATCTCCATAAGTCTGACTGATATATAAATAGTATTTCTGACCCGCCCATTCCGACTGCAAATCAAAATCATATTTTTTAGCCTCTTCATCTTTCCCCAACTTGGCAAGAAGTCTGCGCTGAACTTTTGTAAGATAGCGGAAACCTCTGCCGCCGTGGCAATCCATGCTGTCAACTATTGCCCTGCATTCATCCGTCACATCCAGAACAGTGCAAAGAAATGTTATGGTCTTCCCTTTGATTGGCATTTCATCTGAACGCTTCAGAGCCCAATATCCGTTCTCAAGATAATTATGTTCCGGAGTTGAAAGTGCGTGAATATCAGAGTATGCGCAGTGGTGGTTTGTAATCATCAGACCATCAGGAGAAATAATACTGCCGCTGCACTCACCCCCGTTAAGAGCAACAACGGCATCTTTTAAAGATGTGCCGCGTTTGTAAATACCGGGCTGTTGATATTTTGCATCTGAATATATTTGAGCAGGGGTTATCTTAATACCTGCTTTTCTCATCAATCCATAAAGCTGGGGATTAATGTCATTGACCAGCCACATTCCACCGTCGGCGCGAGCGGCGGTGCAAAAACCTAACACACAAAGTGTTATAAGAATTAGAGTCTTACGCATTTTATATAATTTAAAATTGTCCGCCAAAATTAACAATAAAAAAAGCGGTCGGCAAATTACCGACCGCTTAAATATTATCAAAGCAACTTCTCAGAAACTCAACCCGACAGTTGCACTTAACATCTGGGAATATTTTCCCGGAGCATAAATAATGTTTTTGCCCTGTAATCTGGTATAGGAAACGTCTGCATACAAATTCCCCTTAAGTTTACCGCCCAGGAATGCAGTGTATCTTAAACCAAAATTATACAAACCTTTTGGCTGTGTATAATATTCATATTCTCTGAAAAGCAATGAATAGTTTGGTTTAGGCTCTCCCGTTGCTACAGTCATGGTAAAGTTTGGATCTGCGTGTTTTTCAAGCGCATAACCCCATCCGTTGCTCCACTTTGCTCCCGCATAAACATCAAACATCCATTTCTCAAATAAGAAATTTTTTCTTGCCTTTACATAGAAATCATTATAAGTGATTTTCTGTGTGTAATAGTATGGAAGAACAAATGAACTGTTGGAACGGTCTGTATAGTGTTCATATCCGAAATTGACATCAACTGAGGGGTTTAATTCTCTGCCGGCACCTTTTCCAAACGTCATTCTATAGTCCAAATTCCAATCAAAACTTCTCTTTGCAAATACCTGAACTTCACCATAGTAAGTAACCGTAGTAATACCGCTTACTATCTGACTGGTAAATATTTGGTCATTGTTTTTAATCTTATTATACGCACTCTTAAATGTCAGGTAATCCACAAAATTTCCGTTGTCATAACTCAGCTTTCCGGTATAGGAAAAATTATTTCCATTCTCTTTAGAGTATAGGTGACGTGCACCCTCTCCTGTCTGACCGCGCCTGTTGTAAAAAGAAATCTCATTGTAGAAGCGCCATTTGCCACCGGCATTATCGTCAAACTTAAATTCAACTTGACCGCTCTCTCCGTTATATTTGCTAATAAAATACTGATTGTCCATATACAAAGTCTCTGTGTCCCATGCATCATGCAAACCAAAGAACAAGCCTTTAAACCAATATCCGGTATAAACCACATTGTTATCTGATACTTTGGAATATTTTACCTGTTCGTTATACTTCCTATAAAAATAGCTTGCTCCAACATCAACAAAATCAGATGTATATTTTGCTCCAAAATTTAAATCCATAAAAGCGTAGGTTGTATAGTGACGCAGGTCTCTCATCTTTGACAAGTTTGAGGTCTCATATTTTACATTCGCACCAAGAACAAGCCATTTTGTTGCATTAAAAGCAAAGCCTCCTGCAAGTTTATAATACTCCTGTCTTTTTGATGTCGGTACCGTATCTGCAATAAAGTTTGTCAATCTCTCCGGATCAATCACTCCGCTGTAAGTCATATTATTGCCTCTAAAGTTGTTATATTCCAGCATACCGTGCATTGCAACCTTTTTAACTCTTGCGTAAGATTCAGTCTTCAATCCGAATATATTACTATTATCTGACTCATAGTATTTTACAAACTTGCCGCTGTTGTAATTAAAATAGGAGCTGACATAAGAGAGTTCTTTATTATTCGCGATGGGAATATTTACAAGTCCGGCCGCGTTTAGGCCGGTAACCCATGCACTTTTCAAAGGAACTATCTCAAACTTTGACGTTTGCTTAAAAGTAACAAGAGAGTCATCCTGTTGTTTTTTGAAGTACTCTGCATTCCTGCTGTTCTGTGCCTCAACACCTGTTGTAAAGCAGCATATAAATAGGACAGCTGATGCAATAAAACCAAATAAGTTTTTTATCTTTTTCATTTCAGCTCCTCCTTATTGCTCATCTTTTAATAGTTGGTGATCGCTTACTGCAAAATCCGCCAACGAGTTATTTGTATCCTGCAGAATTGTTCTGCCGGCTTTTGCTGTAGCCGCTTCATCTACAATTCTATAAATACTATGGCCTACATACATATTGGAAGCTGTCGGGAACAAAACATAAGACGCATCAACGGATGCCGGTAATCTCTTATATTCCGTTGTAGACCTCATTACCTCCACTGCATCAAGCACAAATGATGATGGCACCATAATATATTCAAATGCAGAAGAAGATCCCGGCTTGCGGCTTCTGTTATTAGGGTCATTTATGAATTCTTGCGCCGTGTATCCTTGTATCTTGAATATCAGAGCAGTCGGAGAACTCAAAGAGAAAGCGTAGGCAGTAGAAGTTCCCTGTTTCCACAATAAATCCAGCCAATGTCCGTCCAAATTTGAGGAAGGTGTTGGATGATAAGTCTTGTTAGTATATCTGGAATTATAGCAGACAAAATAGTCGGATTTGCTCAAATCCACAGAACTAGGATTAACCAACGTATGATTGATTGCACCCCTTATCACAAGTACAGCATACTTGCCCGGCTGAACAGGGAAAGACGTTCCCGTCCCGGGCCATTGCCATACCGCCTCTGTTATTGGAATTGTATCTCTAATAACCTTCTGTCCGTTGGCATCTGTATATGACCAAACGCTTGGAGATGAAAGTGAGTTATAAGCGTCTGCGCATCCAAAACAAAGACTATCCAAGTATGCTACCTGATCACTATTATTAAAAACCGTCATATATGCATCTGCATAATATGACTTACTGGTGCTTGGATTATAGCACCCCGCAAAGTATACTTCTTTGATGACCAGCTGGCTGGAATAGGACAGAACCAAACCTACATTAAGATTTATCTCACCGGCAGTAGTGTCTTGCAGTTTGACTGCGTCAATACTTTTGTTAAACAAAGGAATAGTACCGGACTCGGAAACTCCTTTATCAGATACAGATACCCTGTAAAAACCGTATTGTAAATTTGCGGAGCATGCTCCGTTTGCGTCCGTTGTAAGGTCGTACTCAACTCCTGTAGATGGGTTGATAACTTTAACAGTCACTCCGGCTCTAACAAGAGAGGTGTATTTATCGGGATAAACTAACTGGATGTTCAACTTCTTTGTTCCTGAAGTGTAAGCGCTGTCATCCGTTTTGTCAAGCTGTTTTGAGCAAGAGCAAAACAGCATCAAACCTATCGAGATTAAAAATAATATCTTTTTCATATTCATTTCTTTATAAGCCTCTTTAGTCCTATTTAAAATTTAAGTCTTAAAGTTGCGCCGTAGGTAAAGTTGGCTGTTTTCATTGAATACATCCCAGTAGCCCAGTATTTTATCTTATGCATGCTGCGCGTGCAATTATTGGCAAAGAAAGAAATAGATGCAATCTTGCCTATTTCCTTTGTGATACTGATATTTGCACTAAAGTACGGACCGTTGCCGTCCGTAACGTACGTCACTTTGCTACCAGAGCCACTTATTAAAGAGGCATATACAGGATCCGCGGCCTCTTTTGAGGTAAACGGTTTTACGGTCCCGTCAAGAGTTTTGTAAGCAACCGGCCAGGCTCCGGTGGCATATTGTTTCTGATGATAAACGGAACCGGAAACTTTATTGCCGCTGTCATCTACAAGATAAGCCCACTCCGTGCCGTTATAATACGTTAAATTTTTGTCTCTTGCATAGAATTGTGCCTCAATCCTAGTAGAAATCGTCAAACGCACTTCAGGAATATGAGTTACAAATGTAACATTGGCATTAATATTATCCTTTTTGCTTCCATTATACGTCTTGACCCTGTCCATGTCTCCCAAATAATAAGCAACAAACTGATATGAACGCCCCTGGGAACCTAATGTGGAGTGAGAAAGACCGGCTGCATAATACTCTGTAAGTCTTGTATCCAGATTTTTAGTGTGGCCATATCTTGCATCCGCAATAACAGATGTTCTTAAAACCTTAATCGTTCCAAAATCGATTGTCAACTCAACACCCTGAGTAGTAATTGGTTGCAAGTTATTGGCAGTAGTGTTGCCTACAAATGTCGTGTCAAGAACAGCCTTGGGAAGTAGCGTCTCACCGGCAGTCGGATTGTCAAGATCCTTAACAAAAACATCACCGGTAGATTTATCAATTCTGAAACTAGGATTTGAAGGAACAGATGTTTGCTCGTTAGTCTTTACATAAGCATAAGGAACATAATCGGTAGTATTAGTGTATGTGTTTTTTGCCTTATTGTTAAAGTAAATGGCAGACACTTTTACCCCGCCAAGATTAACATCAAAACCCAATTCTATATTTCTGTTCTTAGCCCACTTTAGATCTTTATTCTCCTGATTCTTATAAACTTGCGTATTAACAGCATAAAAATAATCACTTGTGTTATAATTTTTGGAATACACAAGAATGTCGCGATAGTTATTAAGAGGATACAGAATACCAAGTGATGGAAGTTTTGTAAGTTGACCCCATGCGCCTCTCAATGTGAAAGCTCTCAAGAAACCGTTTCTCTTCTCTCTCATCAGGCTCCATTTTAAATTAAAACGCGGAGAGAGAGCGGAAGGATTGTTGTACTGCATGTTTCTAAGGTGTTGTCTCTCCGCTCTTAAGCCGGCAACAGCGGTAACCATTGTAGAGCCAAAAGGAATAGAGGCCACATCCTCCAAATATGCCGAATATGTATTGAGCGCAGGAATGTCTTTGTAAGATCTGTCTCTATATGAAGAGTTTTTGGAAACCCCGGGGTAAGAAATATTTGTAGAACTGTTTGTTGCCAAATATGTAATTCCGTTACCCACATTCTGAGAATTAGTCCAGTCAACACCCGCTTTCATATTATTATTTACTTTCCCAAATTTTCTGTTCCACGTTGCCTTAAGACTAAGAGCTGCATCAAAAGGTTTGCTGGCTTCTGTTGTCAAATAGTAGTAATTAATAGGCAGATAGGCGGTTTCATAGTATCCGTTTTCTAAAGACTGATAACCCGGAGTTACTGTTGAATTGGCATAAAAATCATTCTCTTTTTGAGTAGTATTCTCATAACTGACAGAACCCTTGCCTTCCAAACTTGTAATCCAAGGAGTGTTAAGCAACCACTTTACATCAGCGCCAAATCTTAAATTGCTCTGATCCTGTTTCATCCATGTATTTTTGTATGCATCAGGATCTTGCTTTGCATCCTGTTTAGCCCAGCCTCCGGCTAAATTAAGGTCAACCTTAAGAGGTTTGCCCTCTTTGTTGAATGTCCTCACATAGTTAACACTGTAATTGTTTCTGAAGTATGTAGTGTAGCGACTGACCGGATCTTTGAATGCCTTTGCATATTCTGCACTAATATTCATTATACCCTTATCTTTCCCCAACTCAAAACCTTTGCTCGCAGAGAATTGTTTAGTCATCGGATTAATCGATATCGTAGCCGTATAAGGAGTCTTTCCCTTTTTGGTATTGATAAGCACCATACCTGATGTCATATCTCCATATTCAACAGACGGAACACCGGTAATTACTTCTACCGATTCTATGTTTGAAGCGGCAATAAATCTGGTATCTACTCCGGTCAAAGTATTTGACATATCTGTTGAAGCAAAAATAGATTTTGACTGATCAAAATTTAGCATGGATGCATTATTAGACAGTTTAATTCCGTCCATCATTACAGCCGTCCCAAATCCTTTGGAAACATCATCATCACCTCTTAAACTAATTACAGAAGCATCTGTAAGAGAATTTTTTGTAGTTGTACCTCCGGGCAGCAAACTCAAAATATCTGTGGCATTTACAACTTGCAAATGTTCAATCGCCTGTTTTTCCATCATTCTGGTAGTAGTTGCCGCGCTTTTACTCTCTTGCGCCGTAACCGTCACGGAAGACAATGTTAAATTGTCCTCTTTCAGCTTGAACTTCAGGTTCTCCATGTCCGTCTCAATCTTCAGCGTCATTTCCACGTTTTGATAACCAAGGCACGCAATTTTAAATGTTGTGGTGCCCTTTGGAACTCTGCTGATTGTGAACTGCCCCTTTGAATTTGTTGTTGCCCACAGGCCATACTCAGGCAGGTTGACGGTAACCATTTCCAGCGGAGTCTCAGACCCGGCCTCTGTTACCACACCCTTTAGAGTAACACCCTGTCCCTTAGCAGTTTTATTCTGCGCGGAGATTGAGGCAACACCAAATAGAAGAGCAAAGAAAATACAAATCAGTTTCTTCATTTAGGGTTAATATTAAGTTAAATTATAATTAAATAGTTTCTGTTTAATCCTGATAGATTACTTAGTGTTCACCGTTTTGTTATCGTCAGCAGGTTTGTATATCTGAGTGAAAATATTATTCTGGCCAAAGATGTTCTTTGCAATATTCTGCACATCCTCTTTAGTAATAGAGTTAATTATTGTCAAATCATCTGTGTCTTTATACTCTCCGTCTGTAAGATTATCTTCAATTCTGCTAATCCAGCTTATGCGAGAATAATCTTTCTCTTTAATTGACTTGTTAAGGAACTTGCGGAAATTATCCAGTTCTTCATTAGTAACACCGTTCTTTACCACATTGTCAAATTCTGTGTATACGGCCTTATTTAATGCATCAAGATTTTTTGCTCCTGCGGTGTAGCCTACGGTAACACACAAATATTTTTCCGGCTCTGTGATATATGTAGGAGATACGCTTACGCTATATGTACCGCCCATTTCCTCTCTCAATATCTGTATATACCTGTCTCTCAAAGCACTGCATAAAAATCTCGCAGCAATGATTTGTCTTGTACTATACTCGCCAAAACCTGTTGCATCTACTGTAACGTCGCAAACCGTACTCTTTATATCATGTGCATTGTAAACAAATTCTCTCTTTCCCTTAAGCAGATAATTGCCTTTGTCGCTCTTTGCATTCTCATTCCCGACAGGCATGTTGCCGATATATTCCTCAATTAAAGCCTTTGCTTCCTTTGCACTCATAGGACCGCTGAAAATGTATGTCATGCCGGAACGATTGCTAAAATGCTCCTTAAAATATTTCATAAGCATCTCCGCAGTAAAGTCTTTAACATCTTGTGTTTTAACCTGTTGCTGAAGAGGAGTTGGGTAATAAGTCACCTTCTCCAAAGTGTCTGCAAATTTGCGCAGTTCGCTCTTTGGAAGCTCCAATGATGCAATGCTGGATTTCTTTGTATTGCTCAAAGCCTCTGTGTCCAACTGAGGATCAGTAATTTGAGCATACAGCATTTGGAAGAATTGCTCGGCATCTGCTACTTTAAACACGCCGCTTACTACATCCTTCCTATAATGAGATTCCGGTGCAAGTCTCATATTTTTTCCGCTCATGAGCTTTGTAATCTCATCTCTTTTAAGGTCTCCGAATACAACCGCGTCCAAGCAACCCGCAGCAACTTTTGTACTCTTAACATCTTCATCCTTAACAACTGAAAGTCCGCCGTTTCTGTAAGCCTTCATCATCACTCTCTTTTCTACATCCGGTTTTGTCTCTCTCCAGTAAACCTTTGTGTTTCCGGGTAATGTAAAGACTATTGTTGAATCTACCGCTGCATATTTCTCCATAGAAATTACAGGAACCGGTTTTAAATTCTTAGATAAAACCAATTTGCCGGTGGCTTTAAATACATACGGTTGAATCTTGGATTTATTCACAGAATCCCTGATAGTATTTAATTCATTTTCCGTCGGGAGCGTTTTCTCCAAACTCTTAGGAGCAACCAAAATAGAAACGCTGTTGTTGTACTTTATTTTTTTAACGTAATCGTTTACGTCCTTTGCGGTTATCTCACTAAGCATCTTTACATTATTGTCTGCATAAGCCTTTGTGTCAAACAAAGGAGATTTTCTTGTAAAGTTCTGAACTGCAATTCCTACATAAGTTCTGCTGTCTGGATCATATAATCCTTTTATATCTCTTGTATATCTTCCTTTTACTTCAGTAGCAGCCTCGGCAACTTCTTCCTCTGAAAAACCGTATTTCAACATTTGAGCGGCATCTTTGTAGAGTGCAATCATTGCTTTTCTGTAATTGTTATTTGCAGGAACTGAAGTAAATCTCATGACATTGCAATCATAATAAATTCTGTCCATAGCAAGAACGCATCTCTTTGTTGCAGCATCCGGCTCTTTTCTCTCTTGCACAAAACGGTTGTTCATTGCCGTTGAAATAATCTCTCTAATAAGCCCTTGCTGTAAATATTCATTTGTAGAAAGATATTTGTCATCAAAGTAAGGGTATCTTATATCCAACTTTGCAGCAATTGCCCTGGTCTCCGGGTCTACAAAATATCCAACCTGATTTTTACCAACATAGTCAACTTTGTAAGCTTCTCTTTTTGCTCCGTTCTTTACTGCAGGAATATCGCTGAAAATTCTCTTGATGCTGGCTTCAATCTTAGCCGGGTCAATATCGCCTACGATTACAATAGCCTGCAAATCAGGTCTGTACCATTTATGGTAATAATCCACCAATACCTGAGGAGGAAAGTTATTTACAATATCCATCAAACCTATAGGGTCTCTCTCTGCAAAGCGAGAACCTGCATAATCCAAATCATAAATAGTTTTCATCATCCTGCTCTTAACGTCATCTCTCATTCTCCACTCCTCTCTTATGACCCCCCTCTCTGCTTCTATCTCCTCCGGCTCACAAGAAATAAATGAAGACCAATCATGTAGCATCAAGATAACAGTATCAACAAAAGACTCTCTTTTTGTTGGAACGGCATCAATATTATACACCGTTCTATCTTGTGAAGTAAAAGCATTTAAGTTGTTGCCAAATCTTACGCTGTTGTCTGCAAGAACTTTTCTAAGAGCTTGCTTGGGAAAATTTTTGGTTCCGTTAAACGCCATATGCTCAAGGAAATGGGCAAGTCCTCTCTGAGACTCGTTCTCCTGCAATGAGCCAACGTTATCTGCAATATAAAAATCTGCAATGCCAACAGGATTTGTGTTCCTCCTTATATAATAAGTAAGACCGTTATCCAACTTACCGACGATGTAATTCTTATCTGTCGCGATAGGTAAATCTTTAGTTCTTTTTTGTGCGAACGAAAAAGTTGCGGCAAGACACATGGCCACCGCAATTAGAAGAATTTTTTTCATATAGCTGTTATAATTTCTGCAACAAATGTAATGTTTTTTTGCACCAAAATACCACTCTCAATGTATTCTGTGCGGATTTATTTTTTTTGAGACTTTTTTTTGCTTACAAATTGAAAGCAAATTGTAGAAAAGACATTAATTATTTAACTTTTACCTTGGCAAAAACTTGCTTATGCGCAGTTAAGCTCATTAAAACCGTTCTAATTAGGTTATGTAACATAAAGGCAACATACAAAGCCTGAATACCTATTGTCCCTTTTAACAGTGCGTAAGATGCAAAGAAAGCCACTGCCGCAATAAGCATAATATACATAATAGCTTTGGTTGCCGTTGCTCCAATGAAAATCCCATCCCATGTAAATGCAATACAACTGACGGCCGGCATAACCCAAAGCCACGGCAAAAACGGAACGGAGTCCTCAATTACTTGTTTGCTGTCTGTTAACATCATCACCATTGCCTTGCTGCCAAAAATATAACAAAGCGTCGATATAAAGGCTATCCCTCCGCACCACCAGAAAATGATCTTAACGGAAATCTTTAAAGATTTTCTATCCTGCGCGCCAATATATTTTCCGGATAAAGCTTCTCCCGCAAAAGCAAAACCGTCTATGAAGAATGAATACAAAAGCAGCAACTTCATCATGATTGTGCTGACCGCCAAAAGTTCATCTCCGTAATTTGCGGAAAATGAGGTAAATCCGGCGTAGATGCCAAGGAAGCAAAGAGAACGGACAAATAAATTTCCATTAATGGAGAAGAATTTTTTTAGGTGTTTTAGCCTGAGGCTCTCATGAAAATCAAAATATTTAAAGAGTTTCCTATAATAAGTTATCATGAGTATAATGCAGAGAATCAGTCCTGTATATTGAGCAAGCAAAACGGCAAATGCTATTCCGCGGAAACCCAACCCCATGTGCAATGCAAACCAAATGCTGGCAAGCAGGTTTACAACGTTAACTGTTATATCCGCTATCATCGGACTTATTGCATTTTGCATCCCAATGAAAAACCCCTTAAAAACAAATAGTGAAAGTGTAGCAGGAGCAGCCCATATTCTTATAAAATAATACTCCTTTGCCAGTGCCGCAACCTCCGGGGAGCAAGGAATCACAAGCAGTGCAAGATTTATGTACAGATACTGAATTATCCAGATTAACAGAGCAATAATTATTGCAGTTCCAAGTCCCTGGGAGAATACTTTCATAACGTCCCCAAAATCTTTTCTGCCATAGGCCTGTGCAATCATGCCGCTGGTCCCCACTCTCAGAAAACCCATATTCCAGTAGAGCAAATCAAACAACATCGTACCAATTGCCATTGCCCCAATGGCAACCGCATCTCCAAGCCGACCCGCAACACCAAGGTCAACCATTCCAACCAGAGGAACGGTGATATTGGCAAGAATGCTTGGAAAAGCTAAAGCCAATACGCTCTTATTTATTTTCTTGATGTTGTTCATAAAAATTGTTAGTGTTTTGGATGCTTAACGTTATATGCAGTTACCGCTTTGCTTTAATCCTCCGGAGCCCTATACTTTGTATCTTCCTCTAACATAGCAAGATATGAATAATATCTTTCCGCAGAAATTTCACCCTTCTCAACGGCAACTTTAACAGCGCATCCCGGTTCATGAGTATGAGTGCACGGAGCAAACCTGCAATTATTTTCCACCCTTAACATCTCCGGAAAATAATTACTCAGCTCCTCTTTTTTAAAATTGACAAGGCCAAAGCCCCTGATACCGGGTGTGTCTATTACAAAACCTCCCGTTGCAAGAGGATGCATCTGGTAAAAAGTAGTAGTATGTTTCCCCTGGAGATGTGCCGCAGAAATTTCCGCTGTCTTCAAGTCAAGATTTGGATCCATCCTGTTAATCAAAGAAGATTTGCCGACTCCGCTCTGACCGCTAAACAGTACAACCCTGTTTTTACACTCCTCTTCTAATACACTCATATTCAATCCCGTAATAGCAGACACCTCCAACACTTCATATCCGGCCCCGCAATAAATGTTTTTAAAATTTTCAGCCTGAACTTTTATATTCTTTCTCTCTTGCTCGGATATTTTTTTACTCCCGACAGCCTCTCCTTCCTGCAAATAAATATCCGCTTTATTAAGCAAAATTGTAACCGGCACTCCGTAGGCCTCGCACGTAACCAAAAATCTATCAATGAATTGCAGCTTCACCTGCGGGTCAGCCAAAGTGACTGTTAAAAAAACTCTGTCCAGGTTTGCAGCAATAACGTGATTCTGTCGGGATAAATTTGTTGACTTTCTGATAATACAATTTTTGCGCGGCATTACCTCTTTGATTATGCACATTCTTCCATCCGCACTATTGCCCGTATCCCCCTCTCTTCCAGAATCAGCCTCCTCATATTCAACCATATCTCCAACAGCTATGGGGTTGGTAGACTCCAGATCTTCCAACCTCATTTTACCTTTTATGACAGCAGGAAATAAATTCCACTCCGGCAACTTAGAGAGTAGATAATGACTTCCCGTATGTTTGACAACGGTAGCTTTCATAGGGTGCGAATTTAGCAATTTGTTTAAAAAGGATTAACTTTGCCATGTATGAAAACGCTGAAACAACTTAACTCAATTATAGATAAGGCAATTACAAAGTTAGACTGGGATAAGGAACCCGAGCGTCTGTACAAGCCGCTGGAATATATGCTCTCAATAGGAGGAAAGAGACTGCGTCCAAGGTTTTGCCTGACCGCGTATAATTTGTTCAGCGATAAAATTGATGACAGTATCATTCTTCCTGCTCTTTCTTTGGAGGTGTTTCACAGTTTCACGCTCATCCATGATGATATTATGGACAAAGCATCATTAAGACGCGGACAAAAGACTGTTTATAAAAAATGGAACAGCGATATTGCCATTCTATCCGGAGATGCTATGTGTATAGATTCTTACGTCCTGCTTGCAAATGCACCTTGGGGCAAACTTCACTCGACAATGGAACTGTTCTGTAAAACAGCCCTGCAAGTATGTGAAGGTCAGCAATATGACATGGATTTTGAGTACATGAAAACCATTAAGATAGAGGACTATATGAAGATGATAGCCCTTAAGACAGGTGTTTTGATTGCATGTTCTGCAAAACTTGGAGCGCTGATAGCCGGAGCTCCGGAGTCTATATGTGACGGCCTGTACAAATTTGGACTGCAGCTTGGTCTTGCATTTCAGATTCAAGATGATTATCTGGATTCATTTGGGGATGAGAAGGTTTTTGGGAAGAGAATCGGAGGAGACATCCTAAACAACAAGAAGACATGGCTTCTTGTAAAT
>Ga0183101_1002087_pt1 | contig 15146 bp, 16 predicted proteins | sample Biomet3_FD_127790 | JGI IMG/M metagenome (GOLD analysis project Ga0183101, IMG submission 127790) | Microbial communities from bioreactor (seeded with sewage sludge) at LBNL, California, USA - Biofuel metagenome 3 | ecosystem: Engineered > Bioreactor > Anaerobic > Unclassified ... | reverse complement strand
TATGAATATATATACTATTTTCTTTCAAGGAGAAAAGTTAAATATACTTGAATTATTTATTAGAACATCTATTTTATACTTTATGTTATTTGGTTCAGCTAAGGTAATGGGATTTCGGCAACCGGGTATATTAACTTCATACAATTTTTTAATGGCTGCAGGTATTAGTCACATTGCAGCTTCTCGTATGGTCAATCCTAAAGCAAGATTAGTGGACGCAATAGCTATAATTATATTATACACTTTAATTAATTTGTTTATTTCATACTTGTATTTTAAAGCACCATCTGTAGTTTCTCAAAAACCTATCATATTAGTTAGAAATGGAAAGGTAATAAAGAATAATATTTCAAAAGCAAAACTAACAATTGATAATTTGATTTCAATATTAAGACAAAAAGATGCACATAATCTTGAAAAAGTAGAGTATTTAATTGCTGAATCTACAGGAGATTTTAGTGTAGCTGTAAATAATAATAGTCTTCCTATAACTAAGTTAGATATGGCAATGGAGCCTACACAAGATATTTTATCGCAAATTCTTATTTATAAAGGAAAAGTAGATGAAAAAATTCTTAAAAAGAATAGCTTAGGTTATGATTGGATTGAGAAGGAACTTAAATCTAATAATATAGATAATATAAATGATATTTATTTAGGAATTTTAACTTCAGATAAAAAATTATATCTAAGTCCATAGGAGGGAGTTTATGTCGAGGGTTTTTGGTGTTATTAAAAACATTTCGCTATATGGGTATATCATAAGAACCTTTATAGTAGGTATAATAGCTTTTGGGGTAGGAAGATATATATCAAAAAGAACTTTAAGTCAGCTTACTTCCTATGATTTTGTATTGGTATGGATACTAGGAGCACTTACAGTTGCACCATTACTAGATGGAGAGATTTCCTTTACGTATATAATTGTTCCATTACTTACTTTATTTTTTTGGCATTATATAATTAGTTTAATATCTCTAAAAAATAGAAAATTGTCTTTATTTTTTAATGGGAAACCTATAATTTTAATAGATGATGGGAAGATAATAAGAAAGAATTTGAAAAAACATTTCATAAATATTGATTTACTTATGAGTGAATTAAGGCTTAAAAATATTTTTGATATTTCGGAAGTTAAATATGTAATTCTAGAATCTAATGGTCATTTTAGCATTATAAAAAAAGAATCTCATAGACCAGTTACTCCAATAGAGTTTAATTTATTTGCGAAACCTGTAGACTTACCTTTGGTTATTATTAATGATGGTAAATTATTTGAAGAAAATTTAATTAAATCAGGGGTAGATAAAGAATGGCTTATGAATAATCTGTCAATGTATGATGTAGATGATATATCAACTATTTATCTTTCTACCATAGATAGTTCTAAAAAATTATATGTTTCTAAAAAAGATTAATAATATCTAATAATAGAATTTAGTCACAATATATTCTATTATTGTCCATCAATCATAAATCTAAGATATTTGGATAATGGTAATTTATTATAGAATATTGGATATATATTGCTCATGTTTGGAAATACTATAATATGAGGTGATGGTATGATAGAAAATATTATTGTTGCATTTGTAATCCCTTGAGCATTAATTTTAGTGATATATTTTAAAGATAAGAAGGTAATGCTAACAATTGCACCTTTTCAAAGTGCAATTGCATATACTATAAATGCTTTTGGCTTCTATTTTGGATTTTGGGATTTGTATCCCTTTGGACAAAAGGAAATAGTCCATGTTCCTTTTGATATAGGTATTTATCCTATGCTTTCAGTATGGATGATTTACTTTATAAGACGTAAAAAAACTAACCCTTTTATCGTAATATTTATTTTTACTTTATTGACAACGGGTATTGAAGGTATTGGTATAATTCTAGGAAGAATAGTATATGGAGAAGGGTGGAATATAGGTTGGACTTTTTTATCATACTTAATTCCCTATATATTAAATTATAGATATTATTTATGCTTGAAAAATCTTGGTGTATTTAAAAATTCATAAGTAGGTTTTTAGGCATAATATTCTTAGTTTTCGTCTCAATGGTAAAAAATATTAGATACAGGAAATGTTACCTACACCCATGCTATGAAGCATCTCTTCTTCAAGGCAGGATGTTTCAGTACCTACATCATTATCATTATTTTTAACGCTTTTTATATTGGATATTTTACGTGAGGTCGCTACTAGAATGCCAGCTACTGTAGGACAGGCAGTAAGTATTATTGGTACGATTGTATTGGGGCAGACTGCTGTAGAAGCAAGAATGATAAGTGCTCCTGCCATTATTATAACTGCTCTAACAGGAATTACCACATTGATTAATATGAATTTTATAGGTTGCAACTATTATTTGGAGGAACTTATTATTAGTTGGAGCTTCATTTTTAGGAATCTACGGATTCTTTATGGTCCTTATTGTTCTTTATATGAATTTAATGAGTGTCTGCTCTTTCGGTGTACCATATATGATGAATGTAACTGGAGCTAGAAATCATGATGCACAGGATACATGGATTATTTTAAGTAATAAAGTTGCAAGTGAAGGAGTAACAAAAGCTATTGAATGGTACAATAGTGATGCTGAAACCCGGGAGAATGTTCACATCTTGACTTCTGAAAGAGTATCTGCTAAGGAAATGTTTGATGGACAGGGAACAACAGATGATATCAAGTCTTTTGTATTGGATGAAATGATAAAAATAGTAATAAAGATACTATAAAGAGCATCTTTGTGGAGAATGTATAAAAGATTAAGCGCAAGTAAATCAAGTGACCTAAATAAACAAAAGACTAACTTGAAGCCACAATCTCCTAAAGAGAAACAATAATAAATAAAGGATTTAGTGTTATGAAGAGAAAACTTATATCTTTGTTCTTAATTTTAATAGCAGCTTTTCAAACAGGTTGCTGGGATATGGCGGAAATTAATGAGTTATGATTTGTAACTGTAGTGGGTAGTCTTCCCTTTAGATACAAATAAATATATTGTTACAGTAGAGATTGCAAGCCCTTCACCTAAAGGCTTGTATAATAAATAATCCTCAGCTGATGTATAGATAGGCAGTGATGAGGGCTCATCTATATTTGAAGTTATAAGAAACTTATCAAAATCCTAATATTCAAGAGATGACTATGGAAAACTTAGAGGTAATTTCAATTATGCAGTAGCATATTATGCTGAATTATTTATTTACACTTGTAGCTGCTGAACTTCTACCCTTAATCTCCGCCAAAATAAAAACAACTAAAGGTATTATAACTTCAAAAACCATTGAATAATATGGCCATATATTGAAAGCCCAGGTTGACATTTCCATGCTACTTTTGTAAATAATAAAAGAGAAGTTAAACATCAGAAGTGTAACTGGAGTTGCCATAAATCTATAATCATCAAAACCAAAAACTTTTGAAAGGCCATTGCAAACTGCAAAAAGGCATATTATTGTCTTAATAAATGTGCATATTAAAAGTATCATTACTATTCCCATCTCAAGCCTTTGGAGTAATTCTCCAATGTGAATAAGGCTTGTTGCCGTACTTGAAGGAAAGTAGAATCGAGACACTGTTCCACTACCTAAAACTAAAAGGTTTCTTATTTTCGCAATAAATACAATAAGTCCACCTAAGGCTAAACCCACTATAAATGTTTTGTTGTAATTTTTAGCTTTAGATATGTTTGAAAATACCATGGTAAAAACCACAGTTTCACCAAATGGGAAAGAAAAACTTGAAAAAGTACCTTTTAATAGTGGAGTTAATCCATTATTTAAAATTGGTTTTAATCTATTTATGTCCATTTCAGAAATTGACAGTGTTGAGATAACTATAAATATTAAAATAACAACCCAAATAAAAAATTCAGACCATCTTCCTAATACTTCAATACCCTCTTTTAAACCCCATATAAGTAGTATAGTGAAAAAAAGCATAGGTACTACCACTGGTGTATCAGGAAACACTATAGAATTAGTAAATTCTGATAGATTCCTTATAACTAAGGTTCCAAGATGAAAAGCAAACCATATCATTAGTATACTTATTATTTTACCTATAAATTTTCCTAAAATAATTTGGAGTATATCAAATAAATCTTTTCCAGGATATAAAGATAAAATCCTAGAAAACATAAGTACTAATATGGCGGACCATGAAATTGCAATAATTATTGCAATCCAGGCATCTTGCTTTGACTGGCCTCCAGTTCCTATTAAAAAAGTGCTTCCAACGATGAAAAATGTTATGAGTATAACTCCTTGTCTTTCTGAAATAGCTTCATTTTTCATTTTTGCCTCCAATATTATTTACTGTAATAGTAAATAAAACTAATCATTCTTGCCAAATATTAAAATAACAATATTTTTTATTTGATTTGATGGACTTGGTAACTGCACTCCTAAAGATAGGAGTACGCTAATTATCATGGAAAGTATAATCAAAGAAAAATAAAATATTATTTTACCACTATTTTTTTCTTTTAATAGTGAGACAGTTTGAAAAAATATTACTATGATATATGAAATAATTACAAGTAAAAACATTTATGAATTCTCCTTTGATTATTTTCCTATGACAATAGGTTTTATTGTTTTACCACTCGCTCTTATTTGCAGATGTACGTTAACTTCAGTCGTTAGACTTGTAAAAATATCTTCTCCATTTTTTTTAAAATTCTCACTCACCTTTGGTCTTTCTTTCTCAAAAAGCTCTCCAAAACCTAAAACATCGCAATCATAATCCTTCTGCAATTTACTAATTAAATACTGTACCTGGGTCTTAATTTTTTTTTCTGCTTCACTCTGAAGTATTTCTAAATTTTCCTCTTTCATAAAATCTTTAGACCCTCCAACTTCCGATATAATAGAAACTGGGTATATATCTATTATCAAGGATACCTTTCCATTGTTATAAAGGGGAGTTAACTTAGTTCTATTTTCAAATATTTCTAAGGTTATGCTAGTATCAGAATTTGAAACATTTTTTAAAGTAATTACTCCTTCTTTTATTTTATTTTTAATCATAAGCATATATAGGGTTTCGTCCCCGTTTAGATACCCTACAAGCTTATCTGACTTAAAAATAGCACAGCCTATATGGTCTATAGTGCCATTACTAGGCCCATTTTTAACTGCAGCTACTGCTTCAGACTTTCCTTCTGAAGCTATTCCATCGATAAACGACCATAATTTTGATTCAGGAAATTTAGAAAGTAATTTCCCTCTATTCATGGTATCGTTAAGATGCAAGGAAACTATTTGATCAGGCTTAAACTTATTTTTTAGAACTTCAGCAGCACTATTACCCTTTGTTATTATCATCCACATATCTGCTCTAAGGTCGGAGTCCCTATTACTCCAATCAATTACAGGAATTACACCATCCCTTGCTACTGACTCACTTATTATTGCCACCTTTGCCTCATACCAAAGAAGTGGTATACCAGTTTTTCCTACCACAGCTCTCTCTGCACTAAGTATACTGTCACCTTCAGAGCTATAAAACTCAGAACTAATGATTGAGGAGGACCCTTGAGATTGTGAAGTTATAATTTCTACTGTAATTGTATATTTATTTGTTATTATATCTTTATCTATTGCCATACCAGCTACTATTGCCATACTATCTATTTCCTTATAGTTCCAACACCCACATAATGTAATAGGACACATAGCTATAATAAAAATAAGGATTACTAATTTACTTTTTTTCATTTGAAGGCCCTCTTTCATCCTTTTTTATGCGCTTAGTATTTTTTGTAAACATCTTCGGTCTTAGATACATATACCACCAGGGTGCTCTAATTACCGTATCTTTTATATCTTGAGTGGAAAAAGAAGGGACATTAATCATATAAGGTATCCCAAATGAGCGTATAGACATCATATGAAGTACTAGGCCCATTACGCCAAAAATATAGCCATATAACCCTAGGAAAGAAGATAATATTAAAAAAATAATTCGTATCTCTACTATTCCTAAAACTTGAGGTAGCATAAGACTTGCAATTCCAGTTAGAGCCGTAATTATTACCATAGGAGCGCTAACTAGTTTTGCATTAACTGCAGCATCACCAAGAACCAATGCACCAACAATACTGATGGCCTGACCAACAGGCTTAGGCATCCTAAGCCCTGCTTCTTTAAGTATTTCAAATATAAATATCATTCCCATAGCCTCTACAATTGTTGGGAAAGGAACTCCTTTTCTAGCAGAATATATACTTATAAGAAGTGTAGTTGGGATAAGTTCTTGATGAAAGGTAACAATTGCTACATAAATTGCTGGAACGCTTGTTCCAAGAAAAAAACATAACCATCGAAGAAATCTAACAAAAGAAGAATATAGAAAATTGTCATAATAATCTTCATTACTCTGAAAAACCTCAACAAAGATACTTGGAAGAGTTAAAATCACAGGACTTCCATCGCACATAACTGCAAACCTTCCTTCTAGAAGTTTACCTGCTACCACATCAGGTCTTTCTGTATTAATTATAGTCCTAAAGGGAGAATAGGGAGCATCTTTTATCATTTCTTCTATGTAACCAGAATCTAAAATGCCATCAATATGAATATTATTTAGTCTTTTCATTAGTTCTTCAAGTATAGGTTCTTTTGCTATGCCTTCAATATAGCACACACATACTTGAGTTTTAGTTTGTTTACCAATTTTGATAAATTTTGATTTTAAATTAGGATTAACTAACCGCCTTCTAAGAAGTGAAAGATTTACATTCATTGATTCGGTAAAGCCTTCACGAGGCCCCCTAACTATAGTTTCTGATTGAGGTTCTGAAATTGACCTTGTTACCCATCCGATAGTATTTATGCTAATTATTTCAGCGAAACCATCTATGAAAAGTATAGTTTTTCCATATATAATTCCATTGATAATATCATCAACATTGGTTAATCTTCTATTGTCACCAGTTAAAAGTACTTTTTGCATTAAAATATCCATAATTTCACTATGGTTAACATAAGATATCTCACTTAACAAAATAGGTTTTATGATATTCTCATTAATTATTTGAGAATTTGCCATTCCATCAATGTAAATAAGCATACACATAGTGCCTGCAAGTTTTCCAACTGATAGCTCTCTATATATGATTGTTGTATCATTAATAAAAATATTTTTTATTATATTAATATTTTCATTTAATGAACTTACTAGTTTTATATTTGAAAAATCATTTGTGCTCATAAATTGAACTTCCTTTATATCTTAATAATTAACCATTTGTAGTTATTTTATCCAATTTTCAAATATTCTAATCATATATATCTTCAAGTCCGGTATGATAACTCTTATATTCTTCGGTAATGGCATTACCTTGTTGTCTTGTAATAAAATTAATACCTCTATCACTCATCTCATCATACCAACTATACTTATAATATCCTTTATCAAATAGATATAGAAAATCAGTGTCTTTAATGAAATTCTTAATACAGTAACGCTCTCCAACTGTAGCTGGAACTACTTCAATCTTTTCTGACAATCGAGTTCCTTTGGACATTAGAGTACTAATTCTTACAGCTGACTGAACTGCTTCATACTTTAATTTCGGTGATAAACCAGAACCTACGGTTAATACGGGCGAGTCTATTATTTTAATATCTTTAAACTCTCTGCAAAATTCTTTAGTAGTTAACTCTCCTTGAGCTAATTCCAGTACATCAAGAAATACCTGTCTAAGATTATTATAGGATTTTTGTAAATTTAAAATAGATAGATTTTCTTATTTTATACAAGTATTTTCTATTCAAATTAAGATTAATTTTGAAGAATCTAATTGATAGAAAGGAAGATAAATAAGAAAGAAGATGAATGAATATAAATTGCTCTAATTATTAAATGAACATTACAGCTATAGAATATGATAATGAAATAATTGTCATTGACTGTGGGTTAGCTTTTCCAGATGCGGAAATGTATGGTGTTGATTTAGTTATACCAGATATAACATATTTGTTAAATAATAAAGAGAAGGTAAAAGGCTTTGTGTTAACCCATGGACATGAAGATCATATAGGTGCTCTCCCATATGTCTTGAAACAAATAAATGTACCGGTTTATGGAACAAAGTTGACCTTAGGATTAGTAAAAAGTAAGTTGGAAGAACATAAAATACTTTCTGATTGTACTCTTTCTGAAGTTAAACCAGGAGAAGAGATTAAAACTGAAAACTTCAGAGTAGAATTTATACGAACCTGTCATAGTATTGCGGATGCCTGCACACTAGCTATACACACTCCAGAAGGTGTTATAGTTCATACTGGAGATTTTAAAATAGATTATACTCCTATAGACGGAGAAGTAATAAATCTTCAACATTTTGCAAAGCTAGGAAATCAAAGAGTACTACTATTAATGGCAGATAGCACAAATGTTGAACGCCCAGGTTATACAGTTTCAGAGAGAATCATAGGGGAAAATTTAACAAAGATTTTTGGTGATGCAAAGGGTAGAGTAATTGTTGCTTCCTTCGCATCAAATATTAATAGAATTCAACAGATTATTAATTCATCTTTGTTTTATGGAATAAAAGTTGCCTTTAGTGGAAGAAGTATGGAGAAAATTTCAAGTATAGCTATGGAGTTAGGTTATATGCAATTGCCTCAAGATCAACTTATAAGTGTAGATGATATTGATAAATATCCTTATGATAAAATAACTATTATAACAACAGGAAGTCAAGGAGAACCAATGGCTGCACTTTCAAGAATTGCATATTCAAATCATAGAAAAATTACTATTAAAAAAGGGGATTTTGTAATTATTTCTGCTTCACCGATTCCTGGAAATGAAAAACTTATATCTAAACTCATAGATGAACTTTTTAAGAAGGGAGCAGAAGTAATTTATAATGTTTTGGAAGAAGTCCATGTTTCAGGTCACGCTTGTCAAGAAGAACTGAAACTGATGCATACTTTGATTAAACCTAAATTTTTTATGCCTGTTCACGGTGAATACAGACATCTTAAACAACATGGATTGTTAGCTGAAAACCTAGGTATGGACTCAAAAAATATCTTTATTCTAGAAACTGGTCAAGTGCTAGAGTTAAGTAGAAATAGTGTTAGAAAATCAGAAAGGGTCATTTCAGGAGCAGTTATGATAGATGGGCTTGGTATTGGTGATGTAGGGAATATAGTACTTCGAGATAGAAAACATTTGTCACAGGATGGTATATTAACAGTGGTAGTGACAATAGATAAAGCATCCTTCAGTATACTCTCAGGACCAGATATTATTACAAGAGGATTTGTTTATATGAAAGAATCTGGAGATTTAATAAATGAGGCAAGAGAAGTAGTAAAAGCAGAGTTAGACAAATGTATGGAAAGTAAAATCAAAGATTGGTTTACAATAAAATTCAATATAAAATATTCCTTAGGAGGATTCTTGTATAATAAAACAAGAAGAAGACCTATTATTTTACCAATAATTATGGAAACCTAAATAAAATTAGCCTATATCTTATTTTACTTAGTAATTTAAGATATAGGCTTTATTTTAATCTATAAAGTAGATTGTAGTAAATACAGCTATAATCTTATTATTTAACTCACTAGTGTTTAATAATAAAATTATAGTTCCATATAAATAGTTATCTACTATACTTTTTAAATAAATCATCAAGAGCTTCTCTTAGAAGAAATGCTTCAGTTCTATCATTTGCCTTGGAAAGTCTAGAAAGCCTATCCAGTTGAGTTTTAGTAAAATAGTTGGATTTTAAAACCATACTTTCTGCCTCAGAAAGACATACTCTATTTTTTCCTAATTCCTTTGCTCTAAACAAAGCACTATCTGCTACTCTAAAAAGTTCAACTACATTCTTTGCATCTCTCGGATAACTTGCGACTCCGAAGCTTAAAGTAAAGTAAATGTTCTCTGTTTTATTATTATCACTTAGACTAAATGTGTTATCTGATAGATATCTTCTTATTTCTTCCAATTCCATAAAACTTCTTTCAGCGCCCTTTTTTACAAGTAGTATATTAAATTCATCACCATTTCTACAAATAATATCAGTAGAGGATAAATTATTATTTAAAATTGAGATAATTTTTTTTATTATTTCATCACCAATAGAATTACCATGTAAATGATTTAAATTTTTAAAATCATCAATATCAGCAACTACCACACTAAAGGGTCCCTCGTTTTTTTCTATTAGTTCTTCCATTTTATATATAATATCTTCTTTTGAAACAAGTATATTATCCATGACTAACCTCCATATATAATTATTAATTTTATAACTTTTACTTATAGCTATTCGCCATTTCTAATAGTGATTCAGTTACTTTAGCAGCCCTATTTTCGTCAGTTAAAACAATAAGATAATCTCCTGGATAAATTAAAGTATTGCCTTTTGGTATTATTTCCTCTCCTCCACGTTTAACACCTACTAATAGTCAGTGGTCAGGCCATTCAAATTCTTTTATTTTCTTACCATCTAGCATTGACCCCATATATACAGCAATTTCTAGTATAGCTTTTGTTATATCACATTCAGTAGCTTTGTCACAACTATTACGATTTAAAAATCTCTCAAGTAGAGACTCATAAATAGGTTTTCAATTAAAAATGTCTGCTGTTATATATACAATAACACAAACAAGTGCTAATGGCAGTAGATGACTAAAGGAACCTGTCATCTTAGTAATTAGAATACTTCCGGTAATAGGAACCCTAAGAATCTAATACTTTTGTGACAGTAACACATAAATCTTATTAACTACAGTTAACGAATCTTCCAATAAATACCTATAAAGTACAACAACCAATCCTGTTACTATACCTTCTATTATAAGTTTAAATTTAAAACTATTCCAGTGAAACAAAGTATTATAGGTAGCATTATGCTCATTTCCTTCCATCAATTTACCCCCTATCTCTAAAGTCAAAGTTAAAACTTCTATAAAAGTAATGTAATATAATCAACTAATTGTAAAGCTAGTTAAAAATAATACAAAATAAATTTATTATACTTTTAAGCTCACAACTTATTATATTAACATATATATGCGTTAATGTATATAATATAAATATATATGTCAACATATATATGTTGACATATATATGTTAAGGTGATATGGTTATATATACAGAGCGATGAGCATGAAAAAATAATTAAATATTAATAACGCTGAATCAATTTGAGCGGGAGAACCAATTTTTGGGGTGAATCTTGTCATTATGATAAGTAGGGTTAATTTCTTCGACCCGAATCCGTCAGCTAATCTCGTAAGCGTTGAAGGGAAGTTTTTTTGGTATACTTAAATTATACTTTTTTGGTATGCCTTAAAATAATAAAGCTTTATAAGCTGCAGAGACTTCTCTGCAGCTTATTATTTTTTGAGTACTTGAGGAGGAATTGTGATGATAAGAGTATGTTTAATTGGTATAGGTAAGACAGGAAAAGAAATTGCGAAAACATTATTAGAACATAATGATGTAGAGCTTGTGTCAGTTGTGTGCAGTCCTAATAGTAGTAAAAAGGGAAAAAACTTAGGTGAAATAATTGGAAGTGAAGAGGATGGAATTAAAATAGAGAGTGCTGACGAATTAGAAGAAGTTTTATCGAAGTCAGAACCGGATGTAGTCGTTGACTTTTCTAGACCTGAAGCTACTTTGAAAAATGCAGAGATAGTGTCAAGGATGAAAGTTAATATGGTAATTGCTACTACAGGTTTTTCAGAGGTTGATTTTAAAAAATTAAAAGTTTTAATTCAAGATAATCATAATGGAATAGTTTATGCTCCCAATATAACACTTGGGGTCAATGTCCTTATGATTTTAACAAATTTAACGTCTATATTACTAAATAATTATGATTTTCAAATTTCAGAAATTCATCATAAAAACAAGAAAGATAGCCCATCAGGGACCGCTTTAAAAATAGCTCAGGAAATAGAAAAAGGTTTAATATACTCAGGTAAAGATATTAAAGAAGGAAATATATCTATAAATGCAGTACGTGCTGGTGGTGTAGTGGGAAAACATGAAGTACTAATTGTTGGAGAAAATGATAGAATTGTAATTTCTCATGAATCTTTCTCAAGAAAAATTTTTGCTTTAGGTGCAATTCATGCAATAAATTTTATAAAAAATAAAACGGGTTTTTATGAGATGAGTGATGTACTAAATTTATCAAAAGTTATAGAAGATATATACCAATCAAAAGAGTTAGATGAAATATAAATAATCTCATAAGTTATCGTTAATTTTTGAAAGGAGTGTTTGAGTTGAAAAGAAATTTTAAAGATATATCATTATGGAAAGAGGTATTAGAAGAGCAGTGGAATAGTTGGAAATGGCAAATTGCTAACAGAATCACTACGCTTGAAGAACTAGAACAAGTAGTCAACCTTACTGACGATGAAAAAGAAGGTGTAAAAGCTAGTCTTAAAAAACTAAAAATGGCTATAACACCTTATTATGCAACACTAATTGATCCAGATGACTGCAATTGTCCAATTAGAAGGCAAGCGATTCCTACTATTCATGAAACAAAGATATCTAAGTATGATAGCAATGACCCATTACATGAAACTCTTGATTCTCCGGTACCTGGACTAACCCACAGATATCCAGACCGAGTGTTGATTCTTATTACTGAGCAGTGTTCTATGTACTGCAGACATTGTACAAGAAGGCGTTTTGCAGGACATGAGGATGATTCACTATCGAACAAAGATATATTAAAAGCTATTGAATATATAAAAGAGCATAAAGAAGTGCGTGATGTATTGATATCAGGTGGTGATGCATTGTGTGTTTCCGATGAAAAACTTGAGTTCATATTACAAAGACTAAGGGAGATTAGTCATGTTGAGGTTATAAGAATTGGAACTAGAGTACCAGTTGTTATGCCACAAAGAATAACTAATAATCTCTGCAATATTATAAAAAAATATCATCCGGTTTGGATTAATACACATTTCAACCATCCAAGTGAAATAACTGAAGAGTCTATCTTGGCTTGCAAAATGCTCGCTGATTCAGGAATTCCACTAGGAAACCAATCTGTGCTGTTAAAGAATATTAATGATTGCCCTTATATCATGAAGAGCCTCATGCATGAGTTAGTAAAGAACAGAGTGAGACCTTATTATATATATCAATGTGATTTATCTGAAGGAATTGAACATTTTAGAACAACAGTTTCGGCAGGTATTGAAATTATAGAACTTTTACGAGGACATACGTCTGGATTTGCGGTACCTACCTTTGTAGTTGATGCTCCAGGAGGTGGGGGTAAAATACCTATGAATCCTCAGTATTTAGTTTCGCAATCACCTGAAAAATTAATACTCAGAAACTACGAAGGCGTATTGTGTACTTATACTGAACCATCTGACAAAAGTCATGAATGTAAACATTGTGGAATATGTAGTAAATTTAAGAAGGATGAGTATAAAGGTCTAGAAAAACTATTTAGAGATGAAAGGAGCTGTCTGACTCCAAGAAGTAATGTTAGAATGAAAAGGAGGGAGCTAAACAATGAATACAGATAGCTGTAAATTAAATAATAATTATTATACTAAAATAGATCAAGCTAAAATCTATGTTGACTATACTAACACCCGTGTAAAGATAGTCAAATTTGATAATATATCAGTTCAAAATATAAAAAGAATAATACATTTTGCGTCAAAGCAACATTTAGGTAAAATTATTTGCAACTGTGATATTGAATCCTTTGGAAATTTTGTTGAATCAGGATTTCACTTAGAAGGCAAAATAGATGGCTATTTTAGGGGTAAAGATGCATTTTGTATGTCTTATTTTATCAGTAGTAAAAGAAAACTTTATAGGAATAGAGATAAGGAAAATTTATTTTTAATACAGAGCTTGAATGTAAAAGATACTTTTATATATAGTGGTGATACTTTGAAATACCCTATAAGAAATGCAAAAGAAAGTGATGTAAAGGACATGGTAGAATTATTTTCTAACGTATTTTTCACTTATCCTTCTCCAGTTTATGATGAAGAGTATTTAAAGCAGAGTATGAATAAAAATGTTTTATATAAGGTTGCTGTTGATAATGGAAAAATAATTGGTGTAGCTTCAGCCGATATGGATAAAGAAAACTTAAATGCAGAAATAACTGACTGTGCGACTCATCCACAGTATAGAGGTAAAGGCATATTGTCAAATATTATTTATTCTTTAGAGTTAAATCTTAAAAATATGGGATTTATTACTTTGTATAGTCTATCTAGAGCAATAAATCCAGGTATTAATTTTGTGCTAAGTAAACATGATTATAAATTTAGAGGTAGGCTAATAAATAATTGTAATATATGTGGTGGTTTTGAGAATATGAATATTTGGGTGAAAGATATCAATAATAACTTAGCGGATAATCTCTTAATTTAGTTTCTATTGATTCCTTCTATTCTCTGTCCACAGCATACTTCTTGTATCTTTCTCATTTAAGTATCCAACAAGTTTTAATTCTTTGAATATATCAACTCCATTAATTTCAAGGAATTTATTACCATAAATATTTATAAATCAGATAAAGGTAAATTTGCACTGATGCCATTTTTATTGCAGCAATGGGTTTCTACTTAGCCTCTGAGTATGGTATAAATGATTTTGTTTATTAAAAGTAATATAAAAATTTAGAAATACTAGTAATAATTACTAATCATATATCCCTTGTACAAGAACTTTAAATATGTTATTATAATCTCACAGCAAACGAATAACTAGTTTAAAGATACTTTTCGTGCTAGATGGGGAGCCAGCGGTGCCCTGTAACCTGCAATCCGCTACAGCAGGATTGAATTCCCGCTATAGGCTTTAATCTGTTGGGCTGCCAATCAAAGTGGTGTTGAGAACTGGGTCCCATGCAGCAGAAGCTCATGAACTCCGTCAGATCCGGAAGGAAGCAGCGGTAAGTGATTACTTCTGAGTGCCGTGGAACAACCTGGTTTGAGCTAACTAGATCTGTAACGCCAGTAGATTAATTGTCGACAGTGGGTGCACGATATACATAGATTATATTTTCTGAAATATTCGTTAGGCTCTTATTTTGAACCTACATTTAAATTTCGGGAGTCCGATAGTTAGATGAGGAAATGTACTTTCTTGTGAGTCCTT
>Ga0183101_1000892_pt4 | contig 15158 bp, 13 predicted proteins | sample Biomet3_FD_127790 | JGI IMG/M metagenome (GOLD analysis project Ga0183101, IMG submission 127790) | Microbial communities from bioreactor (seeded with sewage sludge) at LBNL, California, USA - Biofuel metagenome 3 | ecosystem: Engineered > Bioreactor > Anaerobic > Unclassified ... | reverse complement strand
CCTTATCCAACATCTCTATAGCCTTGGCAAGTTCCTTCATCTGACCGTTTCTAATTACCGTGGCTTCTATATCAGTTTCTGATCTCACATCCCCGCCATCTTCATCGATGAAACGTTCAAGTGATATATCACTTCCTGATGCTCCTGTGCCGAATCTGGATATGTCGCAGCTGCTGCAATCACCCTTGCAGCGCACGCCCTTACCATCACGGCAGCGCCATACATTCTGCTTCCTCTTCTTCTCCCTCCACTGCGGCTGCCTGTATGCGCGGTAGACTTCTTCAGTAACAACGATTTTTTCTCCATCTATGATGAGGTAATATTCCTTTTTCATTTGTATCCTCCTGAAATTCCAAAAATGTAACTTTTCAAATTTCAGAAAGATCACGGATCGCGAACCCTGTAACTGACCTTTTGTTGATGCATCTATCTCTCTCCTTTTTTCAGGCATGAAAAAAGACCGAAGGATCTCTCCCCGGTCTCAAGCCATTAGTCTGAAAGACAGGCATAACAAAAGCCCCATATCCTTTTATAGATATGAGGCTCTCCTCTACATATTATTTAGTTGAAGTATGCTGCTATCTCCCAGCATACACATTCTACCCCCTGCCAAGTTTCATGTCAGTGGCAAGCAGGTCTCTTTCTTGTCTCAAATCAGTGCCAATGTTGTGTCACGTTTCTAGCACGGCTCATCTCCGTCATAGATCACATCGGAGCAGTCACGCTCGCTTCTTATCCCAGGCAGCTTTCCGGCTATCAGACAATGTGTATCTGAGACAGTCGCAATGATTTCTTCATCACTCATTTGTTTTGAGACATTAAGATGCATAACTTCACGATCATCCTTGCACACTGTAATGTTGTGAATGAGCTCTGACTGTATCATCTTATATCCATCGTGTTCTATCCATTTCATATCCCCCATACTGCATCTCCTTCCTTCGTAAACTGCAGTTTTATCTGATCTGTGCCGCCTGTATCAAAGAGCTGCTTTTTTAGATCTGTTATTGAGGAACCCCATACAGCAATCCCGAAGATCTTGATTGCTTCTCTCTTGCGTCTGTAATATGTACTTCTTTCAATGTTGTATTCTTCAAGCATTTCCTTCTCTGTGTACATGAACCTGTTCAGGTAATAGTCGGACAGTAATGAGAAATATAGATCTCCGTTTACAGGACATTCCTTTACCTTGATCATGGCAGAGTCGACGATCTCGATCATCCACCTAGTTTCAAAGAGTCCTCTTATCTTGTCTTCAAATTTCTCCCGTCCTTCATCCGGGGCAAAATTTTCTAGATAGATAAGGGCAGCATCCATATCATCGCTGCAATATCCATTGCCGTAACCCTGCAGTTCCTCCTTTACCTCGCACACATAATCCACTGTGCTCCAGCAAACATCTCTGTAGACCTCAAGCAGCAGTTTCGCTCGCTCATACAGATCATTCTCATCGAGTTTACTCGCCGCACACATTCGTTGTATACGGCCATTTGTGTTATTTTTGCTCATTACTTCCCCCTCAGAAACTGCCCATTGCCAATCAGTTAAGATTTGGATCGTCCTGAAGGAAAAGGGAAAATAACCCTCAGAATACAATTACCACACTTCGCTTCTTTCTTTCGAGCACATTTCTTTGTTTATTTTCATGGCTACATTTTCTGTAGCCTGAATTTCATATTTCATTAGCCACCATCCTTAAGTCGTTAGGTATATTATAAACTGTGCACTGGTAAAAATCAAACTTATGTTCTTTTTTAGCTAAACAGAAACTGGCTTTGGTATAATTTTCGACCAAGCCAGCTTCTGCGTTTTCCATAATCAAATCGTTTTATAGCGAAATATGCATCAAGGCTTTTTCAAGCATCTTCTTATACTCTTCCACCACCGGTCCTGGTGATACTAACTTCATCTTTCCTGCAAACTGAAATACCCAACTATAAAATGTCTGACTAGTACATACATATGCTTTTGTTCTAAACGTATCAGCCGTTATCTTCCAAGTGACGACATCTTCTCCGAACTGATCGATAACAGATTTCATGAGATCATTATGGCATTCCAAAACCACCTCTTGCTTCTCACCTGTAAACATATTGAAGACCTGCTGCGCAAAGTCATCGATATTGAAGCTGGCGGGTGCCACAACTGCCCTTTCATCCGATATTTCCAAGCCGTTTATTCTATCTACGCGGAAAACATTTATATCTTCACGCTTATCATAGTATCCAACCATGTAATAATGATTATCATCCCAGATCAAGGCATAGGGGCTGACTACATATAGTTCGCCGTCGTGACGGAGCACTTTCACTTTTTCTGCTGTGTAATCGTAATATTGGAACTGGACCTTTTTCTCTTCGTTTATGCTGTCGGTAATACGATCCACTATATAATATATGCCGGCATTGGCAGATTTAAGGCGTTCTGCGGTGTAAATGTGACGCACTAACTTCTCGGCGTCATATTTGCTCGCAAATTCCGAAAGCTTTCGGATCAATATGTCACTCTTCTCCTTCGTAATGAAGCGTGAGGAAGAAACTGCATCAATCAAAAGTTTGAGCTCCGGCAATTCGAACTCTCTTGATCCCATGAAGAAAGAGTTATAGTAACTTTTATTAGTCACTATGTCATATCCTTCATCGACCAAAACATCGATATCATCCTTAACAGTTTTCCGACCTGCATTAGCATTCTCTTCCGAAAAGATTTCTACCAATTCCTTTGTCGTTACAGGATGATTTTCATCTGTGTTCTGATATAAATATTTTAGCAAACGTAAAAGGCGTTGCTTGTTGCGAATCGAATTCATATTAAACCCACTTCTATTAATGCGATACTATTTGAGTTTTAGTAACATACAAATGGCCGCCGCGACTACTGCGATAATTATTGGAACGATTATTTTCCAAATCAATTTTCCATACCATTTCTGCTTTGTGCTTGAAGCATTTGATGACATATTGTTCCCAATTACGCTTTTATTTATCTTATTATCATTACCTATGTTAATTTTATTCGAACTCATCTCTATTGTTCTCCCCTATAGCATCAATCGTAGTACCCTTGATACTATTGTTGTCTCCAATGTAAATATAATTATTGATTATTTTATTAACATTTTCGACATCTTCGTCACTTTTGGTTGATATATCTATATCCAATTCATCCAATCCATCAAAGCTTTTGTCGAGTTCCAATAATATTTTAAGTATGGTCGTTTTTAAATTGTTAACAATATTTTCGTACACTACAGAAGAAACACTTTGGCTAATTGAAGTACACTGTACACCAGTTTTTGCCAAGACCAGCCCCGCAATAAACATCAAATCGTAGTTTCTTGATGAGTTGCTATCGTTTGCCGCTTTCTCAACAGTTGCTATCCCTTCACAGATTTTCCTATTCATAATCAAGTCCAGCATTTCTTTTTCCTTCGGGTTGTTGGTATCAAATAAATTATAAATTGCCAATTCCGCGTTTGATATCTTTAAATATCCACTTAATCCACTATATAGAACTGGTGCTCCTTTAGCGATTCTATAAGAAGGAAGATTGTCCTCATAAGCATATCCATTTAACTCACGCTCGGCCCATTGAGTCAACTTAGGGTTGTCTATGTCTGCCGCAATTATAATTATTCTATTTAATGCTATTTCAAGACTAATTTCGTTATTAGCCAATTCTTTTATCAGTTTACTTTTTGCCATCCTATACTCTTTCCTCTCACGATATCAGCTTAAATTCACAACCATACTATTCCACTCCTAATGCCTTAAATACTGCATCTTCTGCACTCTGATAAGGTATCAATTGAAATGCGCTCATTAGATCCGGCGGTACTGTTGCAAGATCTACCATAGATGTAGCCGGAAGAAGCACTTTTTTGGCTCCACTATCAAGACAGACCTGCAGTGAACTAGCAAGTTCATCTACTTTTATCAGCGTCCCACTGATACTTATTTCTCCAAGAACAGCAAGCGAACTAACAGCCGGTTTACCGAGTGCTATGGAACATAGCGCGATCAACGTCGGTAAAGCAAGTTTCCCTGACATACCTATTCCCTGGAGGTCCTGATAATTTACAATGTAATCCTTTGTTGTGGTGCTGATCGTTCCGCTGACTCTGTTTGCATTTGCTTTTAGAAAATTGAATGCAGTATTCGATGATTCTTTGCACCCACGATCAGAGCCCAAACCTGTACGTTCAAATTTACCATTACCAGGAAGCATTTGGCTTTCAAGCCTGAACACCCCAATCATCCCTGTTTTCCCTTGGCTTACAGTATAGACTTGTCCAGGGTTACACATTCCTTCCGGTATAAGCTTCCCGCCGCCCTGCTCTGGTACAGAAACATAGTGCTCTTCAAATGTCTCATTATCAATATATGAAAAATTGACATCATAGAATTCCATGCCACCTAACTTCTTAAGTTGTTCTTTAACACGACGTCTCATTTCCAATGCAAACTTAAGGATCTCTTCCAAATCTTCTTTCGTATATTCTCCGTCAGGGTATATGAGTTTTATCATTCCTCCAACGATTTTGCGAACAGCAATTGTATCTCTCTGATTGAGGTTCCTGCCCAGACGGAAATACTTATCTAATGCGTCTCCCTCTTGCTCTTTACGCAGTTCTCTTATAAACTCTGCAAGATAGTCCGTGATAAACCCATAATCATCCGTGAAGTGCTCCGGACGGAATTTTGGGATTTCCCAACCGGGGATATAACAATGCATCCTGTCTAAGAAAGCTGTATCCGTTCCCATTTCGGGCGGGAATGGATCGAATAGTGAAGATGTTTTTAGAAGCACATCAACGCTCTGATTTATATTGCCTACGAATACCATAGAAGCAGATGCGGCGATTTCCTCTTTACCACGAGCAAACGATCCCGAAGCCATGTAGTCTTTCATGATCTGCACGCCGTCTTTATCTTTGAAGCTGATCCCCGCAACCTCATCAAAAGCGACACAATCCCATAATCCAACAAGCCCCACTGTCTTTCTGCCCATGTTATAAAAAAGATTTGCAACGGTTGTCTGGCCTCCTGAAACAAGGATGCTATTCGGCGATATTTCCTTATATATGGTTCATTTGTCCCTATATCAAAATATTGGATTTCTGAAGTGGATTGTGATAATGGATCATCAATTTGTGCTTCTGTTATGCCAATAAGGCTCGCATTACCTCGTACATCATCCATCAATTTCTGTCTTGCCCATATAGCAAATGTCTTTATCTTAGATTTATTCATTTCGTCCTCCACTAGAACTGTATATTGATTATGGTGTCTTCATCGATATATGCTTCGATTTGTTTCTGAAGCTTATCAATACACCTCTCCAGGTCGTCTCTGTTTTCGATTCTCCAATCTGATGTAATTTCACGTGCCATTTTGTTCATTACCTTTTTGGGTTTTGAAGCGTCTGCGTTGATATCACCATGAACATCAGATATCTTGTCTCCTGTATCAGGATCCTGCGTGTATTCTGTTTCATTATCTATTCTGTTGGAATATTGGGTACGCAGGCTATCGGCTTTATCCTTAAAACCCAGCATATCAGAGATATCGTTTTCATGATCCACTCGTTTCTTCAGATCATTGAACCTGTTTGTGATCTCCATTTTATATTTTTCTTCGTATGACTTGCCTGCTATTCTTTCAAGAAGTGCATCTTTATCCTGATCGATTATGTCTTTCACAGGTATCGCTTTTTCTTTAAGGATCCTGCCATATGAAGCTACAAAATCATCATATAGCTGCGGCAGATCCTTTAGTTTTGCATATGGCTGCTTCATATCGATAATCTGTTTGATTTTTTTAATCGTATCTTCCAACTCTGGATCCACGATGTGTTCTTTGCTGCTGTTATAGAACTTCAACGCGCGCAAACCATAATCATCAAAGTTTTTCTTTTGTGCTCCCTCCATATAAAAATTCAATACCGGATCCAAGTCTTCCGCTAAATCAAGTAATTCATCTTTGATATCATATATCTTGTCATAGAATGATTTAGTCTGTGTCAGCGAAATCAGTAAAGCCGTATAGTTTAGAGCGTTTTCTAAAGTATCTCTACCAGGGTACTCAGATACAGCATCAGCTTTATCTTTTGCTCTTTCGCATTTTCCCTTTAGCACTTCGCTCTTGCCTTGTATTGATGCTTGAAGACGTTCCGCATCTGCAGTTGCTTCGGTAACCTTAAACAGTTCCTTGCAAACATCTTTAGCTGCCTTCATTTTTTTAGGCTCGATCTCTTCCTTTGGAATTAGAAGCAATTTTTCTACGTACTTACGATTAAGGAAATAGTTAGCAAGTTCATCTGCTTTACGGTTAAAAAGTGTAACCGGCTCTTTCTCGACGGTTGCAGTGACCATCCCATCTTTATATATCTTCGCAACAAGCCACTTCACATCAACGTCAATAAATCCATATGGTGCCTTAGTGAACTGATCCATGATCGTTTTCAGTGAAATTGACATATGTCCGGCGGTATTCAATTTAATATAATCAGTGACATCTTTCACAGCGTTACTGTTTGGCTCTGTACTAGATCCAAGGCTCATTGATGTTTGTGAATTCTTATCAAATAGTTTGCGCACATCCCCATCTTCCATTGCTTTATCAATATATGAAAGCTTTGGGTAGTGAAGTTCTACCTGTCTTTCTAGTGCTACCCCTATTTTTACCGTAGCATCATTACTGGTTATATCGGTAACTTCACTACCGCTGATAAATACTTTTGCATCAGCGATTGCATCCTTTAGCATAGAGCTTGCAGAATCTTTATGCCTGGCAGACTCATGTATTTTAACTTCTCGGATCAATGTTGATTTACCCTTTTCAGGATCTCCTACATGCCTGATGTAATCATCGATCTTAAGCGCAGTTTGAAGTTCCTTGAGATACAATTCATTATTCGCAGGTAGCAGGAATATTACTTCGTTATTTGCTGTAGACATCATCATTGCCGATACATCATCTGCACCTTTTCCGCCACTTCCTAAATACCAAGGTGTCAAAAATCGTATACCGATATCCTCAGTCTTTACGTTTCCCTTAGGCTTGTTGTCTACTGCTCGGTTGAACGCAAAAGTATAACGCCCATTGAATTTAGACATTTTATACCTGGTTTGTGTGTATATCTGGTCAAATACCATGTCTGCAACGGCACTTATAACATCCGCCATCTGTATATTTCTATCCTGGATCTGACGATTGATATCCTGTTCTTCATCGGTCAGGAATTCATATGTTCCCTGCATCTCAGAAATGAGTAGATTGCTCTCCAGAATATCAAGAGCATCATTAACTTTTTTCTTAAGTGTTGCTCTATCTTCGTCGATGTTGCATATCATCAGGCTTACAATATTTTTAACTGTAAGCGGTACACCATTTACGTATTTCAAAAGGAAGAGCGTCTTTAAAACGTTCACATTAAAGCAATCATCCTCTAGGTTAGGATTTATCCTTGCATTATCCTGTGCCTTTTGAATAACTCCGGCATGTGTATGATCAAGGAACTTTACCAGATCATCATAAAAACGATAGAACGGAATCAGAACGCCATCTTCTTCGTTCATTACATTCTTTGCTGCCGCCTGAAATGCCCCGAGCATTGAACGTTCTCCCTCCGAAAGATGTTTCCCTGTAGAACTATTAGTACGGATAGCATTCAGGACATCTGCCAAAAGGTCAAATTGATACGGCACAAATGGATAAACTTCCGAAAATTCTTTCTCGTTTTCAAATTTTTTAAGCAAAATGGGCGTATCAAAATCAATGACATTTTTCATTGTCATTTCCTTTGATTGATATAGAGCTCTCAACGCCTGATCGCCATACTCATTCTTCTTCAGGATTCTCTCCCTTATGACCTCATCTGCGTTGACAGATGACAATGAAAGTCTCGTTTTAAAACGGCCTTGTATTTTCGAAAAATCATTGCCGCTTGTCCCATCAGATCTGAGATTTTCTGTCATTGAATCGATGTCTTCCTGCGATGTAACGATCACCCATGCTTTCCCATGGCATTTGTTTCCCAGCTCCTCAGTCATTGTCTGTAAATTCAACATGAGTTTCGATTCTTTGCTTATAAACTGACCGATCTCGTCAACAAGAAATACAACACGCTCTCCTGTCCGTTCGATATAGTCTGCCACTCTCTGTGCAAAGTCTTCAATAGCGATTGAATATCCTTCAGACGACTCTTTTGCCCACACCGCAGCTTCTTCTGCGGTCATATACTTCATTTCGACCAAAGTCTGCTCGACTTTACCTCTGCGGACCTTGAACTTATGCCGCTCTTCCATCCACGGTTTACCAACTATCTTTTCAAAAACATCTTGGAATTCTTGATACCTGCCTTCTTCATCTAAAGTACGTTCTAAATCAGCAAGAGCCGGTATTGCTCCGGTATATCCAAGTTTTTCGTTGAATACACGATTGAAAACCAAAACTATGGCGTTACTATCAGATTTTCCTGTAGCAGCACTTTTACTATCAACATTAAAGAGTATCGCCTGTGTAGAAGTGTCACTAGCTAATTTCATATTTGCCATGAGCATAGCATTATCCGCGATACGTTCTTTATCTGCAAAATAGTCGATTACAGATTTGCCTCCTACCTGTGCATTGTCTAAAACATATGATAGTATCTTTAAGAAATGGGATTTACCACTTCCAAAGAATCCGGATATCCATACTCCCATATTATCTGTCGGGGTTGAAATGCTCTTAGAGTAATTTCCAAAAAACTCATCAAAATGTTTAGCCAGCTCTCTAGTAACAACATACTCTTTTAATTCTTCTTCTTTAACAGCTTCATCATGCTGCCCTACCTTGATGACCCCTGTGATTTCGCGATCTATCTTGGCTTGAAACATATCTTTGATTCTCATAAAACGTTCCTCTCTTTTAACGCTCAACAATAGGGAATGCCCTATAATAATTATCATCTTTTACTTTACCGAATATATTCAGCGAATTGCCATCATACCTGCCCGGGAAAAACATTATCACAGGGCAATGATCCATGACTTGATGAAGATTATTCAAGACTTTGTGGGATCTCAATATGGGATAGCACTTTCCTATTCCAGTTAGTAATACAACGGAATCTTCCGGAGTATTTTCTAGAATGTAGTTCACAATCAGACTGTCATCTTCATTAAATCTCAAGACGTCAGAAATAGCGCCAAACACGTATTCTGTACCATCAGTCTCCTCCAGTTCTAAGAGATCTTCATAAACATCTTCATTTTTAAGGAGTTGCAGCATCAGCTCATATAAATCATATATCACTAATTCATAGCCAAACCTCAGAACAGTATCCGCATTCTCAAGTTCTTTAATACGTTCTCTTACAATCAATTCCTGGTCAGGATCATAATCAAACACATAGTATCCCACCTCATTGCCAAGACCTGTGTTAGAGCGAAATTTTTCTGACCGCATTTGTTTTTCTAAAATGTCCAGTCTTTCCTCAATTGTCTTCATTATCTAACTCCCATCAAAATGTTTTCTATTACATTCAGGTTTTCATTTTCCAAGAATTCCTTAAAATCAGGTGTTATTATCGGCCGCACTATCGTAGATGTCTTTTTTTCAGTTTTTAACATTCCGGAGTCTTTCAGCAAATTCTTGATGTATAACTTCAGCTTCTGTATTGACGCATCTGACCATGTAGCGGCTTTTTCATCTTTTTCTTGTAGATTATGAATGAATCGAATTATTTCTGCATCATTGAGGTTATAGTCTCCTATAACACTTTTTTCTCTGAATATTTCATTCATAAAATCAAAAAAGGTCCTATCTTCAAGCATCACCATGACTAGAACCAAAATCTTTTGATTTTCAACGTTTTGCATACCAAAATAATTAATGAAATCGTTGTTTACAACTCCCACACGTCTAATCACAGTTTGACTTATTTCTCTAGCTCTGCTCTTTGATGCAGCATTAAAGAAATTTTCACCATCACTTCTCTGCGCAATATCTGTAGCTGCCATTTCATTCATGCCAATAGCAATCAAAGCATCTTTTGTTTCCTGAAACCATAGATGCTCTTTTGTTCGACATACATATGCTTTATTATATATCTGTATTTCCATACATTTCCCCTATTGTTTTTGTTTCAATCAATCTGTCAATTTCTTATAAAAATTCAATAATATTATACCACACTTTCTTATTGGTTGGTATCTTTTTCGCCCAGCCATGTATGTTGGGCAAAAAAGTGCCCAGCATCTTGTTATTAGTACTTCGGTATCCCATACCCATAAATCACGCGGCCCCCAACCGTATATGTTCTTCTCTGGCACATATCACTGCTATTACCTTCGATGGTAGTTATGGTTTTCCCATTACAACTTTCTACTATTCCAACATGATCAACTCCGCCGCCATTCCAGTCGAAGAATACTATATCTCCAGACTTAGGCGTATAACTTTTTTTCTGCCACTGCCCTTTACCTTTAAACCAGCTTATTCCAGATTCAACGGCTGCAAATTTAGGAATGGTACCGCTTTTTATATATCCACATTGATCCGCACACCATGAAACAAAACAGGCACACCATTCTACTCTTCCATTGAAGCCGTACCAACTCCAGAACTTCTTTCCGCCTTTATTACCTATCTGCCGTGCTGCGACCTTTGTGATCACACCATTACCAACGCCGTAATTGTAACTGCCGTAAGGGTAATATCTTAGAACATGAGCCGGATACTGTTTGTCTCCATAAGATGACCAGCCATGCTTTTTTGCCTGTTGATCTGAGAATATCGAAGCGTTCTCAACAGTGTACCCTCCGTCACGTTTCACTGCCCAGGATATATATCCATTGCCATAGTTGTATCCCTGAAGTGCAAGCCGAATACGGCTCATATCGAGAGGGCTTTTACATTTTGCCTGTTTAAGGCATGATGCTACTTCCTGGACTCCGCATGATATGGAATAGTCTGGATCCATTATGCCATTTGGCTGCTTAGAATACTTCTTATTGAACGGTCCTTCTGAAGACTGCATCGGATCTTTTCCTTTGCCTCCCGATTCCTGCATCATGACTGCCTTTACAAGCTCTGTGTATTCTGATATGCCATATTTCTGACAGTATTTCTGTATCACAGGCGAATATGCTTCTACCTCTGCACTTACCGGCGTATAGTTGCCGGAGCTCTCATCTCCAAACATATAAAAAGCTGCCCCGAAAAGGCAGCACACAACTATCGCTATTATTGCTATCCAACCTCCCGCAGCTATTGCCTGCACAAGAGCCTTCATGCTTTCTATGATCATGCGTATGGCTTTGATGGTAGCCTTACCGATATGCTTTGTCTCCTTCACTGCTTCCTTGGCCACTTTACACATTCGCTCTTCGGAAGATATGACAAGCCTTTCGTTTGCATAACGTCTGGCAGCATCTGCCTTTCTCACTCTTCCTATCTGTCTTGTGACCTGCCTCTTGTTTGCAAAGTTCCTTGTTTTTATCGAAGCTATTTCTTCTGTCGGCTTTGCGGACGCTTCTGCAGATGCAGCATAACCACTTTTTATCCTATGCTCCTTCATCTTTACTTTGGCCTTTGAGACCAATACCCTTGTAGCCTTTTCTGATGTTGAAAACCCATTTTCTGCTGCGTTTCTCATTTTATCGGTGGCATATGAAACCGGCGAATTATCATCACTTTCGCGCATAGATTCTGCTCTGTCTTTTGTTTTCGTATATGTCACGCGCATACGGTCTGCAGCAGACGCTGCCTTGTCAAGAGACTTTATGGTCCCTTTGTTTATCTGTCTGGTACGTATATCTGCCATTTGCTCTCCTCCTTTTTTGAACAAAACAAAACGACAGTCATATTTGACTGCCGTAGTATTTCTAATATGATATTATGTACTTGATCAATTACAATTCACGTTTTATTTTATCTCCACATTCACAAGTAATTCTGCTAATGTCTCCATAATTTCCCCATAATCGATTTCCTTAGCGTATGCAAACTGTTTGCGGTATTTATTCCAGAGTTTTTGGAGATCGTCACTTTTCGTAATCAATAAAAGCAGATCATCAACATTCTTGATTTTATCAGAGCTGTGCCTGTGACGCGCAGTCGCATTGAGTGCTTCTTGAAAAATTTTCTTATCATAAACCTCAGTTTTCGATAAAGCATATAGATCATAAAAATCACGTGGCCTGGTGGAATACACATTTCGGTTAAGAATCGTTTCTACCTTTTCCGCGAGAATAGTCTCAACGTTGTAGGACCAAAGGCAAAACTCTTTATCATCAAACATTGTTTCAAACTCACGTTGCACTGCACCTGGAGTTATAATATCTCCTGTTGATACATCCATACTCATAGGCGCTGCAATCTTTCCATAATTTGCCTCCATCATCACTCGATATCCACCATACAGATCATCTTCTCTGATAGGCTCCAATCGTATAAAATCAAACTTGATTCCATCTCCTGTATCAACTGCACAAATCGTAACGATCGCATCTCTGATTGCATCCGGAGTGAGAGGCAGATCCTTGAGTGTTGTATCCATGTCCATCGTAGCCCTGTTAGACAAACCAACAATGGATGCTATCAGTGCTCCACCCTTTACGACAAACTTTTCTTTGTAGCCGGTCATAGAAAGACGTAAAAGAAATCGCTCATTAAAATATTGCTGCAGCACAAGCTGTGCCGGGATTCCATTTTCTTTTGCGGTATTTCTGATCTTCGCCTTTAAACTCATATCATTCATCAAAGCAACACCTCCAAATATCGTTTCACCACCCCTGAAACATGCAAAGCCTCAGCATACCCAGTTAGTCTATCCAGACGCTTATCCGGTGAAGCAGCATATGCTTTGATTGCATGCAAAAATGTTTCAGAACCCATCCGATTACGACTACGAATAACATCACAGATAGTACGATCGATATTATAGACCGGAACATTGTTCCCGGCAGGGGTCTTTATGCTTGTCTTCCCAAGCAGGAGAAGTTCTCGCTTAATATAATACACCTTACAGTTTTCCAATATTGATGTTGGAGGAACACAGTTACTCGATGCAGTCAGGGAATGTACATATGGGACGCGATCAGACAACCCATGCAAATACAACGCAGTCTCATGGGAGAACACTATATTCTCTAATCGCAGTGAGATGGACAGAAGCTCATCTTCGAACTCATCGGGAAAGATGTATTGCCCCTGCGCAATGCGTTCCAACGCGCCCTGTTTACAGAGCTTAGATAAAACCGCTCTGGAAATACCATTAGCCTTTGCAATTTGGGTCGTAATGATCCCTCCTGAATCGTTGCTGATTCTTTTTAGTCTATCACTCGTTTTCATATCATTCCCTCCTTTCCTGAATTACTTTTCACAAAATATTGTATTTCATATTTTGTTATTTGTCAACTACATATCCTCTTTTATCCTGTCTATCTGCTCATTTATATTCATCAGAAAATCTCCTCTTCTATAATGCTCTGTATCTTGACCCTTGCCGGAAACATCGGCAGGTACTCCTGCAGTTTTTCTGTATCTATATCATATACTCGCTCACGGTAACTGCGTACTATCTCTTTGTAATAATCATATGGCAGCTTACTTCGATATTTAATTAATTCTATCATCAGCCGTTCAAGATCATATATGCGAATATCAACTCCCTGATGATCCATTTGTATTTTCCCAATATCCAGAAGGTCCTCACTGCAGAAATACTGTTTGATCTTTTTGTTGCGTATCTTTGATGCGTTCCTGCCGGTATTGAGGATATATTTATCTGGGATCACGTCCGTAAGACCATGATAATAAAAGGCGCTGTCAAGAGTTAATATTGCGTTAGGATATTTGAACATAACAAGTTCAAGCTCTGAGACTCTGTCTCTATCAGCATATATACCTTTTTCGATCTGGAACAACTTCCCATCGTCTACTGCTTTTTTCAGCTTATAATCAGTCCCGTATTTATCCATGCATGCACAATATGAATAGATCATTCCTGGCATCTCCTTTCAAGCGATTATCCGCAAGTAGTATGTATTTGCGGACTTTTACTTAAATTATACTGAAAAATATCTATTTGTCAACAGCATAAGCAAAAATATGTATAGGCAGCAATCTCTTGCCGCCATAAAGTCAAAAATCATCACTCTGATTTCACATCTTCCAGTCCCTCACCAGGCTTGGTCGTCATCAGTTTATACAGCATAGTATCCTTTGGAAAACTGTTAGCGAACGGAACCAAACTGGATCCAACTTTGATTAGCCCATGACCTGCATCCACGTTCGTTATATATGAAAGCTGCAGGTCCGAGATGTTAAGAAGCTTGGCCAGCTCCTCTCTGTCCGTAGCCGCCTGGTTCAGCATTACTATGAACTCCGAATTTGAAAGCATCGTCCTTGCGGTATGTGACTGCAAAAGGTCATCCACATTCTGAGTTATGCCTGTGCAGTAAGCTCCGTACTTTCTTACTCTCTTCCAGAGCTTGAACAGGAACTGCGCCGAATACTCGTGCATGAACAAAAGGTATATCTCATCGATGAACAGAAAAGTCTGCTTCCCCTTCTGCCTGTTACTTGTGATACGGTTCAGTATAGAATCCAGTATGACAAGCATGCCTATTGCTCTCAGCTGTTCTCCCAGTTCGAGGATGTCGTAACATATGAGACGATTGTCAGTATTAACGTTGGTCTGCTTGGCAAAGGTATTGAGAGAACCTCTTGTAAAGAGTTCAAGTTCAAGAGCCAGTGACTTTGCTTCAGGCTCCTCCTGCCTGAGAAGCTCATCTCTGAAATCTCGAAGCGTTGGAGGCGTGCCTTTATAATCCCCCTGCTTGTAGTAGCGATACACGTTTTCAGTACACCGATCTATGATGGACTGTTGGCCTTTTGCGAAGTGATGTCCTGCTATTATCTGCTCGCAGAGAGATTGCAGAAACTGAGATTTTTCTATGATAGGCTCTACCTCTCCATAATCCTTGCTCATGTCCATTGCGTTGATATGGTTAGGCGATGTGGCTGAGATCTCGATGACTGAGCCACCCATAGCTCTGACCAGCGGCGCATACTCACGCTCCGGATCTATTATGATTATGTCTGCATCTGAAGGCAGCATGAGAGTGGTGGTCGCGTTTTTGCCTGTGAATGAATTACCGGAACCCG
>Ga0183101_1001631_pt1 | contig 15161 bp, 12 predicted proteins | sample Biomet3_FD_127790 | JGI IMG/M metagenome (GOLD analysis project Ga0183101, IMG submission 127790) | Microbial communities from bioreactor (seeded with sewage sludge) at LBNL, California, USA - Biofuel metagenome 3 | ecosystem: Engineered > Bioreactor > Anaerobic > Unclassified ... | reverse complement strand
TTCCTGCAAAAACGCTCATAGAAGTTAAGATTGCCGAGGTCTTCCAGTGTGCTCCCGGCCCGGACGCAGGAAAGAAATTGCTCTGATCGACACTCAAATTATGCTATGAGAAATCCTGATTTGAGATTACTATAAGGTTCTGTATAGTCTTCGGGAAATAAACATTTTATATGCACACCACTAAATAAAAATATTTTAAATTCACGAAGACTTTACAGCTACCGAAGACTTTACAGCTACCGAAGACTTTACGGCTACCGACTTATTGTCAGGCGATATAGAGGTACTCAGGATGGAAGAAAAAAGGACAAAGAAACCCATAGTTTTGTCTCAAGTATATCGGCTGAAAATTATTAAGTATAGAGTTACTAATGTCTATGAAATCACCAAGACGTTCAATCTTCATTCAAATGGGTATTCTTTTATAAAGTTGTTCCTGCAGAGAATTTGAAAATATGATAAAGGAAATCTGAAAAGAATGGCGCAAATTTGAACTGCTTAATCCTTATATTAATCCTGATATGGTTAAGATTATGTGATATGAGAACTTCCAATTCTCAAATAAAAATGACTTTAAGAGAGTACAAAAAAGACTACCTCTCTAAATTCTTCCTTTGATTCTTTTGATATATTTATGTATATCGCGTTCCTGTAATTACTGAAAAGTATGTGGAGTTAAAAAGAATGGTAGATCACAAATTAGAACATTCTATACCTCTAGATCCCAACACTCTCAATTATCAAAGAATAAAAATGTTACAACGGATAAGGCATGCAGTTGATGAAGGACTCGTAAATACTTCTGATTCTCATTTAACCGAAGTTATGATCGATCTCAAAACCTTGCTTGAAGATGTAGAAACTGAAATGACCAATAGAGGCATGAAGTTAAAAAAATGAGTTCAAAACCTTCAGCTATACCAGGCAAAACGCAGAAAACTATGCATCAATAAAAACGATAAATCTGGTTTACTATTTCCGAGTTTTTGATTTATTGGTGTCAGTTGCTATTGAAATTGATGGCAAACTTTGGCAGTCTCAGAAGATACTAAAAAGTTTACTTGAGAGGCATCAGGTGGAATTTGCTATCAAAAGTTTTATTATAACGGAATGCATTGTATAATATCTCATAATTGAGGTGCATCTCAAAATTAAGATAGGTGCCGACAGTGCATGACATTGAATACCTTAAAAAACTCGCACTTCTAGGGGCAATAAATAAAATTATCAAGGTCTCATCGAGCGAGTTTCAAAAGCATACTGGGGCAAGCTCCAAAACCGCAGCAAGAAAGCTAAAGCAGCTGGAAGAGGAGGGGCTGATCGTAAGGAAGATCGTTCCCGGTGGCCAGTTGATAAAAATGACAGAAAAAGGAATTGAAGTTCTTAAGAACGAATACGTCGATTACAGCAGGATTTTTTCTCCAGAACTCGATATTCTCGAACTCGAAGGAAAGGTGCTCAAGGGCCTCGGTGAAGGTCAGTATTATGTAAATATACCCGGATACCGGAAGCAATTTGAAGAAATGTTGCATTTTGTACCTTTTCCCGGGACTCTGAACGTACAGCTTTCAGAAAGCAGTTCGCTTCTTCGAAACCTTTTACTTGAAACGCCGGCTATCCGGGTCGAAGGTTTCAATGACGGAGAACGTACATTCGGAGGCGGAAAATGCTATCCAGTTGTTGTTGGCGGTATAGAAGCTGCTGTAGTCGTTCCTGAAAGAACACATTATCCATCGGATTTGATTGAGATTATCGCGCCTGTAAAATTAAGGGACGCCCTGAAATTGAACGATGGGGATAGAGTTGTGGTAAAGTTAAAAAAACAGGGTAAGGAGAACCAGAAATGAGCGGAAGTACGGTTTACGAAAGTCTTACGTACAGAAATGAGAACATCAACCGGGCGCTGGAAGCCCTGAGAGCCGGAAAAATGATCCAGATTTACGATTGGGACTCCAGGGAAGGAGAAACTGATCTCGTAATTCCTGCAAAGGCGGTAACTTTCAAAGACGTGAAATGGATGCGAAAAGATGCAGGCGGCCTTATCTGTGTGGCTGTAGATCCTGTAGCATCAAAACAGCTCAAACTGCCTTTTATGGCTGAACTCGTCCGGGAAGCCAGTAAAACCAGTGATGTGCTTGGGGAAATCGCAGAGAAAGAAGGCGATCTTAAATATGATGCTCATTCTTCCTTTTCTCTCTGGGTCAATCACAGGGACACAAGAACAGGCATTCCTGATAACGAAAGAGCCCTTACTATCCGTAAAATAGGAGAAATTACGGAAAAAAAGCTATCTGGGGATGCAATTCATTTTGGAGACGAATTCAGAACCCCTGGGCATGTTGCATTGCTAAGGGCTGCTGAAGGGCTTCTGGACGAGCGTAAAGGTCAGACTGAACTTTCAGTTGCTCTTGCCCGTATGGCAGGCATTACCCCTGCAATGGTAGTCTGCGAGATGCTTGACGATAATAATGGAAAAGCTCGCTCCAAAGAAGACTCAAAAGAGTATGGCAAAGAACACGGGCTGGTATTTCTGGAAGGGCAGGAAATAGTCGAAGCCTATATGACATGGGCAGGCTCGGAATAAGAGTTCTTTTTCTTCCGCTTTTCTTCAACTTACTTTTTTTCATCCTATTTTTTCGTCTTACTTTATTCACCTTACTTTTTTCATTTTGCTCTTATTTTTTACCTATTTTTTAAAACGGAGAATTTTATATGAAAATAAGTCAGTATATCATTGATAGCTTCTTGATAGTCTTCAACCGAATTAATTCTCTCAGGATTAATTTTCTTAATTGTTTTATTCGCTGTCCGTTTTCCGGTTTTGAGCATTTGATGTAGGGGGTCAGATCAACGTTACAGAGATTCAAAAAAGTACAGCAAGTTCTTATCTATGTACTATTTCTGAACCTTGCAGTTGCGTTTGCTAAAATCATTTACGGAACCTTGACCAGCACATTAAGCATGACTGCAGACGGCTACCACTCTCTTTTTGATGGAGTTTCCAATATTATAGGATTGACTGGGAGTTTTATCGGAGCTCGCCCACCTGATACAGATCATCCTTACGGACACCGGAAGTATGAAACAGTAGCCTCTATTTTTATCGCTTTACTTTTGATTTTTGTAGGCGTTGAAATTTTACAAAGTGCTCTCAACCGTTTCCTTTCACCGAGCGTGCCAGAGGTCACGGCTATAAGTTTTCTCATAATTCTCGGGACGATGTGTATTAACTATCTGGTAACACGATACGAATATAAACAAGGAGAATCTCTCAGAAGCCAGGTACTTATAGCAGACTCCATGCACACAAAAAGTGATATTTATGTCTCCCTCTCGGTTATAGTAAGTCTTGCTGCCGTAAAGCTCGGTTTCTCCCTCATGGATCCTTTAATAGCCTTAGTAATTGCTTTTATCATTTTCAGGGCCGGGTACAGGATTATTAAAGAAGGTTCAAGGGACCTTCTGGATATGTCCAGAATTGAAGAGAATGAAATTTGTGACCTGGTTATGGGAGTTGAAGGAGTAAAGGGTTGCCATAAAATCCGGACTCGAGGAAGCATGGGGGATATTAAGATTGATATGCATCTGCTTGTCCAATCGGATATGACACTTGAGGACGCACATCTTATAGCTCACAAAGTCAGCAAAAAGCTGAAGAGTGAATACAAAGATGTCTCTGATGTGGTTGTACATCTTGAACCCTCCTCCCAGCGACCCCAAGGATCAAATAGCAAAAAAACCAGTTAAGATGCATGGCTGGAAACGTTTTCGGGCAGATGTTTCGAATTACTACCTGGGGTGAATCCCACGGCAGGGCTGTAGGTGTCGTAGTAGACGGACTGCCTGCAGGTCTTCCTTTCTCTGAGGCTGATATTCAAAAAGAACTGGACAGGAGGCGTCCGGGGCAGAGCGAGGTTTCAACTCCGCGGCATGAGGCTGACAGAGTGGAAATTCTTTCGGGAATTTTTGAAGGAATGAGTACAGGCACTCCTGTTTCTATGCTTGTCTGGAACTCGGATGCCAGGTCTTCGGCTTATGATGCCATTAAAGATACTCCAAGACCCGGACATGCCGATTTTACCTATATGGCCCGCTATGGAATGAGAGACCACCGTGGAGGGGGCAGGTCTTCAGCCCGGGAAACAATAGGCAGAGTCGCAGGCGGAGCCCTTGCAAAACTCCTGCTTTCCAGGTTCGGAATACAAATTGCTGGACATGTACTTGAACTCGGAGCTATCCGCGCAAAACCTCTGTCTTTTGAAGAAATTCGTGAAAATGTAGAGAAAACCCCTGTGCGCTGTGCCGATCTTGGGGCTGCCGGAAAAATGCTTGAGAAAGTTGCGGCCCTTCGACAGGAAGGAGACAGTATCGGTGGCATTGTCGAGCTTATTATAAGAGGTGTGCCTGCCGGTCTCGGAGAGCCTGTCTTTGACCGACTGGATGCAGACCTCGCAAAAGCTCTGATGAGTATTCCTGCCGTCAAAGGTTTTGAAATTGGAGCCGGATTTGAAGCTGCTCGCCTGCGCGGAAGTGAAATGAACGATCCTTTCCGAATAGAGGAAGGAAAAATAACCACTTTGAGCAATAACGCAGGTGGGATTCTTGGAGGTATTTCAACCGGACTGGACATTGTCTGCAGGGCAGCAGTAAAGCCAACTCCGTCCATAGGAAAAGTTCAGCAGACAGTTGACCTCAAAACTCTGGAAAATACTGAAATTGCAATAAAAGGCCGGCATGATCCCACAATTCCTCCGCGAATGGTTCCGGTTGCCGAAGCTATGGTTGCCCTTGTGATTGCTGACCATATGCTCAGGAGCGGGTTTATTAATCCGAGAACTCTGCTGAAATGAAAAGGATACAATGGAACTGTATCCAAACCCACTTAAAATGTTCATCCCAAATGATGCCAAATTGTCAGAGGTTATCAGAATAGTTTCAAAAATAATAAGGTATCTTTGCCTTTACCCATGTTTTTTTGACTTTTCCCTTTAGAATTCACTCTGACAATAAGCATTCTCCTTCGAAAATCCTCTTTCAACTTTTTCCATCGCAAATCCTTTTTTAACTTTTTCCATCGCAAATTCTTTTCAACTTTCTCTACCACAAATTCTTTTTAACTCTCTCCACCGCAAATCCTTTTCTTTTTGCTCTTGGAAAACGATATCACTTAACTAGATAATTCTGCCTTTGTTGAATTTTCCTGCCTTTTCCAAACCTGAGTCCGAAAAAGATCTGAACTAAATTCCAACTTTTTTATATTGGTAGAACTGCCGTGTAAAAGACCATAAAATTGTGAGGCCACAATTTTTATCACAGAAAACAGCCACGGCCTGTATCGTCATATAAGCATTCTGTGTAAAGTCTCTAACAATCAAAGATCAAAGAATGGTTATAATTTGAAGACGGCATGAGATGAATAAGTTCGAAGATTTGGTTAGAAAAACTTATAAAATGTGCGCTTAACTTAAATTATAGAGTTCAATTTATTCATATTAAATTGTTAGTTATTGAATTTGTGTTTATTTTTGCAGTTTCGAGGGGATCTTAGTTGAAAATGAGGACATTGATAATTATCTGCTTGCTTATAGTATTACTGATATCTGGATCAGGTTGCATTGACAGTAGCAGTGAGCCAGTTAATGAAACAAGTCCAGTTAATGAAACAAACTTTGAGGACGAAACAGACAATCAGACTAGTTCATTTAATTCCACCGAAGAAGACGTTTCTATAGTGAACTCTTCTGAAAAGACCAAGAATACCCTTAAACTTGAAGGGCAGAGCTCCTTTTCCAAATATTACAATAAAGAAAATCTACAGGTCGAGGCTGCAGTTCCTACTTATTCTTTACCTCTACAGGATTCCGAAATTGCAAATTATTATCAGTTTACCCAAAAGATTCCCCTGACGGACGAAAACAGGGATTTACTATACAAAAACGGTTTTATTGTAATCGAAAATGGAACTTCTGAAAACTCGCTTATAGTAGGGCAGACTCTGGTAAACGAAACTTACAAAGATCTGAAAGTGGCTGATATTCCTATTTTCATCACATCTGATTCTCTTCTTCATCTTTATCACATCCAGTTTGATGAGACACTAAAAAGGGTAGAAACTGAGGAATTTTACGACGACCTGTGGAAACTTGACAAGGCTCTCCTTGAAGACTCCATAGAGGATTATGACAGCGCGTTAGGGGCAAAAAAAGAAGCTGCAAAAAGAAATGTTGCATACTTTGCAGTTGCTCTGAGCCTTCTTGAACCAAAATCAGAACAGATAACAGAAGATTCAAGAGTTGCAGAGGAAACTACAACCTTCGATTCTGGGGACGCGAAAGATTACAGTGTAGAAATCCCTTCATTTGTAAAAGATGATGTTGAAGCCGAACTGAACCTGATAGAAGCTCACGAAGGTTTTGCGTCTTCTCCGATCTTCAAGTATAGTGAAGATTACTCTCAGTACCTACCACGGGGGCACTACACAAACTCAGAGAAACTGAAGAACTACTTTAAAGCCATGATGTGGCACGGTAGAATAAGTATGCTCCTTCAGTCAGACGCGATTGCTGCAGAAAGCTCGGAAAATGAAGCGAAAATTCAGACCATACAGGCTCTTTTAATTTCGGACCATTTTGACAGGGACAAAGACCTCAATGCCAGATGGGATAAAATCTACAGCGTGACGGCTTTCTATGTCGGTTTTTCCGACGACCTTGGACCCTATGAATATGCAAAAGTTCTGGATACTGTTTTTGGGAATGATAGAAAAGGAGTAAGTTTCGACAACGAAAGTCTTACAGCACTGAAAACTGAACTTGAAAAATATGAAAGCCCAAAAATCTATGGCGGAACAGGAGGAATAATCCAGACAGGCTCTGAAACTGAAAACGAAACTCTTGAGGCTACAAAAGGATTCAGGTTCATGGGTCAGCGCTACACTCCAGATTCCTATATCCTCCGGAAACTCCATCCTCCTGCCCTGAACATTATGGATCTCCTCGGTTCCGAAAGGGCCAGAGAACACCTGAAAAACCAGGGTATTTCCGAAAACGAAGAATACAAAAAAGCTCACGCATCTCTGGAAAATGAATTTGGAGCTTTTGATGAAGAGGACTGGAATAAAAATCTTTACTGGGCTCAATTGTATGCTTTAAAGCCTCTTCTTGTAAGCTATCCTGAGGGCTACCCTACATTTATGCAGACTGAAGCCTGGGAAGATAAACAGCTTAATACAGCCCTTGCTTCCTGGACCGAACTCAGGCACGATACTATTCTCTATTCAAAACAGATGTACTTTACAGGTGCACCCTATAACCCAGAAGAAAAACCTGTTCAGGGCTATGTGGAGCCAGTTCCCGAATTCTATGCCAGAATGCTTGCCCTTACAAAAATGGCACATAACGGGCTGGCTGAAATGAAAGTTCTTGATGAGCAGTCGGATAAAGATTTTACAACTCTTGAAAACACTCTTGAAAAACTACTGGAAATCTCGATTAAAGAGCTTGAAAATAAAGAGTTGACAGAAGAAGAGTATGAGTTCATCAGAAATTTCGATCAAAACATATCTCCAATGCTTGAAAATGTGGATATAAAATCTCAGGACTCCATTCTGGTTGCAGATGTTTATACTTCCCCTGCTGGAGTTTTGGAAGAAGGGACCGGAAAACTGAATCTGATAGTAGTAGTTTATAAACAGCCCGATGGCAGAATCGTGCTCGGAGCAGGACCTGTAATGAGCTATTATGAGTTTTGGCAGCCCCCGGGAGAGAGATTGGCAGATGAAGAATGGAGAGTAAAAATACTCGAAAACAACTGTCCTGAAAGGCCGGAATGGGTTGAGTCTTTTAAGGTGTAAAAGATGTTACGTGTAAAAGATGCCATTCTAGATAGCTTATCTTTTCCGTTTTTCGTTTTAAGGGTGCACCTGCGTAGTTCAGAAAAAATAGGTAATGTGCCAGATTTCTAAAACTCGAAAAGTAAGGTACAGAATGTTAAAGGCAAAGGTCAAAGAGGAATAATCTTGGATGGAAGTAAATGGTTTTCGCTGATAATTATCGGTTTATTCTCGGCAATTTTTCTTTTATCCCTCTATGAATCCGGCGATTTGCCCCTGGGTATGAATGATACTGGCAACAGTGGAGAAATGGACAGATTAGACCCCTTAGTAACAATGCAGAGAATATGTGAAAATGATAGCGATTTTCAAAACTTAACAAAAGGGAACTATTCAGGTCCAGGTGGAATTTTCAATGAAACAGGGGAATCTGTAGCATATATCCAGATTAACGGCTGGTATATTCACGAAGTAACTGTTGAGCTGCAAAACGGTACATTAAAAAACCTTGGACCGGATGTTTCCGAGGAAAAGCTCTGTAGAGAAGCTGATTACCTGAACGGGACCGTAATATCCACTTATTCGCAAATGACCGGTGGAGAATTTTATATGATAACTATTGACACGCCAAATGAGACCGTGAAATCGATTGAAAAGGTGGATGAATTGCCTGAATGGACTACAGAAACTACAATTACAGAAGTTTCGGAAGAGGAACCTTAAGGTGTATTCTGAACCGTGATTTTCAGGAAAAAACCATTATAAAGTCTCAAGGTGATTTATTCTCCTCGAAAATACTGACAGCAATTAAACATAAATTGTTAATGATCTAGTTAAAAACTCTAGTTAAAAACTTTACAATTTATATAACATATCTTTGGAAACATTTAATGTAATTTAATTATATAGACTCAAATTGAATTATTGAGAGGTTTTATTGTATGAAAGATACGACCTCGATTTCAAATAAAACTCAGGAAGTAGCCGGAATTTTATTTGGAGTTGTATTATTTTATTCTTGGCTCATATTTATATATAATATAAAACTGTCATTTTTTTCAGAAATGACAGTTGTAAATGGCAACGAAATGACCAAGGCTCAATATTGGGGTCAAGTAGATCAATGGCTTGGGATAGGTCTTATTTTATTTTTTTTGATTTTTGGACACTATTTATTTTATAGTAAGAATATGAACAGAATTGAAAAAAATAGTGACATCGTCGGTATGAAAAGCTCATTAATAGGCTATATTCTGTGGCTCTTTATAACAATAATTACTTTTTTATTTAAAATTACCATTCCTTATTCTCTCAATATAGCTGGTGGATACATTATGATAATTTCCATTTATTTTATAATGAGAAAGAATCTATATGCAACTTCAGATTTCGAGCAATAACAGAATAGTTTTGGCATGTTATTTACATTATAACTTTTTGCCTTCCTTTACATATACGAAACGGTCTCCAGCTCCATTTAACATCTATATAATCAAAGTAGCTCGTATATCAGCTTACCTGCATTCGTGCAGACTAAACTTGGGAAGCTAAGAGGCTGTCTTAAAATTAAATACTACATGTAATCCTATTGTTCGCTAGCGTTAGAACAAACAAAAAGAATTCCTTATCCTAGTGATATTTCTGATAGAGAATGGGAAATAATCAAACTGTACTTTCCAAATCCCAGGACAAATATAGGTCGAAAGCGCGTTCATCCTTATCGCGAAATCTTGAATGCCATCTTCTATTTGTTACGTTCTGGTTGTGCCTGGCGAATGCTACCCTATGAATTTCCACCTTGGGAAACTGTGTACCACTATTTCCGTCTTTGGCGACTTACTGGATTTTGGGAACGTATAAATGCTACACTGAGAACTGAACTGAGAATTGCATATGGCAGAGAATCAGAACCTAGTGCAGCTATTTTAGATAGTCAATCCGTTAAAACTACAGAAACTCCAGGAATACGCGGCTATGATGCCGCCAAGAAAGTAAAAGGAAGAAAGCGCCATATTCTAGTGGATACAGTAGGGCTACTGTTGATAGTTATAGTTCATTCGGCGAATATTCAAGATCGAGATGGGGCTAAACTTGTTCTGGAACAAGTTAAAGGTACTTTTTCTCGATTGGAGTTAATTTGGGCTGATTCTGGTTATTCTGGCCAGCTAGTCGATTGGGTCAAAGGAATGTGTGGTTGGGCATTAGAAATCGTTAAGCGTAGCGATGATGTCAAAGGTTTTCAAGTACTTCCTCACAGATGGATAGTAGAACGTACATTTGGATGGCTGGGAAGATATCGACGTTTGAGTAAAGACTACGAAGGATTAACAGAATCAAGCCAAGCATTAATATATGCTGCTATGATCCATATAATGATTAGACGGCTAGGTCGGATAAAAAACGTAAGAAAATAAGAGAAATATAATATTCAGACAGCCTCTAAGTCCTAACATAAAAACATTTAAAATTTATAAAGTAGTTTTAGGTGTAAAGGCAACTTAGGAGATTGATATGTGAAAACACTATATGAACCATAACATCAATGTGCTTTATCCGGATAATTTTTTTGAAAGTATAAGACTGTTGAAAAATATATATAGATAATTTCTACTTATTTTGAATATATATTACTAAAAAATTTCAGACTTTATGCTGGAAGATACAAGAAGGGAGAAATAAAATGAAAACCTCATCCTCAAATAGACATCAGGAATTTGCCAGACTCATGACTGAATATCTGGAAAAACAGGATGTAAATCAACGCTTTCATCTAGAAGGTCCCGGCACTAATTCGTTAGCTGCCTGGTTCCTGGGACCAAAAGCTGAAAACCAGACTTTGTTTTCGGACCTTATATTAAAGGGAATTGATGCTAACTGCAAAGATAGAATTGGGTATTTTCCAAACGATCCTCCTTATGTTACGCCTGAAAGAAAAGACGAAGAATATTATCAAAGCGTAGACAAGCTAGAAACTGAGTACCAAAAACTTCTGGACAACCTGAAAAGCTCTGTTCCTTTTTTCAGCTATCGTTATCAAGCTCACATGAATTGGGACTTAACCATCCCAGGAATGCTGGGTTACTTTGCAGCCATGCTCTATAATCAGAACAATGTTGCACTGGAAGCGTCTCCGGTTACATCTCAACTTGAGGCGTTGGTAGGAGACGACCTCTGCAAAATGCTGGGGTTCTCGATACCTCAAAATGTAAATTCCAGTATCAAATCTTCTCAAAAATCTTCTACGGAAATAAGACCATGGGGTCATATTACCTGTGATGGTTCAGTCGCTAATCTGGAAGCAATGTGGGCCGCACGAAATCTAAAATACTATCCTCTTTCAGTAGTTGCAGCTCTAAGAAACGAAAAAATTCTTGAGCCGGCGAAAAATATGACCGTTCCTTTAAACGATGGTATCAGGGCTCAATTAATTAAATTGGATACATGGACACTTCTTAATCTCAATATTGATGTTATACTTAACCTGACCACGCGAATGGAAAATGAGTACGGGATCTCTTCTCAGGATATTACCAATGCTCTGGATCCGTACCTGCTTCAAAGTATGGGTTTTGATTCCTTCGGTAGAGAATTTGTAAGCGGTTTTCTCGAGCCCGTTGTAATGGGCTGTTCTACAAAACACTATTCCTGGCCTAAGAATGCAGCTGTTCTGGGTATCGGAAAAGACAACTTTATAAATATTAGCATAGACATGAATGCCAGGATGAATGTCAAACACCTGCGTACAGAGCTGGATAGGTGTTTAGAAAGAAGGCAGCCGGTAATTATGGTCGTGGTGGTTCTGGGCTCCACCGAAGAAAGTGCAGTCGATCCTCTCTCCGAAGTGCTTTCGATACGCGAAGAGTATAGGAAGGCCGGACTGGAATTTGTCGTACATGTTGATGCCGCCTGGGGTGGATATTTTGCCAGCCTCCTTAGAAAGCCTGAGAATATCACTGCAAGAAAAACTGAAAATAACAATCTACAGGATACCCCTGTATTGCAGCTAAGCGAATACGTTACAGAACAATACAAAGCTTTGCCTGCTGCAGACTCAATAACAATAGATCCCCATAAAGCTGGTTATGTTCCTTATCCAGCCGGAGGGCTCTGCTATCGCAATTCGTGTATGCGAAATCTGGTGGCTTTTCTGGCACCGGAAGTATATCATAGCGACAGTCTTGATGCAAGTATGGGAATATACGGAATTGAAGGCTCAAAACCTGGAGCAGCAGCTGCCGGAGTATATTTAAGTCATCGTATTATTCGCCCTGATCAAAGCGGTTATGGGCAAATCCTCGGAAAAGCGCTTTTTAACAGCAAGAGGTTTTATGCAGCGGTTGTTACTATGGCAGAACCGGATGACCCATTTATTGTTGTTCCGGTACAGCAGATACCAGCTGAAAAGCAAGGTAAAAGCCAAAAGGAAATAGAACAACAGCTAGAATACATTCGGGAAAACATTGCCAACAAAGAAAATGATGATCTGGTTAATGATCCTGAAGCTATGTCCTTGTTAAAGGAATTAGGCTCTGACCAAATCATAATTACCTATGCCTTTAATTTCAAAAACAAGGATGGAAAACTCAATACAGATCCCCTCATAGCCAATGAGTTCAATAAGGCGATTTTTAAGAAATTAAGTCTTTCTGCGGATCCAGATCAGACACAAAAAACTCCTTTGATTATCACAACTTCCGAATTTGATCCGGAGGCCTATGGAGAGGATTTTGTGAGAAACTTCATGGCACGCCTGGGTGTGAATCATGACAGTCTGCTTACGATGAACTTCATTTCTTCTACAACCATGAGTCCCTGGCTTACAGCAACAAAGGATGGGAACTTTATCCCGACGTTAATAAAGGGTTTTAGAGAAGCTATTCTTACGACAGTTAGCGATTTCACTGAACGATAAATACGGAGGGTAATTTAATGAAATGTTGTAATGAATGTTGTAATGAAAAAATTAGGGAGAATAAAACCAGGGAGAATAAAACCAGGCAGGGTCATTGGGCATGCACAACAATTGCTATCGGAAAAGAGGCAACAGTTGATGGCTCGGTCATTGTAGCTCACAGCGATGATGATGTCTCTGACGTCAGGGTCATTTATGTTCCTGCAGCCGATTATCCTGATGGAGCTATGCGTCCGGTTTATTATGATGACGCCAGTCTGGGACATAATCCCCAATACAATTCTACTGAGCTGCGCCGTTATGTAGGAACTTCCCGAGGACCCGGTTATAACACAGTAGATTATCTTGAAAGCAGACCATTAGGAGAAATACCTCAAGTCAGGCATACATACGCGTATTTTGATTACAGTTATGGAATCATGAATGAAAAACAACTTATGATCGGCGAGTGCACCTGTGGAGCTAAATTTCATCCAGAACCTGAACCCGGAAAAAATATTTTTTATTCATCTGAACTCTCTCGTGTAGCTCTGGAACGTTGCTCCACAGCAAAAGAAGCGGTAGAACTTATAGGAGATTTGATTGAGAAATATGGCCTGTACGGTACCGGAGAAACCTTACTGATTGGAGACCCCGATGAAGTTTGGGTTATTGAAATGTGCGGGTACAAAGGCGAAGTTGGAAGTGAATTCTCTGAAAATGGGACAGGCGGTCTCTGGGTAGCGCAAAGGGTTCCAGACACCGAATTTTTTGTCGCTGCCAATCAGTTTCGAATCCGTGATATTCATCGGGATAAGGATAAGAATTCAAAGGATCTAATGTATTCCGCAAACCTCTTCGACGTATGTATAAACCAGGGCTGGCTGGATCCTTCCGCTACTGAGCTAGATTGGGTCTCTACAGTAAGTTGGGGAGAATACGGCCATCCTTATTATTCACTCCGCCGAGTTTGGCGAGCCCAGAGCAAGGTAGCTCCTGATTTAAAACTATCTCCCTGGGTTGAGGGTGGTTATACACGCGCCTACCCTTTTTCAGTAAAGCCAGGCAAGAAGTTATCAGTAGCCGATGTGGCAGCAATTTACCGTGACCATTACGAAGGAACTGAATTTGACCTGTCGAAAGGGCGTGCAGCTGGTCCTTTTGGAGATCCTACCCGATATGAAAACAATCCTGATAAGGGTGATCCCTTTAATTTAAATACATACTACATAAGAGGCGCCTGGGAACGTCCCCTTTCTATCTATCGATGCGGCGTACTATGGATAAATCAGGGCAGGAAATTTTTACCGGATCCAATTGGAGGTGTCTCCTGGATTGGACTTGACAGACCTGAAGCTAATTGTTTGATGCCATTCTATGCGGGTGTCAATAAATTGCCAGAATCATTTGAAACAATTAACATAAGCAAGTTTGACCGCAATAGTGATTGGTGGGCATTCAATGTAGTTGCGAATTATGCTACTATTAAATATTCGTACATGATGCAGGACATTCGCGAAACACAACAGGAATTGGAAGGCGCTACCTATTATGCCGTGGCCAACTTTGAAAAGGAACCAGGTAAAAAGAGCAGTGATGATTTAACAGCTTTCTGTGAGAATAACGCTAAAAATACAGTTTCTGAATGGTGGAACTTATTAGAAAAGCTTATCGTCAAATACAATGACGGCTGCATTACAACTGAGAATGAGATAATGCAGAAAGTCGGTTATCCAGATTACTGGCTTAAGGATGTTGGTTACGATAAAGGTCCAGTACGTTATGATAAAATAGAATAAATATACAGTCCGTCTTAATACTGCACTTTAGGAGCAAGTAAGGGCTAATCCCCATTGCTTTAGCTGTGGGATACAGCCCGTAAACTTTCTATAGTAACCGTTATTTAGGTAAAAGAGCATTATATTGTAATATGCCTAAAGTATATCGTTATAGAATTTACCCAACAAAATCACAGATTACAAAGTTAAATAATACTTTGGAACTTTGTAGATGGGTCTATAATGAGACTCTGGCATTAAGAAAGAACGCATGGGAAACTGAACAAAAAAGAATCAGCTATTATGATTCTAAAAAAATGATTCCTATCTGGAAGAAAAATAAACCCGAACTCAAAACGGTTCACTCTCATACTCTTCAGGATGTAACTATGCGTGTTGACCTTGCGTTCCAAGCTTTTTTCCGTAGAATTAAAGCAGGGGAGAAACCAGGTTATCCAAGATTTAAAGGTAAAGGTTGGTATGACAGTATTACTTATCTACAATCTGGATTTTCCTTAAACAACAACATATTAAGTATCCTCTTCAAATTGAGTGGAAATCTCTCAATTTCCACTCACTGAGCTTTTTTCTCTGATGATTTGAGCCAGAGATGGCATCTCAAATGTACTGCCGACTCTATCATATATGTACTGATATGCAC
>Ga0183101_1000065_pt4 | contig 15171 bp, 15 predicted proteins | sample Biomet3_FD_127790 | JGI IMG/M metagenome (GOLD analysis project Ga0183101, IMG submission 127790) | Microbial communities from bioreactor (seeded with sewage sludge) at LBNL, California, USA - Biofuel metagenome 3 | ecosystem: Engineered > Bioreactor > Anaerobic > Unclassified ... | reverse complement strand
CCGGGCGGCGCAGGCCCGCCCCCCATGGGCGAATACCCGACGGCCGGCCTGCGTGGCCTGCCGCCGGGTCTCCGCCGTGGCGGAGCGGCCGATATACGCCTCCACCGCGTGGGTCAGGGCGTCCATGCCCGTGGTGGCCGTCACGAACGGCGGCAGGGTGCGGGTGACTGCGGGGTCCAGCACGGCGTATTTGGGGATCAGGGGAAAATCGCTGATTGGGCACTTCCGGTGAGTCCGGGCATCCGTAATGACCGCCGCCAGGGTCGTTTCGCTGCCCGTTCCGGCGGTGGTGGGCACCGCGATCAGCGGCGGCAGGGCCCGACGCACTTTTAAAATGCCGTTCATCTGGGCGATCGTCCGGCACGGACGGGCCAGCCGCGCGCCCACGGCCTTGGCGCAGTCCATGGAGGAGCCGCCGCCGAAGGCGATCAGCGCCTCGCAGCCCTCCCGGCGATAGATGTCCCGGGCCTCCTCCACATTGTCCACCGTGGGATTGGCCACCGTGCCGTCATACACCGCGCAGGCGATCCCCGCCTCCGCCAAAAGCCGCTCCAGCGGCGCCGCCAGGCCGGCGGCGCGGATTTTTTGATCCGTCACCAGCAGCACCCGCTCCACCTCCTCCCGGCGCAAAATCTCCGGAATCTCCTCCACCGAGCGGTGAAGCTCCGGCGTCCGGTACGGCAGCAGCGGCAGCGCCAGACGAAAACCCGCCTGATAGGCGCGGCAAACTCCTTTGCGGATCAGATTCATTGCTCTTCCTCACTTTTTTCCTCGCAGTACGCCTGCAAATTTTTACAGATCTTTTCCAGCGCGTCGTAAAACGCGGCCCGCTGCTGGGCCGTCAGGCCCTCCCCGCCGCAGGCCACTGCGTTCTCCACCCGGCGCTCCACGCTCTCGGCCACCCGGCGGCCGTCCGCCGTCAAAACCAGCTTGGCCCGGTACTTCCGCCGCGCGCCGCCGCTCTGAAGGCACTCCACAAGGCCGCGCTCCTCCAGCTCCCCGGCGGAGCGGGACACCGCCGCCTTGTCCTCGTCGCAAAGGGCGCACAGCTCGGCGGCCGTCAGGCCCTCCGGATGCCGGCCCAGATAGAAAATGCACATCACGTGGCCGCCCCGGAGCCCCAGCTCCGTCATCTCGGCGGACTTGATCTTCTGCACGCAGCGGTACACCGCCGCGATGTTCTCCGTGAACGTCTCAAACCGCTGAAGCACGATGATTTTCCTCCGTTTGCTCTTAATGTTGATTTGTCAACGTCAGCAGTATAGAGTCTATTTGTTGATTTGTCAACATCCAAATTTACCGAATCCGCTCCGCTTTTTTCGCTTCTTTCCGGCAGCCGCGCCTCCGCCGGGGAACCCCGCAGCCCGCCCGCGCCGCGGGACTGCGCCCGTTTTCGGGCGGCGCGCGAAGGCCGGGCCGCCGCTGTTTGTCGGAAACCGGAATTTGGGGCTTGTAATCGGGGAAAAAGTGAATTATAATAAGGCAACATCAGAAGCCACCGATAATTTCATACAAAATGACAGTTGAGAGCGTAAGCTCACTGGGGAAGTTAGGGTTGAAATCCCACGCGGTCCCGCCACTGTGATCGGACCCCCGACGGGTCTGTAAGCCAGGATACCAGAGCTGTTATGCATATTGTCCGCGAGGTATGGGCAAGATTGCTGCAGTCATGGATGGTTTTCCTTTGTATCTTTGTAACAGGCATCTTTCTTGCTCGGAAAGATGCCTGTTTTTTTATGCTTTGATGAGAGGAGAGCCCTATGGAAAACGCCATTCTGGCAGTCAGCTTCGGTACGAGCCGGGACGAGACCCGGGAAAAGAACATCGCCGCGGTGGAACGGGCGCTCGCCGCCCGCTTCCCCGACTTTGAGGTCCGGCGCGCCTTTACCAGCGGCATGATTCGCCGGAGCCTTGCAAAGCGCGGTATTCAGATTGACGGCGTGAGCGAGGCGCTGGCGGCGCTCCGGGACGCGGGCTGCCGGCGGGTGCTGGTGCAGCCCACCCACCTGCTGCCCGGCGAGGAATACGATTTGCTTTTTGAAGAGGCCGCAGCCGCGCGGAACGGGTTTGAGGCGCTTCTTGTCGGCTCCCCCCTGCTGGCGGGCGAGGCGGACATGGAGGAGGTCCTGAACATTCTGGACGCGGGATTGCCCCGGGCGGCGGGCGAGGCGGCGGTCCTGATGGGCCACGGCACCGACCACGCCTGCAACGGGATTTATTCCCGCATGAACGCGCTGGCGCGGGCGGGCGGACACCCCGATTTCTATATCGGTACGGTGGAAGCCCGGCCCTCCCTTTCAGATGTGATCGGCGCCCTGCAAAGCGACGGGCGGAGCCGGGCGGTGCTCACGCCGCTGATGCTGGTGGCGGGCGAGCACGCCCGGACCGACATGACCGGCGGAGGGGAAAGCTGGGAGGCCGTGCTGCGCGGCAGCGGAATCGCGGTGCGCCCCGTGCTGCGCGGACTGGGCGAGTATCCCGCCATCCGGGAGCTTTACTGCCGGCACGCGGAGGAGGCGATGAGATGCTGGACGTCTATGTAGAAAGCGGCGGAAAGCGCCTGCGCTGCGGCTACACCACCGGCACCTGCGCCGCCATCGCGGCCCAGGCGGCGGCCCGGGGGCTTTTGACCGGGACGATTCCCGCGCAGGCGGAGCTGATGACCCCCAAGGGCATTCTGGTCCGCGCGGAAGTGCTGAACGCCCGATTGACGGAGGCCGAGGCTTTCTGTGGCGTGCAAAAGGACGGCGGTGACGACTTCGACGACACAGACGGTCTTCTCATCTGCGCCCGGGTGACGCGGGGCGGCGAGGGCATCACCGTGGACGGGGGCGACGGCGTGGGTCGCGTGACAAAGCCAGGGCTGGATCAGCCCGTGGGCGCCGCGGCCATCAATTCCTCCTCCCGGCGCATGATCGAATCGGCCGTACAGCGCGTATGCGACGAGACGGGCTGGCGGGGCGGCCTGTCCGTACTCGTCACCGTGCCGGAGGGAGCGGAGGCCGCCCGGCGCACCTTTAACCCCCACCTCGGCATCGTGGGCGGCATCTCCATTCTGGGCACCACGGGCATTGTGATGCCCCAGAGCCTGCGGGCCCTGCTGGACAGTCTGGAGGTGGAGATCCGGGTGCTGGGCGCGGGCGGCGCAAAAGACGTAATCCTGACGCCCGGCAACTACGGCGCGGATTTTGTGGCCCGATATCCCCGCCTGGCGGCCATGCCGCAGGTGAAATGCGCCAACTTTTTCGGAGACAGCCTGGACTTTCTGGCCCAGAACCGGTTTGAACGGGTGCTGGTGGTGGCCCACATCGGCAAGCTGGTCAAGCTGGCCGGCGGCATCATGGATACCCACTCCCGCACGGCGGACTGCCGGACGGAGCTGTTCACGGCCCACGCGGCTCTGTGCGGCGCGGATCGGGCGCTGTGCCGGGAACTGATGGACGCCCCCACCAGCGACGCCTGCATTGTTTTGCTGCGGGAGGCGGGACTGTGGGACACGGTCCTGTCCTCCCTGCTGGAGAAAATTCAGGAGCACCTGGAGCGGCGGGCCGCAGGCGCCTATGAGATCGGCGCCGTGACCTTCAGCAATCAGTACGGCCTGCTGGGTGAAACGCCCCAGGGACGAAAAATCATTGAGGATTGGAGCAACTGATATGGCGAGAGGAATTCTGTACGGCGTGGGCGTCGGTCCCGGAGACCCGGAGCTGATGACGCTCAAGGCGATCAAGACCATCGCGCACTGCCCCTGCATCGCAGCCCCGGAGACCGCGGACGGATCAATGCTGGCGCTGAAGATCGCGTCCGGCGCGGCGGATCTGAGCGGGAAAGAGATTCTGCCGCTGCGGTTTCTCATGACCCGGGACCCCCGGAAGCTGGAGGAAAACCACTGGGAGCTGGCGGCGCAGCTGGCTCTCCGCCTGGACGGCGGGCAGGACGTGGCCATGCTGAACCTGGGGGACGTGTCCATCTACTCCACGTTCGCCTATCTCATGGAGCTGCTGCAAAAAGACGGGTACGCCGTTGAAATGGTGCCCGGCGTGCCCAGCTTCTGCGCGGTGGCCGCCGCGCTGGGCGTGGGGCTCACCACCATGAACGAGCCGCTGCACATCGTCCCCTCCGGCGGCGAGGCGCTGGAGGCGGTGCTGGATATGCCCGGGTCCAAAGTCCTGATGAAAACCGGGCGCGCACTGCCGGAGGTTCGCCGGGCCGTGGAGGCCCGGGGCCTTGCGGAGCGGACAATGCTGGTGCAGGACTGCGGATTGCCCACGGAGAAGATCAGCCGCACCATCCGGGAGGCGGAGGAGCCCATCAGCTACTTCACCACCATGATTATCAAAGACTGAGGAGGCGGACCATGGTACATTTTGTCGGCGCCGGCAGCGGCGCGGAAGACCTTATCACTCTCCGCGGCGCAAGGCTGCTGGAGGAGGCGGATGTCATCATTTACGCGGGCAGTCTGGTCAATCCCGCCCTGCTCGGGCGCAAAAAGGACGCCTGCGTTGTCCACGACAGCGCCCGCATGACGCTGGAGGAGGTTCTGGCCGTCATGGAACAGGCGGAGGCGCAGGGGCTTTCCACCGTCCGTCTCCACACCGGCGACCCCTCCATTTACGGGGCGATCCGGGAGCAGATGGATCTGCTGGAGGACAGGGGCATTGCCTACGACGTGACGCCGGGCGTCTCGTCGCTGTGCGGCGCGGCGGCGGCCCTGCGGGCGGAGTATACCCTGCCCGACGTGAGCCAGACCGTCATCATCACCCGCATGGCCGGGCGGACGCCGGTGCCGGAGCGGGAGCAGATCCGCAATCTGGCCAAATCCGGCTCCACCATGGTGATCTTTCTCTCCACGGGACTTCTCCGGGAGCTGACGGAGGAACTGCTTCAGGGAGCCTACACCCCTGACACCCCGGCGGCCATCGTCTACAAGGCCACCTGGCCGGAGGAGCGGGTGTTTCGCTGCACGGTGGGCACTCTGGCCCAGACGGCGGAGGAAAATCACATCACCAAAACGGCCCTTGTGACCGTGGGGAACTTTCTGGGCGGCAGCTATGAGCGGTCCAAGCTGTACGATCCGGGTTTTTCCACCGGTTTCCGCCGCCAGCAGCGATGAAGCTGCGGGTGATCGCGTTCACGCGCCGGGGCGCGGAACTGGGGCGGCGGCTGTTGTCCGTGCTGCCCGGCGAACTGGCGGAGGGCTTCGGCCCCGGAAAGGTTGACCGGGAGGCATGGACCGCCGAGAGTTTCCGCTCGGCGGACGCCCTTTTGTTCATCGGCGCTGCGGGAATCGCCGTGCGCTCCATCGCCCCCTTTGTCGCGCGCAAAACGGAGGACCCGGCGGTGCTGGTGATGGACGAGCAGGGCCGGCACGTCATCCCTGTCCTCTCCGGCCACATCGGCGGCGGAAACCGTCTGGCCCTTTCGATCGCGGACGCGGTGGGAGCCTCGCCCGTCATCACGACGGCCACGGACCTCTCCGGGCTTTTCGCCGTGGACGTCTGGGCCGTGGAGCAGGGACTGGCCATTGAAAATCCGGAGGCCATCAAGTCCGTCTCCTCCAAGCTGCTGCGGGGCGAACGCGTCCGGCTCAAAAGCGAGTTTCCCGTCTCCGGCGCCGCGCCGGAGGGCGTGGACGTGACGGAGGACGGGCCGGCGGACATTGTGATCTCCCTGCACTCCGGCGCGGAGGGGCTGCGCCTGACGCCCCGCTGCCTGACGCTGGGCGCGGGCTGCCGCAGAGGGATTTCCGCCGACGCGGTGGAGGCGGCCTTCGCCGCTCTGACCTCCCGGGAGGGGATCAGCCCGTCGGCGGCGGAGCGGGTCCGCTCCATCGACCTCAAGGCGCGGGAGGCGGGTCTGCTCAAATTCTGCGCGCTCCGCGGCCTCCCCTTTGAAACCGCCTCCGCCGACGCGCTGGCCGCCGTGCCCGGCGCATTTTCCGAATCCGCCTTCGTCGCCCGCACAGTGGGCGTGGGCAATGTCTGCGAACGGGCGGCGGTGCTGGGCGGAGAGACGCTGCTGATTCCCAAATACGCTCAGGACGGCGTAACGCTGGCGCTGGGGCTGCGGGAGCCCCGCCTCACATTCTGATAGGAGAGATAACGATGAACAAACTCTACGTGATCGGCATCGGCCCGGGCCGGGAGAGCGGCATGACCTACGCCGCCCGGGAGGCGCTGGACCGCTCCGATCTCATCTGCGGCTACCAGGTCTACACGGACCTGATCCATCCCCTGTACCCGGACAAGCCGGTGCTCACGACACCCATGACGCAGGAGATTCAGCGCTGCCGGGCGGCTCTGGACGCCGCGGCGGAGGGCAGGACCGTCGCCATGGTGTGCAGCGGCGACGCCGGCGTATACGGCATGGCCGGGCTGCTTCTCCAGCTGGGCGAGGACTATCCGGACGTGGAGATTGAGACGGTCTGCGGCGTCACGGCGGCGCTCTCCGGGGCGGCCGTGCTGGGCGCGCCGCTGTCCCACGACTTCGCCGTGATCTCCCTTTCCGACCTGCTGACGCCGTGGGAGCTGATTGAACGGCGGCTGGACGCCGCCGCGGCCGGGGACTTCTGCATTGCGCTCTACAACCCCGCCAGCCGCAAGCGGGCGGATTACCTCCGCCGGGCCTGCGATATCCTGCTGCGGCACAAGCCGGCCGAGACGGTGTGCGGCTGGGTGCGGAACATCGGTCGGGAGGGGCAGGAAAAGTGCGTGCTCTCCCTGGGAGAGCTGCGGGAGGCGCAGCTGGATATGTTCTGCACCGTATTTATCGGCAGCAGCGCCACAAAGGTCGTGGGCGGACAGATGGTCACGCCCCGGGGATACGAGAGGAAAGCATGAAAAAGCTCCTGATTTTCGGCGGCACCACCGAGGGCCGCGAGATCACGGACGACGCGCTGGCGCGGGGCTACGCGGTCACGGTGACGGTGGCGCGGGAATACGGCCGGCAGTTTCTGCCGGAGGGAACCCGGGGACTCACCGTCCTTGCGGGACATCTGGACGAGCCCGCCATGGAGACGCTGATGGTCTCCGGGGAGTTCTGCGCCGTGATCGACGCCACTCACCCCTACGCTGTGGAGGTAAGCCGTTTCATCCGCGCCGCCTGCGCCGCCCGGGGACTTTCGTACCTGCGGCTGCTGCGGTCCGCCAGCGACGCCCGGGACTGCCGCAGCTTCCCCTCTCTGGGCGAGGCGTGCCGGTGGCTGGGAGGAACGCAGGGCAACATCCTCGCCGCAACCGGCAGCCGGGAGATTGCCGCCTATCGGGCGATCCCGGATTTTGCCGGGCGGGTCTGGGCGCGGGTGCTGCCCACGGCGGACTCCCTGGCCCTTTGTCAGGCGGCAGGGCTTCCCCCGGACCATATTCTGGAGGGACGGGGGCCCTTTTCCCGGGAGCAAAACGCCAGAGTCCTGCAGGCCTGCGGCATCCGCTGGCTCGTGACCAAGGACGGCGGTCCTGAGGGCGGCTTTCAGGCCAAGCTGGACGCCGCGCGGGAGACTGGCGCGGAGCTGATTGTGATCGCCCGGCCGCCGGAGAGCGGCATGACCTATTCAGAGGTAAAGCAATGGCTGGAGGAGAACGCAGAGAGATGAAAGTGACGATTGTTGGCCTTGGCATGGGCCATCCCGATACCATGACTGCGGGCGTGCGCCGCGCGCTGGAGGAGGCCCGTCTTGTGATCGGCGCCCGCCGCGTGCTGGAGAGTCTGCCGGAGACCGTGACGGCCCGGCGCATCCCGGCGGTGGCCGCCGAAGACATCCGGCGCCTGATCTCGGAAAACGAGGCTCTCTCCCCCGTCTGCGTGGCCATGAGCGGCGACACGGGGTTTTACAGCGGCACGGCCAAGCTGCTGGCACTGCTGGAGGGAGCGGAGTGCCTGCCGGGACTCACCACGGTCCAGTATCTCGCGGCGAAGCTGGGCCGGCCGTGGCAGGAGGTCCGCCTTTTCAGCGCCCACGGAAGGACTTGCAACATCGTGGGCAGCGTGCTTGCCGCCCGGGACACGTTTTTCCTCACGGACGGCGTCTCCACCCCCGCGGCCATTGCCCGCGCGCTGTGCGCGGCGGACCTGGGGGACGCGGAACTGACCGTGGGCGAACGGCTTTCCTATCCGGACGAGCGCATCACCTCCGCGCCGGCTGTGGAGCTGACGGAGACGGAATTTGACCCGCTCTCCGCCGTCTGGGTGCGCTGCACAGCCCCCCGGACCCGCCTTTTGACCGGCGGGCTGCCGGACGCGGAATTTCTCCGGGGCGAGGTCCCCATGACCAAGCAGGAGGTGCGGGCGGCGGTGCTGGCCCGGCTCCGGCCCGCCCCGGGCGAGACATTTTACGACGTGGGGGCGGGCACCGGCTCCGGGGGCATCGAGCTGGCGCTGCTGGACCCCATGGCGCGCGTCTTTGCCGTGGAGTGCCTGCCGGAGGCCTGCGATCTCATCCGGGCCAACCGGAAGCACTTCGGGGCCTACAACCTCATGCTGGCGGAGGGTACGGCGCCGGCGGCGCTCTCCGCCCTCCCCGCGCCGGACGCCGCCTTTGTGGGCGGCAGCCGGGGCAATCTCGCAGGGATTCTGGACGCGCTGCAAAAAAAGAACCCACGCGTCCGGGTGGCGGTCAGCGCCATCGCGCTGGAGACGCTGGACGAGGCGCTCCGGGCGCTGGAGCAGCTGGGATTTGAAAATGTGGAGATCAGCCAGATCTCCGTCAGCCGCGCGCGGGAGGCCGGCCGCTACCACATGATGACCGGCCTGAACCCCATTTTTCTCCTCTCCGGACAGGGGGCGGGGGCATGAGCGCGCCCCGCATCCTGCTGACGGCGCCCCGCAGCGGCGCCGGAAAGACCACCGTGGTCTGCGGACTTTTGCAGGCGATGGCCGACCGCGGCCTCCGCCCCGCCGCCTTCAAGTGCGGGCCGGATTACATCGACCCCATGTTCCACAGCCGGGTGCTGGGGGTGGAGGGGTGCAATCTGGACCTGTTTTTTACCGGTCCGGAGCGGGTGCGCTGGCTGCTCGCCAGCCGGAGCGAGGGATGCGGTATCGCCGTGCTGGAGGGCGTGATGGGCTATTACGACGGCATGGGCGTCACCACCGGCCGCGCCTCCGCGTTTGATCTCGCCGTCCGCACCGAGACGCCGGCGGTTTTGATCGTGGACGCCCGGGGCGCGGCGCTCTCCGTCTGCGCGGAAATTCTGGGTTTTCTCCGCTTCCGGCCCGACAGCCGTATCCGGGCCGTGCTGCTCAACCGCTGCTCCGCCGCCCAGTACCGGGCCCTCGCTCCGGTCATACGGGAGACGTGCGGCGTGGAGACGCTGGGCTATCTTCCCTTTGACAAGGCCTTTGCACTGGAGAGCCGGCACCTGGGTCTGGTCACGGCACAGGAGGTGGAGGGGCTTCAGGAAAAGCTGGAGGCGGTGGCGGAAGCCATGCGCCAAAGCGTTGATTTGGACGGTCTTGTGCGCCTTGCGGCGCAGGCGCCGGATCTCTCCGCGCCCGAGCCGCCCCTGCCCCGGCCGGTCTCCGGCGGGCCGACGGTGGCCGTGGCCATGGACCGGGCCTTTTGCTTTTACTATCGGGAAAATCTGGAGCTGCTGGAGCGTCTGGGCGCCCGACTCAGATTTTTCTCCCCGCTGGAGGACTCCTCCCTGCCCCAGGGGACGGACGCCCTCTATCTCGGCGGCGGCTATCCGGAGCTCCATGCCAGGAAGCTGTCTGAAAACGGCGGAATGCGCGCCGCGGTCAGGGCGGCAGTGGAGAGCGGAATGCCCACCGTCGCCGAGTGCGGCGGATTCCTCTATCTCCACCGGACGCTCACCGATCCGGACGGACGGGAGTGGCCCATGGCGGACGTGATCGGCGCGGGCTGCCGCTATACGGGCAGGCTCCGCCGGTTCGGCTATGTGGAGCTGACGGCGGCGCAGGACAGTCTTTTGTGTTCCGCCGGTGAAACGCTGCGGGCCCATGAATTTCACTACTATGAATCCGACGAATGCGGCGCGGATTTCCACGCCGTCAAGCCGGCCGGGACTGCCGCGTGGGAATGCGGACACGCTCTGCCCCGCCTGTACGCCGGGTTCCCGCATCTCTATTTTTACGCCGCGCCCGCGGCCGCCCGCAGATTTGTCGCCGCCGCGGCGGAATTCAGGAAAGAGAGGACGACAGCCCATGAAGGTTCAATTACAGCAGGTGCTCCCCGCCGAGATTGAAAAGCGCAGCTTTGAGATCATCACAGAGGAGCTGGGCGGCATTCAGCTTCCGCCGGAGCAGGCGCCCATCATCAAGCGCTGCATCCACACCTCGGCGGACTTCGACTACGCCCGCACGCTGACTTTTACCCACGACGCCGTCCGCGCCGGACTGGAGGCGCTGCGGGACGGCGCCTCCATCGTGACGGACACGGAGATGGCCCGCGCGGGCATCCACAAGGCCGCCGCGGAGACGCTGGGCTGCCGGGTTCTTTGCTTCATGGGCGATGCGGAGGTAGCCCGGCAGGCCCGGGAGGCGGGCACCACCCGGGCGCAGGCCTGCATGGACCGGGCCGCCGCGCTGGACGGCGGCGTGATCCTGGCCGTGGGCAATGCGCCCACGGCGCTGGTGCGGCTCTATGAGCTCATTCAGGGCGGGACCTTCCGCCCCCGGCTCATCATCGGCGTGCCGGTGGGCTTTGTGAACGCGGCGGAGAGCAAGGAGCTGATTTTGCAGACGGACGTGCCGGTCATCGCGGCCAGAGGCCGCAAGGGCGGCAGCAACATCGCAGCCGCGATCTGCAACGCCCTGCTGTACGAGGCCACGGGCCGCAGCCTTTAAGACGGATATTTTCCACGGAAGAAGGACTTGTTTCCATGAATGTAATCATGTCGGGTATCGACTATGTCTCCGCTGATCTTGCGCGGCGGGAGCGCTTCGCGCTGACGCCCCCTGCGCAGCGGGAGGCGCTGGAGACCCTCTGCCGCCGGGAGGACGTGCTGGGCGGGGTGCTGCTGTGCACCTGCAACCGCACGGAGCTCTATCTCTCTTTGACGGACGGGGCGGAGGCGGACCCCTTTTCCCTCCTCCCCTGCGCCGACGGCGCGCGGGACTGGGAGACCCGGCGGGGGCAGGACGCCTTCGACCATCTCTCCGCCATGGCCTGCGGCCTGCTCTCCAGCATTTTCGCGGAGGACCAGATTCTCACGCAGGTGAAGCGGGCGCTGCTGACCGCCCGGGAGTGGAAGTGCACGGACAGCACGCTGGAGGTCTTTTTCCGGGAGGCGGTGGCAGCGGCGAAGAAAGTCAAGACCGCTTTTCCCACCGTTCACGGAGACGCCTCCTCCGCCACCGCGGCGCGGGACATCCTGGCGGGCTTTCCTCAGATCCGGCGGGTGTTGGTCGTGGGCAACGGGCAGATGGGCCGGGCCGCCGCTTCGGTATTGTGCGCGGCGGGCTATCGGGTCTCCATGACGCTGCGCCAGTACCGCCACGGGGAGACGGAGCTGCCCACGGGAACCGAGGCGGTGAATTACGAGGACCGCTACCTGCTGCTGCCGGAGTTTGACGCCGTGGTCAGCGCCACGGCCAGCCCGCATTACACCATTCAGGCGCAGGCCCTGGAGGGGCTCTCCCGCCGCCCCGCCGTCTATCTCGATCTGGCGGTGCCCAGGGACATTGAGCCCGCCGTGGCGGCGCTGCCGGGGGTAACAGTCCTCTCCATCGACGAGATCGCCGGGGCCGCCGGCGTCCGGGACACGCTGCGCCGCCAGGCGCTGGAAAAGGCCCGGCCCTTTTTCGCGGAGGGGTGGGAGAACGCTCTGCGCTGGGAGAAGGGCCGGGAGATGCCGGACGAGCAGCGCCAGCACTTTCCCCTTTTTATTGACGCCACAGGCAAAACCGCACTGGTGGCGGGCGGGGGCGCCATCGCCACCCGCCGCGTTCTGTCTCTGCTGCGCTTCACCTTCGATGTGACGGTGGTTGCGCCGGAGGTGACGGACGAGCTGGAAAGGCTGGACGCACAGGGGCGGATTCAGCTCTCAAGACGGAAATTTGAGCCCGGAGACCTGGAGGGCGTTTTTCTCGCGGTGGCCGCCACCGATGACCGGGAGACGAACCGGGAGATCGGCGTGCTGGCACGCCATCGGGGGATCTGGGTCAGCGTGGCCGACCGGCGGGAGGAGTGCAGCTTCTATTTCCCCGCCGTGGCCGGGACGGAGGAGATCACCGTGGGGGTCTGCGGAGACGGGACCTCCCACCACAAGGTGGCCTTAGCCGCGAAAACCATTCGGGAGGTGCTGGAACACGGAAATTAAGATTGGAAGCCGGGAGAGCCGGCTGGCCGTCATTCAGGCGGAGCTGGTCCGAGGCGCGCTGGAGCGGGCGCATCCCGAGCATACGTTTGTCATTCGGACCTATAAGACCACCGGGGACAAGATCCTTGACCGGCCGCTCACGCAGGTGGGCGGCAAGGGACTTTTCACCAAGGAGCTGGAACAGGCTCTTTTTGCCGGTGAGATTGACCTGATCGTACACAGCATGAAGGACGTCCCCATGCAGGTGGACGGGCTTATTCCGCTGGTGGGCGTTACGGCGCGGGAGGACCCGCGGGACGCGCTGGTGCTGCCGGCGGGAGCTTCCCGGATGGACGCGGGCCGGCCCGTGGGCTGCTCCTCCCGGCGCAGAGCCATCCAGCTTCTCGCCCTGCACCCGGAGTGGACGGTGGAATCCGTCCGCGGCAACGTGCAGACGAGGCTGCGCAAGCTGGACGAAGGGCAGTTCGGCGCGCTGGTGCTGGCCGCCGCCGGACTGAAACGGCTGGGGCTGGAGGCGCGGGTCAGCGCCTGCTTTTCCCCCGAGGAGATGCTCCCCGCCGCCTGTCAGGGCATTCTCGCCTTACAGGCCCGCGCCGATTTTGACCGCTCCCTGCTCTCCGGCGCAGCCGACGGGGAGACCTGGCAGATCGCCGCGGCGGAGCGCAGCTTCGTGCGGGCGCTGGACGGCGGCTGCACTTCCCCGGTGGCGGCTCATGCGGTCGTCACCGGCGGCGTGATGACGCTCACCGGGCTCTATGTGGAAAACGACGATCAAACAACGCACCGCGACAGTATTTCCGGTCCACCGGAGAGCGGCGCGCAGATGGGCCTGGAGCTGGCGCAGGCCATGAAAGAAAGGTGGGGCGGCAGATGAGCGGAAAAGTAATCCTGATCGGAGCGGGTCCCGGCGACCCGGGGCTGATGACGCAAAAGGCCGTCCGGGAACTGGCGCAGGCCGAGGTGGTTCTCTACGACCGGCTGGTGGGCGACGGCGTGCTGGCCATGATGCCGGAGGGCGCCGAGCTTATCAACGTGGGCAAAAACGCCGGAAACCATCCGGTGCCGCAGGAGGAAATCAGCCGCCTGCTGCTGGAAAAGGCGCTGGAGGGCAAGCGGGTGGTCCGTCTCAAGGGCGGCGACTGCTTCCTCTTCGGCCGGGGCGGCGAGGAGCTGGAACCCCTGACGGAGCACGGCGTCCCCTTTGAGGTGGTGCCGGGCGTACCCTCCCCCATCGCGGCGACGGCTTATGCGGGCATTCCGGTGACGCACCGGGATTACTGCTCCTCCGTCCACTTCATCACAGGCCACCGCCGCCAGGACGGCGCGCTGACGCTGGACTATGCGTCGCTGGTGCGTCTGGACGGCACGCTGGTCTTTCTCATGTCGGTGGCGAGCTGCCGGGAGATCGCCGCCGGGCTGATGACCGCCGGGATGTCCGGGGAGATGCCTGCCGCCGTTATTGAAAACGGGACCCGGCCCGAGCAGCGGAAATTTGTTACCGTTCTGGCCCAACTGGGCGATACCGTGACGGAAAACCGCGTGATCTCCCCCGCCCTGATCGTGGTGGGAAAGGTATGTTCCCTGTCCGACCGGTTCGACTGGTTTTCCCGTCTGCCGCTGCACGGGCGAAAAATTCTCTCGGCGTCTCCCCTGGGCTCCGCGGGAAAGCTGAAAGCCGGACTTGACGCGCTGGGCGCGCGGGTGGACGTGCTGCCGGTGCTGCGCCGGGAGGCGATTTCCTTCGACCTGCCGGAGCCGGGCAGCTTCGATGTGCTGGCCTTTGCGTCCATCGCCGGGGTGGAGCGGTATTTCGACGCGCTTCTGGCCCGGGGGCTGGATGCCCGGAGTCTTGGCGGCGTAACGGTTGGCGCCGTGGGTGCCGTCACGGCCGGAAAGCTTGAGGAATACGGCGTTCTCGCCGACGTGACGCCGGACGAATACAGCGGCGCGGCGCTGGCCCGGGCGCTGCTGGAGGGCGGTTCTGTCCGCAGCGGTACCCGTGTGGTGCTGCCCTGTGCGGAGGAATATACGCCGGAGCTGGGGGACCTGCTGGCGCAGGCCGGCGCGCTGGTCCGGCGGATCGTCACTTATCGGGCGGCCCCGTCGGAGCCGCTGGCGGTGGACCCGGCCCAATACGACTGGGTGACGTTCACCAGCGCCAGCTGCGTGCGGAGCTTTCTCGCCTGCTGCGGGGCCTCGGGCTTCACGGAGTTTGCCCGGGTGCGCGCGCTGTGCATTGGGGAAAAGACCGCCGCTGCCGCGCGGCGGGCCGGCATGGACGTATCCGTATCCAAAGAGGCCACGATCGCCGGAATGATCGAATTTTTGAAGGAGGCACATGATGATTGAACGTGGAAGAAGAACGCGGAGCAGTGAGCTGGTCCGCTCTATGGTGCGGGAGACCCGTCTGAGCGCGGATTCTCTGGTTTGGCCTATTTTTGTGCGGGAGGGCAGCGGCATCAAGGAGCCCATTCCCTCTCTGGACGGGCAGTTCCATTTCAGCCCCGACCGGATCGGCGAGCTGGTGGAGGAGGGACTCGCCGCGGGTGTGAAGAAGTTTCTGCTCTTCGGCCTGCCCGCTCAGAAGGACTCCGTCGGCTCCGGCGCCTATGCCGACGACGGCGTGGTGCAGCAGGGGCTGCGGGCCATCCGGGAGAAATTCGGCGACTCCGTCTATCTCATCACCGACATCTGTATGTGCGAGTACACCGACCACGGCCACTGCGGCATTCTGCACGGCCACGACGTGGACAACGACGTGACGCTGGGCTATCTGGACCGGATCGCCGTCTCCCACGCCAAGGCGGGAGCCGACATGGTGGCCCCCCCCGACCACAAGGGACGCCGCCGGGGGGTCAGTCGCGCCGCCCCGGCGCAAGGGGGGCGCCCGGGGGCC
>Ga0183101_1000273_pt2 | contig 15185 bp, 19 predicted proteins | sample Biomet3_FD_127790 | JGI IMG/M metagenome (GOLD analysis project Ga0183101, IMG submission 127790) | Microbial communities from bioreactor (seeded with sewage sludge) at LBNL, California, USA - Biofuel metagenome 3 | ecosystem: Engineered > Bioreactor > Anaerobic > Unclassified ... | reverse complement strand
GAGAGACCGGGGAGTATGGGGCGGGCACGCGGTGGGGGAGGAAGCACTGGGGCCGCGGTCCGGCGCGCCCGCCCTGCCGTTACTGGCGGAATTGCCCTTTGATCGCGAGGCCGCGAGCAGCTATGCCCATGGCCTGCCGCCCACGGAGGCACCGGGCGATGGCGGGCGCGCATGGCGAGGGCGGTTTGCCGAGCTGGCGGAAAAGCTGCGGACGTTTGCGGAGGTGACGCGCCATGCGTGAGATCGTGGTTGTCAGCGGCAAGGGCGGCACGGGCAAAACCACGGTGTGCGCCTCGTTTGCCGCGCTGGCGAGCCAGCGCGGGCAAAAGACCGTGCTGTGCGACCTGGATGTGGACGTGCCCGACATGCACATTCTGCTTGATCCGCAAATCAGGCGGCACGAGGAGTTTATTTCCGGCAACACGGCCAAAATAGATCCCGCGCTCTGCACCGCCTGCGGGCGTTGCGCCGAACTGTGCCGGTTTGACGCCGTGCGCGGCGAGGGCGGGGGCTTCGTTATCGACGAGCTGCGCTGCGAAGGGTGCGGCGTGTGCCACAAGCTGTGCCCGGCGCAGGCCGTGGAGTTTCCCGAAAGGCGCTGCGGCATGTGGTATGTCAGCGACACGCGTTTCGGCCCCTTTGTGCATGCGCAGTTGGACCCGGGGCAGGAGAATTCCGGCCGCCTTGTGGCGCTGCTCAAGCGGCAGGCGAAGGACATGGCCGAAAACATGGGCGCGGATTTTGTGCTGTGCGATGGATCGCCCGGCGTGGGCTGCCCTGTCATCAGCTCCCTTTCCGGGGCCGCGCTAGCCGTGGCCGTGGTTGAGGCAACGCCTTCGGGGAGGCACGATTTTGGGCGTGTGGCCGAACTGTGCGATCATTTCCGCATTCCCGTGGCCGTGCTGATCAACAAGGCCGACCTTAATGAGGATGAGGCGGAACGCATCCGCGCCCTGGCGCGGGAAAAAGGCTACGCCCTGGTGGGCGAGTTGCCCTTTAGCCCGCTGGTCACGCAGGCCATGGTTCGGGGGCGGGCGCTCACCGAGGAAAAATCAGCCCTGGCCGAAAGCCTGGCCCTCGCCTGGGAGCGTGTGTGCGCCCTGGCCGAGAGGCCTTCGCGGCGGGGCGGCATAAACAAACTGTAAAAGGAACGCATCATGAGCAAGACGATTCTGGCTATTCCTTCGCAAATGCCCGGCGGCATGGACGCTGGCATGGGTATGCATTTCGGCCATTGCGACATCTATACTGTCGTGGAAATCGAAAACGGCCAGGTGACGGCCCAGTCCACGCTGGAATCCATTCCGCACCAGCAGGGCGGCTGCATGGCCCCCGTGCAGTATCTGGCCGGGCATGGCGTTACCGCCATGTTGGCGGGCGGCATGGGCATGCGCCCCCTCATGGGCTTTAACCAGATGGGCATCAGCGTGTATTTCGCGGGCAATCAGCCCACCGTGGGCGCTGCCGTGCAGGCCTTCGCCCAGGGCAAGCTGATGGAATTCAAGCCGGAACATACCTGCGGCGGCGGGCATTAGGTCGCCATGGGCTGCTCCATACTTGTGCAGACAGCCAGCCCCGGGGATTTTGCCGCGTTTACGGGCACGTTTGAGCGCCGGGGTTGCGCCGTGAGCACGGTGGCCACCCCGGAAGCATGCCTGGAAGCCGTGCGCCACAAAGCCCCCACGCTGGTGGTGCTTGACGCCGGATCTCTGAAAGCGACGAAGCAGGCGGTTCTGGGCATCATGCGCGCCAACGCGCTGGTCTATACCGCCGTGGTTACGGACATGCCGGAAGAGGTCTTCCATGACGCCATGGAAGGGCTGGGCATCCTGGCTTCGCTGCCCGCCGCGCCCTCGGCGGCGGAGGCCGAGCGCCTGCTCGGGCTGCTGGCGCAACTCTCGGCGTACGTCAGCGCATAAGCGCTGGCGGAGAAAAGCGGTTTTAGCGTTCCCGCGCCAGGCATAAACGCCGTGTGCCTGCGTGGGCGGGCCTCGTCCTTGCGCCGCAAAGCGGCGCGCCGCCGACGGTCCAGGAAAACATGGCCGGACCCGGGCGGGGTTTACCCCTCCCTTCCGGGTTCGGCCATGCGCTGGCCTTGGCCCCCAGGCGGCGACGCCGGGCCAAAAAACGCTTTTCCCGCGCCTTGCGGGCGTTTGATCATTGGCGTAGTCTCAAATAAAACCATATTGCTGGGAAATTATGCCACGACCATGCCACTGCCGGCGCGTCAGCGCCCTGCCCAAAAACCGCTGTTTCAAGCCCAACGGCGTGCCCCTGCACGACCTTGAGGAAATTGTGCTGTCTCTTGACGGTCTGGAGGCCCTGCGGCTTGCGGATGTAGAGGACATGAACATGGATGTGGCCGCCGCGCAGATGGGCGTTTCACGTCATACGTTTGGCAGGTTGTTGCGGCGGGCGCGGCATTGCGTTGCCCAGGCGCTGGTGCGGGGCATGGCCCTGCGCATCGAGGGCGGGGTTTGCGCCGTGGATGACGGAACGGAAGCGCCTCTGCCCGGCGGCGTGCTGGTGGCGGTGCCCAGAGTGGCCCCTGGCGGGCCGGAAGCCGCCCCTAACGCCCATTTTGGCCGCTGCCAGGTATATACGCTGGCCCGGGTGGAAGAGGGCGCTGTGGGGGCACTGAGCGTGCAGCCCAACCCGCTGCATCAGGGCGGTGATTGCGCTGGCCCCGTGCAGGCGTTGCAACGGCTGGGCGTTACGGTTCTGCTGGCGGGCGGCATGGGCATGCGGCCCTTGCAGGCGCTTCAGGAGGCGGGCATCGCCGTGTATTACAACGCCAACCTGCCCACGGTGGCGGACTGCCTCAATGCTTTTGCGGCGGGCAAGCTTGTTCCTTTCGGTCCTGGGCACCTCTGCCGGGGCGGCTGCGCTTCCGAGCGGTAAGCGGCCTGCCGTTTCACCGCCTGCCCGGCATTGCGCCTTCCTTCCGGCCACCTTTTCCTTTCTTGGCGCTAGCCCCGTTGCACGGCGGCAACCGCGTTGTCGCGTTTGTTGCGCCCTTTGCAAAAACTCGCCGTCAATCCCTCCTTTTTTAGGCACGAAAAAAAGCCCACGCCCGGCAGCGGACGTGGACTTCGCAATGCGCGGCCCGTGCGCCCTAAAAGGCGTAGAGCAGGCCGCCGCTCAGGGAGTATTTTACGCCGCGTTCCACCATGGGGCTGTCGGTGACTTCTTCACCCAAAAAAGTGGCTTTGCCGCTCGCAAAGGCGCTCCAGCTTTGCGTCAGGCCCACGCGCAAGGTCAGCTCGCCGTAGGGGGCAAGCGCCGCCTCGGGCGAATACCGGTGCAGCCCGCTGGCCTGCGCTTCGCTTTTGCTGATGCCGTAATAATAGTCGTTGTAATTCGCATCGGTCCATTGCACGCCCGCCGTGGGGATTACGGACAGGTTGGCGAAGCGGATGGGGTAGGAATATGAAGCGTCGGCCATGATGCCGTTGCTGACGCCAAGAACATCGGTGGAAACGGTGGCGGCCAGCGTGCCAAGTTCCGTACGCAGGCGATAGTTGAGGCCCGCCATGGCTGTGGAATAGCGGTCATCCAGCTTTTTCATGGCGTTGTTGTCGCTCCACGAAGCATAAAAATTCTGCGGCAGGTAGGAGAGCTGCACATTGAGCTCATTATTTTCATCTTTCAACAGATGCATGCCCCCGCTGAGGCCGCGCAGGTAAAGCCTTTCCCCTTCATAGCCCACGATGGGCAGGGCCGTGCCAAGGCGTTCCACTCCCCGATATTCGGAAGTGGAAAACGTGCCCCCAAGGCCGAGGTTGAAGCCCCAGCGGCCATCATCGTTTTTGCCGTCATCCGCCGCAAAGGAAGTGGCCGCGAACAGCACTGCCACAAGTGCCGCAAGGCACGCCAAGTGTATTTTCCGCATGGTTGCTCCTGAAACGGGATTGCTTTTTTTTGAAAGTAAAAGTAATCGATTGATTACTTATTGCCTATAGCCTCCAATACGGGGGCTGTCAATCCGCAGTCAATCCGGGAGGATGCCATGACCAAATCCGGCAGCGCCACAGCACCGACAGCGGCGCGCAGAAGCTCGGCTGAAACGCGAACCCGCCTGTTGCTGGCGGCGCAGTCGTTGTTTGCGGCTCATGGATACGCAGGTGTGGGCATTCGCGGCATAGCGGCGCAGGCCGGGGTGAACCCCGCGTTGATCAACCGTTATTTCGGTTCGAAGCGGCTGCTCTTTGAGGAAGTTGCAAATATGCTGGGGAAGGACGGCGAAACCCTTGCGGAAGGCGACACGCCGGTTGCACGGGCCACGCGGGCGCTGGACGAAATTATCGACAACGGCGAAAAAAGCCCGCGCGTGATAGGGCTGCGGTTTACGTTGCTTTCGGCGCTTGATCCTGATGTCGCCGATGTGACGGCCCGCGCCTATGACAAAATACGTCGGCAGCTTATGGAAACGCTGCCCGGCAAAGACCAGGCCACCAGAGCGGAACTTGTTCTTTCGCTGTTCTTGGGCGCGTCAATGGTGACCACCCTGCTGCGGAGCGAAGGTTCGCCCGCGATTGACACGAATTATATGAAGAAAGCCTACGCGTGCTTGCTGGCAAAGCTGTTTGCCGAGTCAACCGGCTGCGGGAAGCCCAGCGAAAGCGCGCCCAACCCGGAAATGGATGCATCTCAGGCCGCATGCCCCAAGGCTGAAGGCCGCACTGCGGCAGCCCCTGATGCCGAGGCCACCAGCATGGACGGGCAAGACACGCCGGGCCGGAATGCGACGGGGCAGGCAGCCGCGCCGCGCCAGCACCGAAAGGGTTAAAAGCCCCCCTGGCGAAAGTTCCGTTCCGCGGCGGCGCGTTCGGCCGCGTCGGCCAGCGTGGCGGGCACAATGGTTTTGCCAATGGGGCAGAGCGCCAGGGCGGCAAGCTTGACGTGCTGCCAGGCAAAGGGAATGCCGATGATGGTTACCGCGCACATGAGGGCCGAAACCAGATGCCCCAGGGCAATCCACACGCCCGCCAGCACAAGCCAAATAATGTTGCCCAGCGTGCCCAGGGGACCGGTGCCCAGGTCTTGTCTGCCGGTGAGAACATCACGGGCCACCGGCATTTTGCCAAAAGGAAAAAAGGCGAACCCGCCCATGACAAAGCAGGCCCTGCCCCAAGGGATGCCCACAATGGAGAGAAAGCACAGCACGCCATAAAGCCACCACACCAGCCCCATGACCACGCCGCCGCACAAAAACCAGATGGCGTTGCCCAGGCAGCTCACCGTATCGTTCACGGTTCCTCCTTACAAAAAGGCCGTGCTGCGCGCACGGCCCGGAAACCTTGAAATCAGCCTGTCAGGGACGCGGCGCGGCCCTAAAAGTTGACGATAACCTGTTCGTTTTCGTCGTCGCGCGAGCGGCGAACCACATCGCCAATGCACCAGGCCCGCAGCTTGAAGGCCTGAATGCGGCTGATGGCTTCTTCCGCCTGGTCGGCGGGCAGCACCAGCACAAAACCAATGCCGCCGTTGAAAATTTGCAGAATTTCCGGCCAGGAGAGGTTGCCCGCCTCTTTGAGCCAGTTGAACACCGGGGGCATTTGCCAGCTGCCAAAGTGGATACGGGCCTCCACCTGAGCGGGCAACACGCGGGGGATATTGTCGTAAAAACCGCCGCCGGTGATGTGGGCCATGCCCTTCACGTTCATGTCGCGCAGCAGGGGGCGCACGGCCTCCACATAGATGGTGGTGGGCGTCATCATAACGTCGCCCACGCTGGCTCCATCCGCGCCGGGGAAGGGATCGGCGAAGGAAAGCCCGCTCTGCGCCAGCACCTTGCGGGCCAGGGAATAGCCGTTGGAATGCAGGCCGGATGAGGCGATGCCGATGATCTTGTCGCCCACCTGAATGCCGGAACCGTCAATCAGCTTGGCGTTATCGACAATGCCCACGCAAAAACCGGCCAAATCATATTCGCCGGGGGCATACATGTCGGGCATTTCGGCCGTTTCGCCGCCCAGCAGGGCGCACCCGGCCTGGCGGCAACCTTCGGCCACGCCGCTGATAACCGTTTCAGTCGTATCGACATCAAGCTTGCCGGTCGCAAAATAATCAAGGAAAAACAGGGGGTTTGCGCCCTGAACCAGAATGTCGTTGACGCTCATGGCCACAAGGTCGATACCAACGGTATCGTGCTTGTTGCAGGCAAAAGCCACCTTGAGCTTGGTTCCCACCCCGTCGGTGGAAGAAACCAGCACAGGCTCGGCCATGCCGTTGAGGTCGGGCCGGAATAGACCGCCGAAGCCGCCTATGTCGGAAATTACACCCCTGGTCTGCGTGCTTTGCACCATGCTTTTGATACGCGAAACCAGGGAATTTCCCGCCTCGATATCAACGCCTGCCTGCGTGTAGGCTTTTGCGCGGTCGATGGACATCCGTCGCCTCCTTTGAATCTTCAACACATACCACAGCTCACCATAAATCCCAAGCGACTTTTTGCCCCCTTCCCGGCGTCTTTTTTCGTGGACCGCCCGACCCGCCGCTGCTAGAATGACGACCAGGAGCAAGGAGCAAGCCATGCGTAACCATGCCTGTTGTTGGTTCTTCTGCGCTGTCGCGCTGCTCGTCTGCCCCAGCGCGGGAACCGCCGCCGAGGGCGGCGCGGAATACCGCGCGCCGGTTTCGGGGCTTAAACTTACCCCCCCGCAGGCGCAGGCGAATACTGTATCCCCGCCTTCCACGTCGGCGGCGGGGCAGACGCCAGTCCCCGCAACGCCCGCAGCGCCCACGCCGACCCCTGCGGGCAACGCCGCCGCGTCGCCGCCCTGGGCTCCGCCTTCTGGCCTGACCACCTATTCGGCAACGCAGGCCCCGCCGCAGAGCGGGCAGCAAGCCCCACCGCAAAATGGGCAGAATTTTTCGCAACCGTTCCAGCAACAAAATCAGCAGGCATTCCCGCCGCAAGGCCAGCGACAGGGCCAGCAGCCGGAGCAATTTTTGGAATCCATGCCCCAGAACGCCGCGCCGTATTCTTCGCTGTCGCAAGGCGCGGGCCGCAACGGCGACGTTGTTTTCGGCACCGAGCAGCTTGATGGCGGCGATTCGGAAGAAAGCGGCTATGTGCGCCAATATCGCGACCCGGAAACCGGCGACATCGTTACTTCTGTGGTTCCGCCAAAGCAGCCCCAACCGAACTACGGAACTTTTTTCATAGCGCCGCAGATTTATCCCGACAGGCGCTGGCCCCGGAATCCCGGTGGATCATACCCCGGCGGCTCCGTTTGGCCTGGGGGGCAGGCCGCGCCGCCCAACGTCATCTGGCTGCCGGGGGGGCAACAGGCCAACCCGCCGCACCGGCATGAACGCCCCCATAAAAACCGCCGCCATGCGGATGAATACGGCGGCGACGCCGGTTATGGAAGGGGCGGGCGCCCCGATGCATCATACCCTGACGGCCGCAATTCGGGCCGGAGCCGCAACGGTGAGGAGGACCGCCGACAATGATGGCCGCGCTTTGGGATTCCCGTTCGGATGGTTCCGTCGTCTGCCGCCTGTGCGCCCATGGGTGCCGGTTGCGCAAGGGGGCCAAGGGCGTGTGCGGCGTGCGGGTCAACCTGCGCGGCGAGCTTGTTTCGCTGGTCAGCCGCGTGGTTACCGCCGTGGGCATGGACCCGGTGGAAAAAAAGCCTCTGTATCATTTTTTACCGGGCACCAAAATATTTTCCGTGGGCAGCGCCGGGTGCAATTTCAGCTGCCAGTTCTGCCAGAACAGCAGCATAGCGCAGGTGCCGGAAAACGGCATTGTTCCCGGCAAACGGGCCGCGCCGGAAGACCTGCTGGCCCTGGCGCTCTCTAACCGCGCGCGCTGCATCGCCTTTACCTACAACGAGCCGACGGTTTTTTTTGAACTGCTGTATGAAACAGCGGGCATGGCCGCAAGCCGCGACATACGCAGCGTGCTTGTGACCAACGGCTATATGTCCGCCGATTGCCTTGCCGCGCTTGGCCGCCGCATCAGCGCCGCCAATGTGGACCTGAAATCTTTCAGCGACGCCTTTTACCGCAAATATTGCGGCGCGCGCCTGCAACCGGTGCTGGACAGCCTGAAGGCCATCAAAAAGCTGGGCTGGTGGCTTGAGGTAACCACGCTGGTTATTCCCGGCGTCAACGACGGCAAGGAAGAAATGGCGGAACTCGCGGCCTTTATTCGCGACGAGCTAGGACCGGACACGCCATGGCATGTCACGGCTTTTCACGGCGCGCACCTCATGGCGGACCACCCCCCCACGCCGCTCGACACCCTTGAAGACTGCTGGCGCATAGGGCGGGAGGCCGGGTTGCACTTTGTTTATATTGGAAATGCGCGCAGCGCACTGGGCAGCGACACGTTTTGCCCCTCCTGCGGCGCGGTGGTCATTAAGCGGACAGGCTATGAGGCCCGGCCGCTGGGAACGGCGGGGTTGTGCCCCGCCTGCGGCGCCCAGACGCCGGGGGTTTGGAAGTAATGATTCTTGTGTACACGGGCGACGGCAAGGGAAAAACCAGCGCCTGCGTGGGGCAGGCCGTGCGCGCCCTGGGGCAGGGCATGGCGGTGGCCTTTGGGCAGTTTATGAAGCGCGACGGGCAGGCCGGGGAACAGGCCATGCTCGCCAAACTGCTGGGGCCGCGTTTTCTGGCCGGGGGCCTGGGCTTTTTGCGCCGCGACGAGGAACGCCCCGCGCACCGTGAGGCCGCCTTGCGCGTGCTGGCATGGGCAGAAGGGCAGCTGGCCGAAGCGGACATGCTGGTGCTGGACGAAACCCTCTATGCCCTGGGCAGCGGCATCCTTGAGCGGGAGGAAGTGGAGCGGCTTATGGCCTTGGCCCGCACCGGCAACCGCCACCTGGTGCTTTCTGGCCGCAACGCGCCCGATTGGCTTGTTGAAGCGGCGGACCTTGTAACGTCGATGACGGAAATCAAGCATCCCTGGCGTGCGGGCATCAAGGCCGCGCCCGGCATAGAATTTTAGGCGAGGGCAGGGGCGTGGTCATGGAAGAAAGAGGTTTTAGCGGGATGTTGGGCGCATGGCTCCATTAACCATTTATGTGGCCGGTTCGTTCAAGCACAAGCACGGCGTGCGCCTGCTGGGCCGGGAACTGCGGAATATGGGCTGCCGCATGCTGGACTGGACGGACAAGGCCGTGCCGCCGCCGGGCCTGACCCCGGCGCAACGCCGCGTGTGGATGGATACGGACCGCGACGGCGGTGAGGTTTATGCCTTTTGCCGCAATGCCTGCCTGACGGCCGATCTGGTGATCTACTACGGCGCTTCGGGGCAGGACGCGGGCGTGGAAGTTGGCCTTGCGGCCGGTGCGGGCGTGCCTGTGCTGGGCATTCGCGGGCCGCTTGAAGGGCCGGGGTTGATGCTGCACGGGGCTGTCAGCGGCTGGGTGGACGGCGCGGAAGAAGCCCTGGAGCTTGTGGCCGCGTTGTCGGCCTATGCCGCCGGTGGCTGGAAAGGGATTGACGACGAGAGCAATCCCGTGCTGCAGCGTTTGGCCGAGCAGCTGCGGGAACGGAAGGCAACGCCCTAAACGCCGCTGGCGCACAAATTTGCCGGGCAGCGCAAACGCTCGCCGACCGCAAAGAAAAACCCCCGTCAGGTTGACGCCTGCCGGGGGTTATCTGTTGTTGTCGCTGGAATCTGCCGCGTTACGGCAGATCGTTGGACTCTACGCCGCCGGAGGCGTCCGCCCCGGTTTTGCCTGAAGCTGCCGGGCTTTCGCCCTGCGCGCCTGCGGAAGGCTCGGTGCTGCCGTCCATGGGGCTGACGCCCTGGGCATGCTCAGGCTGGATGTCGTCCAGCTGCCCGGCCTTTTGGGGCAGCATCAGGTAGCTGGTTACCGCCGTTACGCCCGGAACGCCTCTGGCTGCCTGTAGGGCGAGGTCTTTTTCCTGTTCGTTTTTCACCACGCCCAGCAACACCACGCGCCCCGAATTCACTTCGGTGTCTATGCGGGTTGACGAAAGGCCCTTGGTTCCGATGAGGTTCTTGCGCAGCTTGGTGGCCAGCATGAAGTTGCTGGTGTCGCTGGCAAGGGGCGTGAACCAGTGGGTGGTGACAGAGCGGGGCTTATAGCGCTTGGCAATGGTAACGGCCTTGCCCTGCATGTTCTGCGGCACTTCGCCCACAAGGAAAACGTGGCCGTAGAAGCTGTAAACCGCAACCGACCAGCCGCCGGAAAAGCTTTCATCCATAAGGGCGGTCTTGATCTTGGTGGAAATTTCCTTGTCGTCCGTGATGGTGCCCATCAGACGCTGGTCGTCATACAAGCCGTAGCCGCCGTAAGCACAGCCGTTGAGAACCGAAACGGCAAGCAGCAGTAGAAGAAGCGCCAGTTGTTTCATGAAAATCTCCTGGGATGCCCATGGGCATGATTGCGGGAAGGCACGGCGATATTCGCCGGGCGCTGCCCCGTGGAAAAGCTGTTTTGGGCTATTCCTGCTCGCGCCGAATGCGTGCGCCAACGGCGTTGAGTTTGTGTTCAATCTGTTCGTAGCCACGGTCAAGGTGGTAAATGCGGCGCACTTCCGTTACGCCCTTGGCGGCCAGCCCCGCAAGCACCAGCGAGGCGCTGGCGCGGAGGTCGGAGGCCATGACCGGCGCGCCGGTGAGCCGCTGCACGCCGCGCACCATGGCCGTGTGGCCGGAAACCTTGATCTGCGCGCCCATGCGCATGAGCTCAAGAACGTGCATGAAGCGGTTTTCAAAAATGCTTTCTTCCACCACGCTGGCCCCTTCCGAAAGGCACATCAGCGCCATCAGCTGGGCCTGCATGTCGGTGGGAAATCCGGGGTAGGGCTGGGTTTTCACGTCTGTGCCGCGCAGGGGGCCTGAGCAGCGGGCCAAAACGCCCTGCGGCGTGCTGGTGATCTCCATGCCCATGCTGCGCAGCTTGAGGATGACGGCCTCAAGCTCCTTGAAGGGGCAGTTGCGCAGCAGCAGCTCGCCGCCCGTAATGCCGGCGGCCACAAGAAACGTGCCTGCCTCGATGCGGTCGGGCATGACGGGATATTCGCCATCGTGCAGGGAAGAAACGCCCTGAATGTGGATGACGGAGGTGCCATGCCCCTCGATTTTTGCGCCGCAGGCACGCAAAAAATTGGCCAGGTCAACAATTTCCGGCTCGCGCGCGGCGTTCTCCAGCACGGTTTCGCCCTCGGCCAGCGAGGCGGCCATCATCAGATTTTCCGTGCCGCCAACCGTGGGCATGTCAAAGGAAATATGCGCGCCTTTGAGCTGGCGGCAACGGCCGATGATATAGCCTTCTTCAAGCTGAAAGCTCGCGCCCATCTGCTCCAGCCCCTTGAGGTGCTGATCAACCGGCCGCGCTCCGATGGCGCAGCCGCCCGGCAGCGCAACGCGCGCCTGCCCAATGCGGGCCAGCAGCGGGCCAAGGCAGAGAACCGAGGCGCGCATGGTGCGCACCAGATCATAAGGAGCTTCCGGCAGTAAATTGCCGGGCTGCACCTGCACCCTGTAATCGTTATACTCGCAGGTGCAGCCCAGCATGTTCAGGAGCTTGATGGTGGTGTGAATGTCCCGCAGATTGGGCACGTTGGTAATGGTGACCGGCTCCGACAGCAGAATGCAGGCAAAAAGTATGGGCAGGGCCGCGTTTTTTGATCCGCTGACCTCAATGCCCCCGGTAAGGGGAACGCCGCCTTCGATAACCAGTTTGTCCATGAATGTCCCCGAAAAAAGTTTGCCGCCCGTTGTGCGGGCCTGTCTGTCGCCGGATCACGGCCGTGCCGCGCATGCCGCCGCCTGAAGCGTTGGTTGGCTTGTGGTCAAGGTTGGGCAAGGCCCTGTGCCGTGGAGCTAAAAAAAGTATAGGTTGTTTTCTAGATAAAATCCAGAGAGACATTTGCAGAAAAAGTGCTTGCCAAAGAAAAAGTAGCTGCGTATAAGAGCCTTTCCGTGGCGGAAGTAGCTCAGTTGGTAGAGCACCTGGTTGTGGCCCAGGTGGCCGTGGGTTCAAGTCCCATCTTTCGCCCCACAATTTTCCCGCGCCGCAACGGCGCGGGTTTTTTTTCGGAGCGTGGCGCAGCCTGGTAGCGCACCTGCTTTGGGAGCAGGAAGTCGAAGGTTCGAATCCTTTCGCTCCGACCATATATCCAAGAAAAAGGGATAGTTAGGTGAAAACCCGGCTATCCCTTTCTTGCGTTGAATGGGATCGCCAAAAGTGGCGTGTGGCCGAATTTCCGGGAAAATTACTGTAACTATCTAATATATATTTAAAAATATCGCGCCACATGGCCACAAGTTGAAAAGTTGCATCAACGATACAAATACTTGCGGACATGGGATCGATTGGCGCGTAATTGGCGGTGGGAGTGAATGTCAGAAGTCCTATCAAGTGTGTCAGTAGGGAGGTGCTTGTCTAACAGGATCGACTGTCAGATCAACTCAAAACTAGTACAATTGAATACATCCATCACCTTTCGCACTCTAGATCAAAAGTAACTATCTAGTTCAGACTACCCAAAGAAGCAGCCATATGCATTCTCGTGAACCAGTTTCAGAAATTCTTCAAGAGACCGAAGAGAAGGGCATGGCTCATAGAGAGTCCATTTCCCATTACCCCTCATCCAGTAGACCTTCCAACCCTTCTGAGCGTTGACATAACACGCCTTGGCGATCGGGCTTTGGATCTTTTTTGATGGTTCCATGAAGTGAGGACGAATCTCGTATAGCTTTACGGTCTGCTTCTTGGGGTCAACCTCATATCCCCATTTCAGCTTGTCATGGAGATGCGGTGGCGGTCCCTGTTCTTGGCAGAAGTCCTGGAGAAGCTTCTCGTATCGGTGTTGTTCGAATTTACTGATTGCCATTGCTTGTTTCCTATGCCTGATCCACTAGTTCCCTGGCGCGTGATTTGGCGGCGTTGAAGTGCAAAAATATGAATTATTCAAGTAATTTGCTGGAGATAGTGCCGTAAGTGAGCTTCGCCGTTTCCAGGCTCGATGGTTTGACGCCTATTGTAATCAGAAACTGACCCTAACAGGACGACATAGTTCATGAAACTGTCCACCCTCGTTTTACTGGAGATTGATCCGAAGAAGAGAACAAATAACTACCATTGCGTATTGTCCAGCAAGGTTTTTGCTTTTTGTTTTTCTAATATGCTTGCTTTACGAGATTTATAGGCAATATATTCTAGCGTCTCTTGCAGCAATGGAGGAGAGTCAAAAATGCGTTTTGCGGCACTCACGCGATATGACGCACCACTTTCGTTACAAAGATTATTGCTCACTAAGTATGCAATAGCATCGGTGCGATTGGGTTTTTGTGCAAAGTAATCATATTCACTAATAAAAAAATTTAGCCCCATTTGTTTTAAATATTTTGGCATTGGCATGAGTATCCCCCAATAGAAGTTTTGCCGCAAATGTCAAACAGGATATTATTTTATGATTTTGTATTGCTTTTGGAGTGTCTTCCAGCAATCTAATTTGCTGAACATCATTTCATTAACGAGCATTATTTCAAGTGGGCCTAAACATTCAAAATCACCAATTTTGACATAAAGTTCTTTCAGCTTGTCGCCAAGCCAGTATTTAAGTAGCCTAGCTGGTATTATTTGAAGAATGTCGTCTGGTGCATTAAGGTAATGATAACGGTCTGGATCGCTATTAGCTTTCATAAATATATCAAATAATTCTATGTCGCCAATGGAATCCATAGTTTCAAAAACTCTAGTTAGCAATCGTATGGCTTGATCTTTTGGAAACAAGTTTTCAATTGTCATTGAACATTGGGCAACAGTCGCATGAAATAATCCATCAGAATGCTGAGTGAAGTCATTTATAGTTAATGTGTCCTTATGTAGATTTTGAATTGAGCTTTTTAGTAAGGTATCGTTTTCATGTGCCCATTGATTAATGTGGTGGCAGAAGGCCTTCGCTGCATCAGCTTCAGTAAGCTTCTTTTTAAAAAAACTGAACATATCCCCTCCAATTTCGGGAAAGCGCACCGTTTTGTTTTGCCTGCAGTAAACCCTTATGAAGCATATGGTTTTAGCCGCTTCTCGCGTATGCCATTATGATTTTGTGCGAGAATCTCTGGTGTGCAAGATTGTATTCTAACGGCCCTTTGCAGTTTCATTTTGTTCAGGAATTTATTCAATAAAAATCTTCCACTGAATTGGGTTACTTCCTTGGTCAGTCATCGGTCAAGCCAAGGGAGACAATTCCATGAGTACGACTCCCTTTAAGCAAGCTGGAGGTGGAGTTACTGGCCTGAGTTGGCTGGCATTTTTTGTGGGTGTTATGTCCGCAATGCTGTTTAGATCCCAGATCAGATTGAAGCTAGCTCCGATAAACCATTCTGTGGAACAGGTAGCCACCATTTTTGCTGAAACGGCTCAGGCAATGGAACAGGCATCTAGTGCTGTTGCTGAACTGGCTCAGCAGTCACAGGCCTTGCAGAAACTCATTGTTGAGATGAAGAACGGATACCCCTCTCAATCCCCGTTCTTTCCATAAGGCCGCTCAGAAATGGGCGGCCTTTTCATTACGGCTTTAGCCGGTTGAGCGCACTTGTGCGCGAAACAGAGAACCACCCGCTATGCGGGTGGAAATAAAGTGTTATACACAAAAAACACCCTTCTTGTACGATGAAGTTGTTCAAGCCCATCGTAACATTTAAAGAAGGGTGTTTTTATTATGGGAACCAAGGCCCAAAGTTTAGCTCACACAAAATGGCTGTGCAAGTATCATATCGTGTTTACGCCTAAGTATCGTCGAAAAATAATATTTGCTCAGTTGCGCGATAGTATAAAGGAAATTTTGCAGAGTCTTTGTAAGTACAAAGGGGTAGAGATTCTGGAAGGTCACTTGATGCCAGACCATATCCATATGCTGGTGAGTATCCCACCCAAGATCAGTGTGTCGAGTTTTATGGGGTATCTAAAAGGGAAGAGTTCATTGATGATCTTCGATAAGCACGCAAACCTTAAATATAAATTCGGCAATAGAAAGTTTTGGGCCGAAGGTTATTATGTCAGCACCGTCGGGCTGAACGAGGCAACGATCAAAAAATATATTCAGCAGCAAGAAAAGCACGACATCATGCAAGACAAGTTGAGTACGCGGGAGTATCAAGACCCCTTTAAGGGGTAGCCAAGGCGACAAGGGCACTGGGCTTGAACACAGTGAAAGCCAGCGTCTTTAGGCGCAGCCGGTAA
>Ga0183101_1002081_pt1 | contig 15186 bp, 18 predicted proteins | sample Biomet3_FD_127790 | JGI IMG/M metagenome (GOLD analysis project Ga0183101, IMG submission 127790) | Microbial communities from bioreactor (seeded with sewage sludge) at LBNL, California, USA - Biofuel metagenome 3 | ecosystem: Engineered > Bioreactor > Anaerobic > Unclassified ... | reverse complement strand
ATATTTTGGAGCGATATACTCTAAAGGGAATTTATAAGAATTAGTAAGTATAGAAATATAAGTGATATTGCTTTGCTGAAGTGAATATGCAATTTAGACAAAATATTGGAGGATAAATTAGAAATGAGAATATTAGAGAGTAACAGATTGATTTTAAGACCTTGGAAAATTTCTGATTTAGATGATTTACATGAATTTATGTCCAATGAAAAAGTTGCAAGTCTAGCAGGTTTTAGTGTGAAGAACAACAAAGAAGAGAGCTTAAAGATTTTGAAGCAATTTATCATAGATTCTTCTGATTCATTATGGGCAGTTGAATTAAAGAATACTAATAAAACAATTGGATGGATTGAATTACACAAATATTCAGAAGGAATAGATATAAATTCAAAAGAAATAGGATGTGTTTTATCACACAAATATTGGGGGCAAGGTTTAATGCCAGAAGCGCTTAGACAAGTTCTTAGTTATGGATTTAATGAAGAAGAGCTTGATTCTATTGTGTGCTCTCACTTTGTAAACAATAATCAGTCTAAGAGAGTAATTGAAAAATCTGGATTTAAATATGTTAGAGCGAATGATGATAAGGTTTATTACTGTTTGAATAAAAGCGATTTTTAATTATATTCTGTATTTCCAAAGTCATTAAGTATTAAAAATATATAATATATTGCCACAATATGATAAAATATTAGAGAATTTTGTTACTTGAGGTGATTTGATGGTAAAATGGAAAGCGGATTATGAAGTTGGGGTAAAACGCATTGATGAGCAGCATGAAAAATTATTTGAAATAGCTGATCGTGCTTATAAACTATTAACAAATGATTTTATACTTGATAAGTATGATAGAATTACTGAAATACTTGGGGAGTTAAAAGAGTATACTATATTTCATTTTAAATCTGAAGAGGAATATATGTTGAGTATAGGATATAAAAAATTCTTATCACATAAAGTAATACATGAAGATTTTATAAAATCTATTGACAACATTGATTTACATGAAATAGATTTAAATCAAGATGAGTCGGTAAAGAAGATATTAGAATTTGTTGTAGATTGGATAGACAAGCATATTCTAAATGAAGATAAGTTTATAGTAGAGAATTAATAAGAATATTTTAGCTGTTAAGCTAGTGTTCAGAAAACTATATTATAATAAATCTTGTAAAAAAGTTTTCATTAGTATACCTTAATTAATTGTGCAGCCACTAGTTGGCTGTATTTTTTATTCTTCAGAAATTTATGGTAAAGTAAAATATATAGAAAATTTATAAAAAAGCATATTCAATTAGGTCCTATGTAGAAAAAGAATAAAAAAGAAAATATATTCGCCTGCCAAATTTTTCTCACATGCGTTCGAAAAGGCAGATGCGTAAAAAATCTACGGCTCTAAAGTCGCCTGCAATTTTTTGTCGTAATTTTTGTTACGAAAAAGTAAAAGTAATTATATAAATTTACGAATATAGCCATATAGATAATTTGAAATAAAATTTATGGGGTGGTTTATATGGAAATAAAATTAAATGAGATTGAAATGTTAACAATATTACAAGCATTAGAAGTTCTACATGATCAAGCTACAGAATATAAAGACCTTATATATGAGGATAATAAAGATTTTCTAGTGGATATAAATAAAACTAGAATGGTACATAATAAGTTATTAGTTCAAGCTAAAAATGAAGGGATAATTAAGAAAAAAGTCAGCTTGATTTAAAAGAAGAGATGAAGGCAGGTTAAACAGAGGTGTTTAATCTGCCTTTCATTATATTAATTAAAATAAAAGTATTTTAGGCTAAATAATTTCTATTTATAGTGAGATATATCTCCGTATAATAGTATTTTTGACACTCCATTTTCTACGTGTATTTTTGAAAGGCTAGCCGATTCTATGTCTGGATTTCTACAAATATAACATATATTTTGATTCATGAAATGTGACATGATAACTTTTAGGGTAATTCTATGTGTAACAATAACAATACTTTTGCCTTGATTTAAATTAATAATTTCTTCAATTGAGGGGATAACTCTAGCTTTCAATTCTTCATAAGATTCTCCTTCATCAGTTGGAACATATACAGAAGGGTTATTCCAAAAATTTTCCCAAGTTTCAGGATATTTATTAATAATATCTGTCTGATTCATGCCCTCCCATTTTCCCATATGGATTTCTCTCAGTTCTTTTTTTATAAATATACGGATGTTCCGATTGTGTTGGATGATTTTAGCAGTATCATAAGCGCGTTTGCTTTCACTAGAGTATATTAAATCAATTTTTTCATTAATAAGTCTATCACGCAATTTTTGAGCTTGAGATATGCCAAATTCAGTTAAAGGGGAATCTTTATGGCCTTGCATTCGTTTTTCTAGATTCCATTTTGTTTGTCCATGTCTAATTAAATATAAAACAGTTTGTCCCATAGTTCACTCCTAAATATTTTATTATAAAAAATGCCGGCGATAATTTATAAAAAGAGTATATCAAAACAAAATCTATATGTATAATATATGTTATTATTGTATTCATAAATAAAATATATGAATGGAGAAAATATGAATTTACATGGATTAAGATTGTTTTATATGGTAGCTAAAGCTGGAAGTGTAACAGTTGCAGCAGAGCAATTAAAAGTCAGTCAACCAGCAATTACAGCACAAATTAAAAAGTTTGAAAGAGAAAATGATATTACATTATTCTTACCACAAGGCAGAGGCATTTGCTTAAGTGAAATAGGTGAACAATTGGTAAAAGAAGCAGATGCAGTTTTTAGAATAGAAAATAGAATGGAATCATTAATAGATAATTATAAAAAAGGTAAAAATGGTGCATTAAAAATAGCAGGAAATTATCTTTCAACAAATTTTCTAATACCAATGTGGGCGGCTAAATTAAAAAAAGAGAATAAAGATATAAATGTTGAGATTAATACATTAAATACTGAAGAAGCCATTGATCATCTTATCTCATATAAAGTAGATGTTGCAGTTTTAGGTAGTGGAGCAATGAAATATACAGACAGAATTGATACCATTAAAATAATGGATGATGATTTATGGTTTGTAGCTTCACCAAATCACAAATATGCAAACAAAAAGGTTAGTATAAATGATATTATGTTAGAACCATTTATAATGCGGGAAAAAGGAAGTTATGCTAGAGTACTTTTGGAATCACTTTGTCATATTAATAGTATTAAAGTTCCTGATATAGCTCTTGAATTTAATGGGCTACATGAAACTCTTATGGCATCTACGTATGGATATGGTGTGAGTTTTTGTTCATCAATTGCTGCTAAAGAATTCATTGACATGGGGAAATTGGCTAGAATTTATGTAGATAATGTTGATCTAAAAAATGAAATTGTTATTTGTACACGTAAGAATGAAAAGATATCTAATTTAACTGAGAAGTTTATTTCTGTTATAAATAATTAAATACTTAGTTTTCATTTTATTTTTGATAATCAGAGAAAAGCAGTAGATAAAAAACTACTGCTATATAATATATATTATATATTATATTTAAACTAACTGCAGAAAGTAGTAGAAGGTACCATGATCAGATTGCAAATTAAATATGAGAAATATTCTCTATATTATATAATATATAAAATTACGAGAAAATAGTTACTTAAGATAGCAATAAAAATAAAAAGATTTAATGTAATATTACATAAGATAATTATTATATTGCCAAGAATATTTGAATAAGCGATGATAATGTCATTATAATAATCATTTTGTGATGACTAAATAACAACACATTTATTAGTTATGTTATAATAAATGTAGAAGAGTAGTTGGTTGAATAATGATGTGTATTAATATGAAAGGAATGATAAGAATGACAAAAGTAGCGATGTGTCAGAGTTGTGGGTTACCGTTTAATGAAGAACATGCACATTTTATAGCAAGGGAGCAAGATGGAAGTGAGAGTATTTATTGTACAAATTGCTATAAAGACGGAAAATTTATTGATCCCAATATGTCTATGAAAGAAATGGTGGAGCTAATTGTACCGGTTTTGGGAAAAGTAATAGGGGAAGAAGAAGCAAGAAAAGAAATGACAACATTATTACCAACTCTTAAACGTTGGAGATAATAATGATTTAGGCTAAATTTAATAAACAATATGTGTATAGTTATAAATGCTATAAAGCAAATGGTAATTTGAAAAATTGTATTATTCAAGAAGTTTAATTTATTATTTTTTATGTGTAATACAAAAAAAACTTATTTGCAATATAACAACATAAAGTTAGTTTTACATAAAAATAAAGATTGATTAGAGAAGGATATCTGATTTATCTTTATTTTTTGGCGCAAAAATAGAGATAGCGAAAAATCAGGTGAATGATAATAAATAAAAGCTATCTCTTTTTTATTTTAATATGCAGTTATGTTTTAATTATTGACACAGTTTATGGAAAATATACAACAAAATAAATAAACAATATATGCTATAATTGATTTAATATGGAATATGATTATGCAGCAAATTCATGAGTAAATCATAGTATTTCAAAAAGGGTTATAATTGGAGAAGGATTTTGTAATGTATAATTGTGCTTTGTGTTCTATTCATACTTGTAATAAAAGAGAACTTGATAAGACCCCTAAAAATTGTTCGAGTCTTGATGAAAAAATAGAAGAAATTAATGAAGTCTACAAAGAAAAAGATAATCTTTATATAACTGTAATTTAATATAATTGCTTAGATAGAGGTGGATAATGAAAACAGTAGTAATCTATAAATCTAAAACAGGCTTTACCAAAAAATATGCGAAGTGGATTGCAGAAGAGCTATCAGCAGATATTTTTAATGCATCAAATGTTGATATTAATATTTTGAATAAGTATGATACTATAATTTATGGTGGAAGTTTGTATGCGGTAGGCATTATTGGGATAGGTTTAATCAAAAAGAACATTAACAAAATTAAAGATAAGAGGTTAGTAGTGTTTGCAACAGGAGCATCACCTTTAAGAGATAATGTTATAAACGAAGTAATAAATAAAAACTTTACAGTAGATGAGCAAAAATATATCAAATTTTTTTATCTAAGAGGTGGATTTAATTATAATAAGCTAAGTTCTTTTGATAAATTTCTTATGACATTATTGAAATGGAAAATAAAAAATAAGAAAAAGGAAGATTTATCAGCAGATGAAAAAGGAATGCTTGCTATTTATGATAAACCAGTAGATTTTACAGATAAGAAGAATATAGGGAAAATAATAGCTTATGTTAATTCGTGAGAGTAAATAAATATAAGTAACTGTAGATTTATGATTCAAGTAAAAGTATTAAATTTAGGAGATTAGTATGGATGTAATAAGAGCAATAGAAGAGCGTAGAAGTATACGAAAGTTTAAAGATAAGGTAGTACCAAAAGAAATAATAGAAAAGATCTTAGAATTAGCAACTAAAGCACCGTCAGGAAAGAATCGTCAACCATGGAAGTTTATTGTTGCCCAGGATAACACAAAAGATGAGATGGTGAGAATTATGGAGAATTCACTACACCAGAATAAAAAAGAGAATAAATCTACTGGTAGCCTGGAGTCAAGTATGAATTCAATTAATGAAGCATCGGCAGTAATCTTAGTATTTAATACTTTTTCTAATATTGAAGAAGATTATAATCATCATAGATTACTTACTGATACTCAATCAATTGGGGCTGCAATACAAACAGTTCTTTTAGCAGCACAGGATTTTAAACTAGGAACTCTTTGGATTTGCGACATATTTTATTGTGACAGAGAAATATGCTCATGGTTAAATTGCAAAGATGAACTTGTAGCAGCAGTAGCAATTGGATATCCAGATCAATCACCATATCCAAGGCCACGAAAGCCATTAGAAGAGGTTGTAAGATGGATATAAATTTTGTGGGGCTAAGTAATAAGTGATTCTACGGTTATCTAAAAATTAATAAGTTAATATTTACAAATATGTTACAATTAGCTTATAAGGTTTCTATTGAATTATAATTAGTTTCTATAAGAAAGGGAAATTGTAATATGGAAAAGAAGATAAGCAATATTAATAAAAGAAAATGTGGAGTAGGAACATCAGCATTTATAATTTCTATATTTTCTATGATGTTTTCATTTACCTCTTTAGGGGAGAAGAGTATTGGTGAAAATATACTGGCGGCTATCGGAATAAGATTTCCAGTTATGGTTATTTCAATGATTTTATTTATTATTTCAGCTTTTATAGGTCATAAATACATAGAGAATTATGGAGCAAAGATTGGAAGAAACATATCTGTATTTTTTATAATTTTAATGGTAGTTTTAACTATAAAAAGTTTATGATTTACTTAAATTATGAGTTTATGCAAATAAATACTAGATTGTAAGACTAAATTGTTCAAGAGATTAGATTTGGATTATTTTTACGTATGCCTAGGAGGATATAAAATATGACAGAAAAAGAGATGTGGGAGATATATACAAAAAATAATAATATAAATGGTAAGACTTATGATGCTTGGTGTTTTGGTGGAGATGCTTCGATTGCAAATAAACTCGCAAAACTAGTTGCAAATGGTATTAAAACAGCAACTGCATCAGCGTATCAGTTATATGAAATTGAAAACAGTCCTCTGCCAGCAGTGGGTGGTTTAAATATTATATTAGACACTGATAATAATGCTGTTTGCATAACTAAAACGACCAAAGTTTATACTTGTTCATTTAATGAAGTGTCAGAAAATCATGCACTTAAGGATGGAGAAGGAGATTTGTCCTTGGCATATTGGAGAAAGGCACATAAAGATTTTTTCTCAAAAGAATTAAAAGAGTATGATCTTGATTTTGATGAAAATATGGTTGTTGTTTGTGAAGAATTTGAATTAGTATGTAAATAGATAGTTGGTATAAAGTCGATAAAAATGGCTTTTATTTTGAATAATAGACCAATGAAAGTATCTAAAATAATTGATAAGTCATTATATAAATATAGATAAAATCTATCGTTGACTTACAACAAATTTTTATATATAATTTACTTAAAAAATAAATGAGAGCTTATACTTTCATCACCGGATGATTGTATTATAAGGCATACAAAAGCTAGCCGTAGGTACGGTGTGTTTTCACACTATAAGGTTAGCTTTTGGATGCCTTTTGTTTTGAAGGAGGTCGCAAAATGATAATTAAAGAGTATAACTACTTGCCAGAAGAGGCTAAAAAAATAAGAGTAGAGGTGTTTGTAAAGGAGCAGGGTTTTGTTGAAGAGTTTGATGAAATTGATGAAATTGCTAAGCACATGGTTATGTATGAAGGAGAACAACCAATCTCAACTTGTAGAATCTATTTTAATAGTAAGAAACAGTCATTTATCATAGGGAGAGTTGCTGTTTTAAAGGAATGGCGAGGGAAAAATATTGGAGCCAAAATGCTTAATGCTGCAGAAGATAGTATTACTCGAGAAGGTGGAAAAAGCGTAATGTTGTCAGGACAGGCACGAGTTGCAGAATTTTATGAAAAACAAGGGTATGAAAAGCAGGGAGAAGCTTATTTAGAGGAAGATTGTCTACATATATTGATGAAAAAGAATCTTGGATGATATAGGTAAATAAATTTAATTCATATTATGCCATTTTTAATGAGAATTATAACAAAAATGCCCCAATAAAGGGGCATATATGTATGTGATAATTAATATTTATGGGGGATTTATATCATGCCCTAATATATCTTAAATAATACATAATACAAATATCACATATTTAGAATTAAATAGATCAAAAATGGAGTTTTGATTTGATTATGAAGACATTCTAGTTTGTGGATATTTCATAAAATTATTCATAGAAAAATAATAAAAGCCCCTAAAATAAGGGGCTAAAAAGTGAATGGATTAAAACAAAAAAGTAACTATGAATTAAGGGTAACCAAGAGAACAAAAAAATAACACTCAAGAGGTTTCCTTTAATTATATGAAGGGGAAGTTTAAATAATTCTAAATATTAATAAATAATTCTTTGCATAAAAAAGACCCCAATAATGGAGTCAAAATGGATTTCGTAAATAATAACATAATGAGAAGCAATCATAGTATATGCGAGTTAAAAATAATTATTCATATGGGGGGGAACATTAGGCGAGATATTTAATAGAATCTACTTTTTACATATTGGTTTTTCCCACCATCCAAATGCGACTACTACCTTATCAATTATTAAATTTGATGATTTTATAATTAGAGTATAGTTTCCACCTGGAGCTTCTATAAACTTTCCATCTTCCTCACCTACTAATGTTGTATTAGGAGGTACTATTCTTTCATATACATTAACTCCATCTTTAGGAACAATTCTAGTAGATTCAATAAATCTAATATCTACCTTGTTTTTTGGTATTGGCTTTAACGCAGTGTTGGTTGGAGAGGTCTTACGGGATACACAAGCTTTTTCAGGAAAACTAGTATTTAACCATATTTGGGCAGTTAAATAGTCATTAGATAAATTTGAAATAGTAAATACATTTGCATATAAATTGACATCTGAATTACGTGGATTTACTAAACCAGCCCAGGCATTTGAACCATTACCAACCCATAAAGTTTCTGTCTGGCCTACAAAGTATCTTCCTCTCATTGATTTATATAAAGAAATAGGAATACTAACTACTTCTTGTAATTTACCACTTTTATTATCTAGGATATAATTACTATTATTTTCTAACATAAATTACATCTCCTACGGATTAATTTTTATAAATATTACTATAGAGTTTCTTTATATATATAATATTCCGTAAATATATAAAATGCTCATGTTATTAATAAAAGCAAGCTATAGCGCCGTAGATATAGTATATATTTTATAATTACTTTACCTGTTGCAATATTTATTTCTATATTCAGATGGAGAGCACTTCCTGTATTTTTTAAATACTTTTCCAAAGTAACTTATGCCATTAAAACCTACATCAAGAGAAATATTAGAAATGGAATCCTTATTTTTTAGAAGTAGCTCTGCTGCTTTTGAAACTCTGTATTCCATTAGATATTCAAAAGGAGTTACTTTCAAAATTCTTTTAAAACTTCGACAGCACTCACTTTTACTGATATTTGCAGCCCTTGCGATACTAGCTAGATCAATATTATCTGCATAATGATTTTGAATATATTGCATTGCCATTTTTACACGTTCATCATCATTTGATTCCGAAGGTACAGTTCTTTTAATATCTTCTTTTATTTCTTTCATTAAGTTTAGCCAAACAATACTTAGATAATTTTTCATTTCTAATTCATATCCATATGCTTTTTCATGAGATAATATAAAAACTTGCTCCAGATGAGCTAATATTCTCTTTTGCCATGGAACGTCAAGTTTTAAAGATATAAACTTCAAATTATTGCTCTCAATAATTGGTGATAAGTACTTCTTTTCGATAAGTGATTCTTCACTTCCTCCAATTAAAGTTGAATCAAAATCAATAGAAAACATCATACAATTGCTATTGTCATATGGCTTAATTTGATGAAGTACGTTTGAATTTATCATAATGCCTTCTCCTGGACATAATATTATCTCTTCATCTTCTATATATACAACTACTTTATCATACAGTGAATATGAAAATTGTACTTCTTTATGCCAATGCCATCTTATATACCCATCTTCAAACAGATCAAATTTGTCAGTGTAAATTGCTAATGGAAAATCATGAGAACCATGTTTTACTGTTTCTTGCAAATTATCATTCACTTCTATTCTTGTTGCCTGCATTCTTATCATCTCGCTAATATAGTTTTAATTTCTGATAATATATTAATTGTTTAATGCCAGAAATAATAATAAAATTATTACATACTTGTTTGATTAAATCAATATAATTGCAACTTGCTGCAATAGATAGTGCAAATCATAGTATACATGTTGAAATTCATAATGCATATTTAACAATGCACAATTACGGCTAAAATTCTTGCAATATCTTTAGAATTATGGTGAAGAATTATTTTTGCAATGTATATAGGTTAATTAAGAATAAATACAAAAAGGAGGAAGCATAGTGAACTTTCAGCCAAGGATAAAAGGAATAATACTGGTAATCATAGGAGCCATGTTATGGGGAATATCAGGTACTGCTGCTCAATACTTATTTCAGAAAAAAGGATTTAGTCCAGAGTGGCTTGTTGTAATACGTTTATTATCATCGGGAATAATCTTATTATTATATACTTTTATGAAAGGTGAGCAAAATATATGGGAAGTATGGAAAAGTAAGAATGATGCACTAAGTCTTATATTTTTTAGCGTTTTAGGGATGCTAGGAGTACAATATACATATTTTGCGGCAATTAAATATGGGAATGCAGCAACAGCAACAATACTTCAATATTCATCACCAGTAATAATTACTTGTTATTTAGCCATTCGTAATAAAAAAATTCCTAAGCTTAAAGAAATTATTGCTATTGGACTAGCAATGCTAGGGACATTTTTTATCATTACAAAGGGGAATATTCATAGTATATCTATTTCAAGGTTAGCATTGTTTTGGGGGATTGCATCAGCATTTGCAGCAGCCTTTTATACTTTACAACCTCGCTTACTTCTTAGAAAATGGGGATCCATATTAGTAGTTGGGTGGGGGATGTTAATAGGAGGAATAGCCTTCAGCTTTATTGAGCAGCCATGGAATTGCACTGGAATTTGGTCTACTAATTCAATATTAGCTATTATATTTGTAGTATTATTTGGAACGTTAATTGCTTTTACTTGCTTTTTAGAAAGTTTAAATTATATAAAGCCGACAGAGTCAAGTATATTATCATCAGCTGAACCTTTATCGGCTGCTATATTATCTGTATTATGGTTACATGAAGAGCTTGGAATAGCACAATGGATTGGAACGGCATGTATTATAACTACAATTATAATTTTGTCTCGTATAAAGCAATAAGAAGTTGTTTTAATATACAATGAAAATTAGTTCAATATATCAGTATATTAATACAAAATGCTTAAGTAGATTAATAGATAGCTGGATGACAATGAGTCAGCAGGTATTGATAAAATCATAAGTATACTCATTAAGAGAATTCTAAATTACCTGCAGTAACTATTATAATTATATCCCCATAATTTAGAGGCTTTAGAGTATATTTACGAGAATTAGGTTCAAAACGAATTAATTCCTGTATTAATTGAGTACTATCAATTATAAGAAGTATAGCTCTACCAGAAGAATTATTCTCAACATTATAATCAACGCCTGCTGATAGGCCTGAGTCTTTTAAGGTATACAGCCCTTGAGTTAAAGTTTTACTAGCAGCAAAAGCATTTACTGTATTTGTGCTAAGTAATAAGAATAAAAAAATAGAAAATGTAACAATAAATTTTTTCATTATACTCACCACCTTTCATAATTTATAGTATTTGAAAGCGGTGAAATTATATTCAAAATATATTGTGGCAAGTTAAGAAAAATAGACTATTACAAAATTCTAAGAACTGGTTTAGAAAATTATAGCTTGTCATACAATTGACATATTCATCTAGTATTATAAATTTATAAGATAGTTAATCATTATTTACCCCTTATTAAATAAATGATAACCAGTATTTAGAATGATCTATTACACCCTAGTAGATTATTCTTTTTTTTCGCCTTCATTTACTATGTAATTATAGTAGTGAGCTATAGCCATGTCCACTATAGTACTTACATAGGTATTTAAGTCAGGATGCCTGCTCTTTAATTCATTAACTTTTCTAACAGTAGAAGATCTAAGCATATAAGTTCGTTTAATATCTAGGAATTCACCATCAATAGGTGGAGCCATGCCATTTGCTAATGAAACTTTTCTATTATCTGCAAGAATATTAGAATTAGATGCTTTAACATTTTGGGTAGATGCTGCTTCATCATCAAATGAGATGGTTAGAGCAGGATTATTAGATTCAATAGACGATCTATTATTACTGTTATAACTACAATTATTATTATTACTGCTGTTATTGGACATAGCAGTATTTATTTCATCTTCATCATCATCAAATGAAAAAGATGAAATGCACTTGCCAGAAATGACTGGTTCAGGTGTAAAACCAATTATTTCTTCATTCTCATCTGGTGCAAAATCATTTTTTGGTAGTTCATTTTGTTTTCTTTTACTCATAAGTGTTCTCCTCGTATAATAAATTTTTGTACATTCTTTCTATAAATGATAACAGAAAAGAAATGTATGATTCTAAATATAAAAGATCAAATGAAAGAATTCTGTTAATCAAATGAAAAAATTGAGCTCTAACTTTTTGCAGGATAACTTTTTTGAAAAGCTCTTTTGAATTCTCATATATCTCACTTAAGATATATGCAGAAAAAGAGAATATTCTAATATTCTTCACAATATTTATTCTGGAGAATAAATATTCTCTAGAATATTACCATAGAAGAATATATATTCTTCAGAATATGCTTGAAAAATGCGGCTTAAGGAGAGATTAGTATTTAAATTAACATTTTTATTTTATGGTTTGATTTTTGATTTAATAAGACATGGAATAAAAAAGAAGAGGCTAATAAATAATTGAGAGTGAATTCTAATTTAATATTAAAACTTGGTTAAATAAAATAATTAAGTTTTAATATTAGATTATTTATTAAGCAGTTTGATTACTAAAATTTCAAATATAAACTTATTATTGAAAAGCATTATACTCAACGAGATAGAAATTTAAATATATTTATAAATTTATATTAATTTAGCGAAGAAAAAAGTCAAGGCGTGTGATACTGCTAAGTGAGAGGTTTATAAATACGGTGAATTTGCGGAAAAAAATACAATATTCAGCACTTTATTTGAAAAAAATTAAACTTTTATGTTGACAACCTATAATATGTAACATATAATAAACAAGCAGATTAGTTGCGGGTATCGTATATCGGTAATACTCCAGCCTTCCAAGCTGGAAAGGTGGGTTCGATTCCCACTACCCGCTCCAAAAAAATAAAGAGTTTGCAACATAATAAATAATATGCGTTTTTAGCTCAGCTGGATAGAGCAACGCCCTTCTAAGGCGTGGGCCAGGGGTTCGAATCCCTTAAAACGCACCATATAATGGTGAACGTAGTTCAGTTGGTAGAGCGCCAGTTTGTGGCACTGGTTGTCGTGGGTTCGAGTCCCATCGTTCACCCCATGTAAAAATATTAGTAGTCTGCAAGGCAATTGATTTAGCTTAATTATTTGTAAAAGCATTCTATTATAATTATTATTCTGGTTCACTAGCTCAGTCGGTAGAGCACATGACTTTTAATCATGGTGTCCCGGGTTCGATTCCCGGGTGAGCCACCAAATTGTTTAACCTAAAGCAGAGAAGGTATAGTTAAATATACTTTGGTGCTTTAGGTTTTTTTATTATTTAGGAAAGAAAAATTATAATCAAGTCAAATTTATAGATGACTTTGTAGGCAGAGGAAATATATAGCCCAAGAATTAGTTTTTTGTATTATTTAAGTTTATGATATCTCTCGTAAAGGTTAAGAAAAATGATAACTTGGAATTAAAATGCGAAAATTTGAAATTCATGATAGCATATATAATAAAAATAACAGCTCTAAGGTAAATGTTAACCTTGGAGCTGTTAGATTTTAATAATATACTGGGATGCTATTAAATATTTTTCTTAAAATAGTTTTCTTTTTTAAAATAGCTGTAGAGTAGCACATATCTTTAAAAGCAGCATATTCCCTAACAGTATGATTCTTATAAAATATAAAATTTATAAGTTCAATTTCTTCTTTGCTTAAATTTTTAAGAGCTAACTTTAAATCCTCATAATCACAGATTTCACATAATGAAGCCTCAATAGATATTTCTTGTGAAGGGATATCTTCTTCAAAACTAGCATTAAAACTTAAAGCATCATGACTGTCAGTAGAACTTTTAAAATTCATTTTTCTAATTAAATCATTTACATTATTCTTTATTGCGTTAGTAGCATAAGCAACGAACCTATGCTTTTCCAAATTGTACATGGAAACAGTTTTAAAAAGTGATTTATAACATTCCTGCTGAATATCATAAATGCTATATCCATCAACAAAAGTTTTCTTTGAAATATTATAGATTAAAGGCTTAAACTCATCAGTTAATTTTTCTTTTGCGGTTTCATCATTATTTTTACATCTTCTCACCAGTTTTTCAATATAATCAAAATTCATATGAACCTCCTTCCTCACTTAATGGCTGCAAAATAAATTGATTAATTTACATATGTTGTGTTCATTGTTAAGTTAATTTCTACATGTAGATATACGGCCGAGAATGTACATTTTACATAAAAATAGAAAATAAATTATATTAATTTATTGTAGATTAGGTTGAAGTAAGATTTTTATTAGAAATAACAGTCTTTTATGTGTGATTTATTCATCTAAATACAATAATGCATTTATGGAAAGTTTTGTAATACGATTAATTACGTGGATGACTAAGAAATGTTAGTAAGATAAGTTTTCTTATCTTTTGCAAGAATAAATAGTAGTGAGAATTGGTTGATTAATAGATAAGAATGGGAACAATAAGAGATTTAATGTGCTTAGAAGTATTTACATATATGATGTAGAAAAAATGTGTTTGGATACAATATGAAATTTAGTATAAAAAGAACTGTGGTAAAAAATAAATACAAAAATTATTTGGAAATAGGATTTTTGAATAAATTAAATTTGAAAAGTGTAAGAAAATAGTGGGAAATATTCATAAGAAATCTAGGCAAAAGGATAAAAAATGCGGCATAATAATAGTAATAGGCTATATAAATATAGCCTATTACTATGTTTTTTAGAAAAGTGTAAAAACAGTATTATTAAAATGGACATTATGTCTGTAATGGGAAGCTTTTGCTAAGTCTTTTTGAGCATTTAAAGGCAATCTAGTTTTTTACAAAAAAAGTAAGGTGTAAGCAAATTGTATACACTAATATAAAATATATTGATTTAGCAAAGGACAATGATTTTATATGGAGTGGTTTGAGCAGGTATGCTCTTAGTTGCAGGCCCATAGACAACAATTAGGTTTCTATTCCCTGGATATCTGTTAAAGGCTTGATCGTTTGTTAGAATTATCTCAGTAGATTCGGCTATGTTGAGCTTTAAATTTCCATCGCTACTTATAAGTAGATAGTCAAAATAATCTAC
>Ga0183101_1000939_pt2 | contig 15193 bp, 13 predicted proteins | sample Biomet3_FD_127790 | JGI IMG/M metagenome (GOLD analysis project Ga0183101, IMG submission 127790) | Microbial communities from bioreactor (seeded with sewage sludge) at LBNL, California, USA - Biofuel metagenome 3 | ecosystem: Engineered > Bioreactor > Anaerobic > Unclassified ... | reverse complement strand
TTGGAATAACTCGTTCTGGATCTTCTGTTTCACCAGCCGTAAGTCCTACTAACTCGATTCCGGTAAAAGCAAATACAACCATTTGGAATGAAAGAATAAATCCAGTTGCACCCTTCGGGAACAATCCTCCATGACTCCAAAGATTTGTAAAGCTAGCTGCGCCAGCATCTGTAGAAAATCCTTTAATAACCATAAATATACCGATTATAATTAGCGCTAAAATTGCAACAACTTTAATTAAAGCAAACCAGAACTCCATTTCGCCGAATAACTTTACTGCTGTAAGGTTCATAATCAATAAAACTATAAGAATTATAAGACTTGGAACCCATTGAGCTACATTCGGGAACCAGTATTGTATATAAAGACCTGCAGCAGTTACATCTGCCATCGCAAGTGAAATCCAACAGAACCAGTAGGTCCATCCAGTAATAAATGCTACTCTCTCTCCTAAATAATCATATACAAAGTCTACAAATGAATGATAGTTTAAATTAGAAAGTAATAATTCCCCAAGGGCACGCATAATAAAAAAACAAATTATTCCTGTTATCATATACGCAAACAATATAGATGGTCCCGCTAAGTGAATAGACCTTCCTGAACCAAGGAATAATCCAGTACCGATTGCTCCTCCAATTGCGAGTAATTGGACATGACGATTTTTTAGTCCTCTTGATAAGTTTTGATTTTCTGATTTTAATTGATCCATTTTATCCCTCCATCTTAGTTAAAAGGCATGTACTAAAAAGCCCTTTACTAATATAAATATTTTGTGATTTGAGATATAAATGGGAATAGATAAGATCTAAATGAAGTAATCTATAATATATTACTTTGATAAGATATGTTATCTGTCCCCTGTCCTTTTACCTGAGAGTTTCGCCTTTACAGCTTTCTCCTTCGGTGCTCTTTTCGAGTCTCTCCAAGGTTTCATCCAATAGCGGTCATCTCTAATTAAATAGGTACCTGAAAGATTTACTTCTTCGGTGAATGACCATAGCCATTACTCTCCCGCTATCTTCATCTGAACTTTTAGATTTTACTGTTATATAGTAATACATTTTTAATAAAGTTGCAACATTTTTTTCATTTTAATCAGAATTCTTAAGTATTTTTATCATAATTTTAAAACAACCACAAAAAGAACCCTATTTCTAGAGTTCCTAATTATTTACCCATTTGCTTTTTTTGTTTTATCCATCAATTCCTCTGTTGCTGCTTCTTTCTAAAATACGATTTTTTATTTTCAATACCTAAGAGTTTCTTGTTTCTTAATAAGATTTCACTACCCTTACTCTCTGTTTCTTATCAATCTATTTGCATACATTTAGTTCATATTTCATATTGATGATCACCTTAAATTCTACTATTTTTATATAACTAACTACACAAAATCAATTTTTATTTTCCATTGAATTTAGAAATTATATAACAAAAAGTCTAGTATAAAAAAATACTAAACTTTTTAAATATTTTCACTTATATAAACGCTAATTTGATATTTTATGTATCACTAAATATTTTTTCTTAACTCTCATTATTCATCTTCTTTTATATAGAAATGGTTTGGATATCGCTCTTTCTTAAGCTCCTTTTCAGTCCCCAATTCACACGCCATGGTGAAATAATCAACCTTGTAATTAATATGTTCCATATATTTATTTAATTCATCTATCTTTTTTTGAACATTTTCCCTGTGCTTTAATATTAACTCCAACCTTTTATATAATGTACCATCTCCTTGACTGTTTAAAACAACAAATTCTTTTATCTGTTCAATGGGCATATTCGTGTTCTTTAGACAATTAATTACTGCTATCCACTCTAGATTTGACTCATCATAATATCTATGTCTATTTTCAGCCCTTTTAATATTAGGCAATAATCCTTCAGATTCATAATATCTTAAGGTAGATGCTGTTAGTCCTGTAATTCTAGCTGCTTCTTGTATAGAATATTTCATAGTTTCTCTCCTTATACTAGAAATTTCTAAGATACATTATACGCCAAAATTACTATTTTTAGAATAGAAAGAAAAAGAAAATGTATACATAAAACTTAATTTTTTATCCCTAGCCTAGTTAGCACTTATTTCATCAATCATCCTTAACTCTTCATCTGTGAATCCAATCTTATGAACTATTCCCACATTTTCAATAATTTGAGACGGTTTTGATGCTCCAATAAGTACACTTGTTACTTCTGAATCTTTTAGTACCCAGCTAAGCGCCATTTGAGCAAGAGTTTGCCCTCTATTTAAAGCAATATTGTTTAATCTCCTAATTTGCTCTAACTTCTTCTCTGTCAATATATCTTGCTTTAAAAATCTTCCATCCACCTTTATCCGGCTATCGTCTGGAATTCCATTTAAATACTTATCTGTTAATGTCCCTTGGGCTAATGGACTAAACGCTATAATTCCTTTTCCGTTTTCTTTTGCTGCTCTTTTAAGTCCATTATTTTCAATAGTTCTATCAAATATAGAATATCTATTTTGATTAATTACAAATGGACATTTTAATTCATTTAAAATCGCAGCTGCCTTTTCCATTGTCTCTCCATTATAATTTGAAATTCCTGCGTAAAGTGCTTTTCCACTTTTTACAGCTGTATCAAGAGCCATCATAGATTCTTCTAATGGAGTATCAGGATCCATTCGATGGTGATAGAATATATCTACATATTCCAATCCCATACGCTTTAAGCTCTGATCCAAACTCGCTAATATATATTTACGGCTTCCAAAGTCTCCATAAGGCCCTTCCCACATCTTATAACCTGCTTTTGTGCTAATCAATAATTCATCACGATATAATGCTAATTCCTCTCTTAAAATACGCCCAAAATTTTCTTCTGCACTTCCTGGAACTGGCCCATAGTTATTTGCTAAATCAAAATGAGTTATTCCATTATCAAAAGCAGTAAAACATAATTCTTTCATGTTATTATAATCTGCATTGCTCCCAAAATTATGCCAAAGGCCAAAGGATATCATAGGAAGCTTTAAACCACTTTCCCCACATTTACTATACTTCATCTCATTATATCTATTTTTTGATGCTTGATATTTCATTCTCTCAACTCCTTTGTTTTTATAACTTTACTTTAACACTTAAAGTTAACTTTAAGTCAATATTACATTTTTAGCTTATTCTAAAACGAAAAGTTAATTTCTTGTTTGAAAGGGTAAATTGATTATTAATAACTTTAGTCTCGCAATACTTTTTTAACAAGAAGATTTAAGCCTTGTATTTTCAGCAATTATCAAAGATCAAGAATTTACTTACTCACTTAATGATTTTTAGATTGTTTAAAATATATTATGCAAAAATAAACTAACTAAACCAGCGCTACCATAAACATTTAGTATTTTATATTGCATAATATATATTTTCATTTAAATTGAATTGTATACCTAATTAGCATTTGGATAAACTGAAGTGTCCCATGAATGATCTGCACTTATTTCTTGGTCTGTTAAGTTATAATAGTCATATTGTATAACATCACCGTAATTAGATACAGGATCATCCCACGTGCAGTCCACATGACGCCATTTGTTATTTATATAAACCAAGTTCCATGCATGAGCCTGTCCATCAGCAGTTCCCTCTACAACCATTGATTTAATTCCTGCAACAGTAAACATTTTTTGGGCTAAAAGAGAATACCCCTCGCAGACTCCAGTATGTTTAATTAAAGTATTATAAGGATCATATATAGTTAAGGATTGATCATATTTTGTATTATTTATTATCCAATCATGTATCGCACGTTCTTTCTCTGGCTGACTCATGCTATCTGGAGCAATCTGTGCGACTATAGATCTCACTCTTGAATCTAAATCTGCTTCCATTCCTGCTGTCATTTTATAATTGCATTTAATCTGTATTCCAATAGTATCTGATCCATCACTTGTCATGGTTACATCGTAATCAGATACATTAAACATTTCATAAGAGTTAGTGATTTTTAGCTTGCTTATCTCATCTTTAATAATATTTTCTAGGTTGCTAATATCCACTCCACTACTTGGACACTCTATATAAAATGATGGATTTTGAATACTGATATTCTTTAATATTTCTTGTCCTATTAATGTATTTACTGAATCAATCCACACTCCTCTGGAATTCAAGTAATACCCATCAATAGTAGTGTTCTGTGCCATATATCCATTTTGGTAGAAATAATACCAAAAGCCATCTATCTTTCTCCATCCAGTGGCATACGAATTACCTTCTGTATACCACCAGCCTTTATAATTAGACGTCCACTCTGCCGAAACTCCTATTGGAGTTAGCACTGTAATCGAAGCTGCAACCAATGTACAAATAATAATATTTCTTAATCTTAGACTTTTCATTTTATTCCTCCCTTCAATACTTATAACATAATTGTATATTACTTCATCTTTTTTTCAAATATGCTACAAAACAGTTTTACACAAAAAATCTAGTCATTGTATCTATATTTTACTATACATGTTTAAATGTTTATTTTTCAATATTCTAAAATTGCAATTAAATAATGTTAATTAGAAAATAGAGCCAGTATTCTAACATCTATGATACTAGCTCTATTTTTATGTTTATTTATTTTTAGATATATCCCGAGTGTTTAAATAAACCACGCATAGTTAAGAATCATCCATTTACAATTCCCAATATATAATTTCTATAACATTCATATGCACATTAAGAATATGTACATAGTTATATGATTATTTTAGTACCCCAAAATTAATCTTTGCCTACACTCTGCTCTTTGATGTGATGACATCTTTAATATATTTTCTTCCATCCATTTTCGCTGTTCATAAGAAAATCTTTTTCCAAAGAATAACATAAATTGATTGTCATAATTATCTCCTACTAATCCATAGGTAGATTGAGTAAATTTAATAAACCCAAGAGTCTCTAGCAATGCTGTATCATGAAGATAAATTGATTTCTCTTCATCAAACATTTCTAATCCCAATTCTTTTTCTAACCTGGATGCTAAAAGATTATGTTTAGATTCACCACATTCATAAAAGTTTCCATCTCTTGATAACCAACCACATATACCTGTTTCACTCATTCACTTAATAGGATAGATACTTATGATTTAGCTTGTATCTTCCTATTTTACACCTCACTCTCTTGTATAATAATCTGAATATATTATTGCTAATTTTTATGTTTAAGCAGCGTTTTCATTCTGTAAACCAAGAAAATTCAGCATATTAGTATAAAAAACTTTTTCTTTAAATTTAATATATTTCATAAATTCTATATTTCCACAAAAATATTCAAATTCCTCTATTTCAAATGGTGTAATAATTCATAAAATTAATGGATTAATATATTAAGTTTACCAATCAATCATATAAATGGCATGCAATAAAATGATCACCTTCAATTTCTTTAAAAACAGGAATTTCATTTTTGCATCGCTCATATGCATATAGGCAGCGATTACAAAATTTACACCCATTTTCTCTATCTTTCAATGTTATCTCTGATTCTTTTATACTAAGCCTCTGCTTCCTCAATTTTGGATGACTAACCGGCATAGATTCAAGTAACATTTTTGTATATGGATGCATTGGATTATCAAATAAATCTTTTTTTTCAGCCAGCTCAACAATGTTCCCTAAATACATAACTGCAATTCTATCACAGAAATATTTTACAACGCCTAAGTCATGAGATATAAACAGAAAAGTTAGTAGATATCGTGTTTTTAATTCATTCAGTAAATTTATAATCTGTGCTTGAATAGAAACATCTAATGAAGCTACTGGTTCGTCTGCAACCACAAATTTAGGCTGAACAGCCAAAGCTCTAGCAATTCCTATTCGTTGACGTTGACCACCACTAAATTCATGAGGATATCGATTTATAGCTTCTTTATCCATACCGCAAATCCTTAAGTATTCTTCTGCTATATTAAATGCATCTTTCCCATGTATCAATCTATGTTTCTTAATTCCTTCTGCTATAATTTGTCCAACCTTCATTTTTTTATCTAAACTAGCAAATGGATCTTGAAAAATAATCTGCATATCTTTTCTTAATCTACACATTTCCTTGTTACTAATTGATTTCTTATTTTCGACATCAAATAAAGTCTTATCTTCAAATATTACTTTTCCACCATCAGCATCTATTAATTTCAATATAGTTCTGGCTGTTGTAGACTTTCCACATCCTGATTCTCCTACCAAAGCAAAACATTCTCCCTTTTTTATTGAGAATGAAATATCATTTACCGCATCTAAAACAATCTTTTCTCTTCCCAAAAAGCTTTTTTCAATTACATATTTCTTTCTAATCCGATCTACTTCTAAAATAGTGTCAATCAAAATCCTTTCCCTCCTCATATAACCAACATGCTACTTTATGATTATCTCTAATATTAAATAATGGTGGAATATCGCTTTCGCATTTTATGCAAAACTTTTTAGAGCATCTATTACTAAATCGGCACCCTGAGGGCATATCTGATAAAGATGGCACTATTCCTTCAATACTTTTTAGAGGTTTTCCACTTTCACATCTATGTGGTTGCGAATCCAATAATCCAAGAGTATAAGGATGTTTAGCATTATCGAACAACTCATATACATTACATTGCTCAACCACCTTTCCTCCGTACAATACCATAACTTCATCACAGACTTCAGCAACTACCGATAAATCATGGGTAATAAACAAAATAGATGTTTTAACTTTATTATTTAATTCTTTTAATAGAAATAGAATTTGAGCCTGAATAGTTACATCTAGCGCTGTTGTAGGTTCATCTGCGATTAATATTTCTGGTTCACAGCTTAGAGCCATTGCAATCATTACTCTCTGACGCATCCCTCCACTCAAGTTGTGTGGATAAGAATTATAAACTTTTTCTGGATTTGGAATATGGACTGCTCTAAGAATCTCAATTACCTTCTCCTTAAGCGCTCTCCCATACAAACTTTTATGTATCTTTAGCGGCTCTGCTATTTGCCTTCCTATTTTAAATACTGGATTTAGTGAAGTCATTGGTTCCTGAAATATCATAGAAATTTCATTTCCACGAATATATTCAAATTGTTTTTCTGTAAACTTACTTAAATCATTTCCATTAAATAATATTTCTCCATTTTCAATATTACTTATCTTATCTGGTAACAATCCCATGATAGATAAAGTTAAAGTACTCTTACCACAACCAGATTCCCCTATAATTCCTAGTATTCTGCCCTTTTCAAAAGCAAAGCTTACATCATCTACAGCTATTACTTTATCTTTTCCTTCCCCGAAACTAACAGATAGATTATTAATACAGAGAATTTGTTTATCCATATTTGCCCCCCTCCTATACATTCATTTTGGGATCAAGAGCATCCCTAAGTCCATCCCCTACAAAATTAATTGATAGAACTGATAAGAATACCAATACTCCTGCAGGAATCCAAAGCCACCATTCATATTGCAATACACGCATACTTTGAGCTGCTGATAATATATTCCCCCAGCTTGGCTCGGGCTGTTTTACTCCTAATCCTAGGAAGCTTAAACCAGCTTCCATTAAAATCCCTTGTGCAACAGCTAACGTAGCATTCACTATAACCGGTGATAATGTATTGGGTAGCAAATGATTAATAATAATCTCAAAACTGTTAAGTCCCATAGCTCGTGCAGCTTCAATAAATTCACTTTGTTTAATAGAAAGAATTTCAGCTCTTACAATTCTAGCAACTCCCGTCCATTGTAAAAGACCTATAATCAAAATTACGTTCCAAACACTAGGTCCAGCTAGCGCAGCAACTGTAATTGCTATCACAAAGAAAGGAAAACACATAATTGTATCGACTATACGCATGATTGCATTATCAATCCAGCCTCCATAAAATCCACTGATGCAGCCTAACGTAACTCCTATTAACAACTGCAAAACAGTTGCACTTACTGCAATCCCCAATGAAATGCGTCCACCATATAATAATCTAGTAAATACATCTCTTCCAAGTTCATCTGTTCCAAATAAATGCCTTAAACTTGGTTGACTTTCTATATTCATTAAATCTATCGTGTCTCTCCCATAACCTGACAAAAATGGTGCAAAAATCGCTGCTAATACAAATATAATTAAAAGACAAAAACCAATTGCGGCCAGCTTATTCTTTAGAAACCTAGCTAAAATCACATGTTTTAACACACCTTTCCTCCCTTAATCAAATTCTATACGTTTATCTACGGCTGCATAAAGTATATCTGCCAATAAATTCGTAAATAAACTTATTATTGCAACCATCATAACTATGCCCATAATAAGTGGATAATCCCTGCTAATAACAGCATTGTAGTTCAGCCTTCCAATCCCTGGCCAAACAAAAATTGTCTCTGTAAGAAGAGCGCCTGATAATAATGATGGTATCTGCATAGTTACTACTGTAATTAAAGTCAGTAATTCATTTTTTAAGGCATGCTGGTATATAACATTCCTCTTCCTAACTCCTTTTGAACGTGCTGTACGTATATAATCTGTTTTTAAAATTTCAATCATATCAGAACGTGTATAACGCATTAAACTAGCCGTATTCATTAGTGCAAGAACTATCATCGGCAATAACATATGCTTTGCAACATCTATTACAAATGATAAGCCAGTTAAATTAACGCCTGTAGTCACCATACCCGATATAGGAAGCCATCCTAGATTTACAGAAAACACTTTAATCAAAATCATACCAAAGAAAAAGGATGGAATAGATAATCCTATAAATGCAAATACTGTGACAATGTAGTCAGTTTTAGTAAACTGTTTTGTGGCACTTATAACTCCACATGGAATCGCTATTAAAATACTAAGAATCATTGAGCATATAGATAAGATAACTGTATTGCCCAGCCGGCTGCCTATAACATTTAGAACCGGCTGTTTAAATTGAATAGAATATCCAAGATTCCCCTGTAAAGCTTGCATTAGCCACTTAAAATACTGAATTAATATGGGATCATTGTATCCCAATTGTTCCAACATTTTTTCTTTCATTTCTTGTGAAAGATTAGGATCCATCATAGATGAAAATGGATCTCCTGGTTGTAGCTTTACAAGTATAAAAACAATTATAGAAATTCCAATTAATACAGGTATTGTTTGTATTAAACGTCTAAATACATATTTTTGCAGAACAATCACCTCCTCCTATAAAATCATATCGGTTAGGGCTTTTACCCTAACCAATACATCAAATTTTTAATTTTTATAGTTTACTTCCATATCACTCTTGCGCAGTAACTTACTATTTTGAAATCGTCCAGTTTTGTATGTCTGGAAATACAGAATATGCTGAGTACTTATATCCTTGCAATTTGGGATTATGAGCACGAATAGCATTTTGTGAATATAAAAATACATATGGTGCTTCATCATTCAATAATTGCCCCCATTTTGCATAAACTTCTTTACGTTCATTACGATCAATAGTAGTTGCAGCCTTTTCTATAAATTCATCACTTTTAGCATTTATAAAATTCGAAAAATTAAATTGAGAATTATTTGCAATGCTTGAAGACCAATAACGATCGGCATCACCTGGATCAACTTCTAAGGTAAATCCTAATAATCCCATGTCATAATCTCCTTGTCCTTTAGTTTTTGCCATAGCAGAAGCAACATCCATAGTACTGATATTTACTATAATACCTACATCCTTTAAATTTTGCTGAATAATTGGAGCACTTTGTTCACGAACCTTATTTCCTGTCGGAACCATTAAATCCACTTCAAATTTCTTACCATCCTTTTCAAGAACTCCATTATTTTCAATCCATCCAGCTTCTTTTAGTAATTCTTTAGCCTTATCTGCATTATAATCATAGGTATTAAGTCCTGACTTAGGATAAGCCCATCCAGCTAGAGATATAGGTGCATTTATTACTTGTCCATGTTCACCTAGTAAACTATCAACTATGCCTTTTCTGTTTATCGCATAGGTGATTGCTTGACGTACTCTTTTATCTTTAAAGAAATCTCTATTGCTATTCATAGTCATAAATTGATAATTCGCACTTGGTTTCTCCTCTATTTTTATACCTGCATCTTTTAACATCTTTAAATCTTCTTCTTTTGTGCTTGAAAGTTCAACAATATCAAGATCCCCTTTTGCTAACTCCGAAAGCTCTGTTTCTGTATTAGCAACCTTAAAAATAAATTTATCTATTTGGGGAGCTCCTCCAAAATAACTATCGTTTTTAGCTAATTCAACATATTGGTCTGGTTTAAAATCTATAAGCTTATATGGTCCGGTTCCTACAGGCTTATTAAGCAAATCACTTTGCTTATCCCAATCAGCAACATTTACTTTACTCCAAATATGCTTCGGAATAATTCCACGTTGTGAAAAATTTGATAATGCTGGCGCATAAACTTTAGAATATGTAAAGCTTATGGTATATTTATCAATAACCTTAATTCCACTTATAGAATCTGCTTTACCATCATGATAATCCTGCGCACCAACTATTTTGGAAATTTCATTGAATCTTGATCCTGTGTACTTTTGATCAGCCATGCTAGTAAATGTAAATGCAACATCATCTGCTGTAAAATCTTCTCCATCATGCCATTTGACATCTTTTCTTAAATTGAATGTCACAGTAAGATTATCACCTGAAAATTCATATTTATCTGCAAGTCCAGGCTTAAAATCATTATTCTCATCCAATAAAATCAATGGTGAATATACCAAGCTATTTACATTATTATCATACGTTGTATTTGATAATAATGGGCTAAACAAACCTTTAGGTGAAGATTCTACAGCATATCTTAATACAGATTCACCGCTTGATGATTGATTATCAGCTGATGAATTAGTTGGTATTTCTGCAGATGTACTTCCACAACCGTTTAATAGCAATATAGATAATAGCATTGAAAGCATACCAGCCAATATTTTATTTTTTCTCCGAAACATAAATATTCCTCTCTTTCATAACTTGATTTTAATTCATATAAATTAAGTTATTGATTTTATTAAAATACTTTCCAACATAAATTCTAGGAATATATTTTTCAAATTTCAATTCATAGTATTTTAATATGATTACTTTTTTAAAATTATAACCTTAGCATATTAAAATTTTTATCAAATATATATTGCAATTCACAATGCACATTTCAAAATTCACAATTGCGGCTAAAATCCTTGTAATCTTTTTAGAATTATGATGAAGAATTGTTTTTGCAACGTATATATAAAATATATTTATGAATTTTAATGTGAATAAGCACTACAATTAGACCATCCTATTTATACAAATATTAATCAGTACAAAAAAATCAATCACTACAAGATTGTAGTGATTGATTTTTACTTTTTATTTATAAATATTAGTCCAATAATGCATAATATTATTCCTATTAATTTATTTATATTAAAGCCTTCCTTATAAAAAATTATACCTACTGGAATAAGTATAAGTGCAAGAAGAATATTAGATACTAGAGATCCTATACTTATATCCCAGCCTGATCTATATACCATTATATATCCAAACTCAAGACCAACAATAGCAAACCCTAGTAATATACTCGCCCAATTCAGATCATCAAAGGATTCAAAAAATCCTTTATCTGATTTATAAAATTTAAATGCTATAGCGGCTACAATTACTCCAGTTAAATAAGTAATGAATAAAGAAGAGAAAGGGTTAGCCTTCTCCGGAACTGATTTTGAGCAAATATGATAAATCATATTTGATACAACAACAATTATAATAGAAAATGCATACATAAACATAAAAATCTCCTCCATTAATTTTACTGCAATTCTTTTATGATCATAGATAAATATCAGAAAATTCCACCCTAGTTGATTCTAAAATGTGATTGTAAAAAAACTCTTTTGATGATCTGTAATCATACGTTTCGGTAACCTTTTCATTTGGCAGCATTACTATAAAAGCACTTCCTTTACCAACTTTACTATTTACAAAAATTCTCCCACCTAGTTCCTCAACAAATTTCTTAACTAATGATAACCCTAATCCTGTTCCCTCCACTTGACGAGATAGAGAACTATCTACCTGCCCAAACTGCTCAAAAATTGTATCTATTTTATCACTTGAAATACCTATACCTTCATCGCTTACTTCTATAAATATATTTTCTTTTAAAGCATTAAATCGTACAGTTATTTTCTTATTATCAGAAGTAAATTTAATAGCATTAGATAGCAGATTTAAAAGTATCCTTTCGAATTTTTCATTATCAATAGCGACCACAAATTCTTTATATGATGTTTCTAATATTAAACCAATTTCTTTTTTACTAGCATATGATCTTACAGCCTCAACAATCGCATCTATAAAAAACACAATATCTATATTCTTTTTATTTATTTTGGTACTCTTCAAATTTGAACTGGTTATATCAAGAATATTGTTTACTAGCCTTAATTGCCTAAATGCATTAAGTTTTATCATCCCCAAATATTTTTTAGTATTATTTGATAACTCATTAAAGCAAATATACTCCATAGCTTGTACTGCTGAATTAATTACATTTAGTGGTGTTCTGAATTCATGCGATATTATGGAAAGAAATTCATCCTTCATAGCTATTGTTTTTTCTAATGCTTCATTCCTTTCAAATTCCGCCTGCAAAACTGAATCATGTTGAGATTTTATGATTCTTTCCTGTTTAACTTTTTCCGTTATATCTTTCATACACATCATTCCAAATAAGAAATTACCACTATCATCATATACAGGATTACCACTTATACACATATATATATTTTCGCTATATCTCTTTATAATTATTCTATATTCAGTAATTATTTCTCCTCTTAAAATTCTATCTGACGGAAGACTCCCATCCTTTAATTCCTTCATATTAATATCAAAATATTTTATTTCACCATCGTTTTTATTTCTTCCTTCAATTATTTTTATAACATTAAAATGTTTCTCTGCTGCTTTATTAAGCATAACCAGATTGCCGCATTTTCCTATAGCTACAACTCCCTCAGACATGTTATCGATAATCGCTTTTAATTGCTCTCTATTATTTCTAATTTTTTTCTCATTACTTACAAGTTCTGTAATATCATCAAATGCGGTAACAGACATTAACACAGTATTTTCTTTATCATAAACAGGTGAAGAACTCATATCTAAAACACTTTCTTTACAATTATCTATAACTGTAATACGTTGATTTTTAATTTTCTCACCTTTCAAAGCGCGAAATGATGGCATGTCTTCAATATTAATTTCTTTTCCTGATTCATTAAAGTATTTAGCTTCACTATTTTTTCCATATGAAGTCTTTGACTCATTAGAGTGTTCAATCAATTTTCTCGATATCTCATTTTGCTGAAGTATATCTCCTTCTTTTAATCTAACGAATACTCCATTTGGAATACTTTCAAATATAGCCTCCATTTCTTTGTTTTTAAGGTTAATGGCATCCATTTGCTCTTCAACTTTCTTTCTATTAAGTACCTTTTCTGTAACTTCAGATGTATTACTTACCACATATTTGATACTTCCACCTTCTGTGACTGGAATAATTATGGAATCCCAATATGTAATTCCTCTTTCATATCCAATATGTTCATATTCTTTTACTTGAACTGCTTTTCCTGTAAGTATAGCTTCCTTCCAAAACTTTTCTACCTTACTTCCGCTCCATCCTAATATAATCTTATCTATATTTTTTCCTATACTATAATATGATTTATTAAACGGAGGTTCTAAGAAATCTAAATATTGCTGATTCGCCTTGATAAGTATCATATCAGGAACACTATAAACAGCTACTCCCACGAAGTTTGATTTACATAATTCCGATAAATATGTATGTTTAGCTTCAAGTCTTGAATTTGGTTTTTCTCTAATAATAAATAATTGACTACCTTCTTCCTTAATTATTTCTATTGAAATTGATCTAAATTCAAGAGATTTAGTAAATAAAAAATAGTCGGCCTTTTCAGCGATGTTTTTTATATCAACGCTTGGGCCGACTCTTAGAATTTTAAATATCTCTGCGATACTTTTTCCAAGCAAGTCAGCAGTTGTATATTCCGTAATTTCTGCAAACTGTTGACTCACCTTAAAAACCTTATGATTTTTTAATAATATATAAGAAATCTCTTCTATGCACTCAAGGTACCTTCTATCTTCCATAATAGTATCCTCCTAAGCTATCCATTATCATTAGCATATGCAACAAAATAAGTAATATTTTACCACAGTATTTTGTATATTTCTACTCCTAAATTTTCTTAATTTAAATTATTTTGAATTTTTCTGCATTATTCTTTCGTTATATTTCATTCTAAGAATAAGTTTAAATTCCCAATAAAGTAAATCTTCTTAATTCATTTATATTTTTGCAAATGTCTTATTATAGGAAATTTATAAAGGATATCATATATGGATTATTAATATAAACCATAAAAATATTTTTCTTCTGTTAACTAATCTAAGTAATTACAGTTGTTCTTCTAATTGCACCATTAATATGATCTCAGTATTTTAAACTTAATCCTTCCTACCTCTGTCCATTATTTAAACTTCTTCGCCATTAGATGAAATTACTTTCTTATACCAATCAAATGATTTCTTCTTCGATCTCTCTAACGTTCCATTTCCTTCATTATCTTTATCCACATATATAAATCCATAACGTTTCTTCATTTCTCCTGTAGTAAATGAAATACAATCAATACATCCCCACGGAGTGTATCCAAGCAAATCAACACCATCTAATTCAATGGCTTTTTTCATTTCTTTTATATGTTCTCTTAAATAATCTATTCTATAATTATCATTACATGAACCATCTGCCGCCTTAACATCAATAGCACCAAATCCATTTTCCACTATAAATAATGGAAGTTCATATCTTTCATATAATAAATTTAAAGAATATCTTAAACCAACAGGATCAATTTGCCATCCCCAATCTGAGGCTTTTACATGTGGATTCCTAACACTTGCACTTGATCCTCCATTTACCGAATCCTTATTAACTTCATTAACTCCTGATTTAACTACATCAGACATATAATAACTAAATCCTAAATAATCTACAGTCCCCTCAGCTAAAATTTTAGCATCTTCTAGTTCCATCTTGATATCATACCCTTTTCTACTCCATTCTTTTAATGCATAAGAAGGATAATGACCTCTGCAATGTACATCAG
>Ga0183101_1001277_pt1 | contig 15196 bp, 21 predicted proteins | sample Biomet3_FD_127790 | JGI IMG/M metagenome (GOLD analysis project Ga0183101, IMG submission 127790) | Microbial communities from bioreactor (seeded with sewage sludge) at LBNL, California, USA - Biofuel metagenome 3 | ecosystem: Engineered > Bioreactor > Anaerobic > Unclassified ... | reverse complement strand
CAAGAACCAAAGGACTGAGTTACTGCTTAAAAACATCCTTTCTTGGCCTAGCACATTAATTATAACTGTTTATACCTGGACGGGAAATTACCAACACTTTGCTTTAATGGTTCGAAAAAAAAAAGATGACCACACTGGATGGTCATATCATGCTGTAATTGTTTTTCCATATTAGTCCTGACCATTTGCTATATCCGCCCTGATAAGCATCTTAATATACTCACTAGCATTTCCCTGTTCTTTCAGCTTAGCGGCAATATCTGCCTCTTTCCCTTTGTTGATGCGCATTGTAAACTGCAGATACGTATTACGCATAAATTCTGCTTGGTACTGACGATACTTGGCATAAGCTTCTTTGTTCCACAGCCTTCCCTGCGCATATATCTTGTTCCCTACTTTTACATTTTTCTTTTTTGTCGACTTCATTCGTTTGGCTTCCATTGCGCCTCGTGCGCTCTTTCTGTCAGATACACAACGATATATATGATCATTCTGATCTATATCTGCGGTGATGTTATTGCTGGATGTCCTTTGGTTATGCAGGCAAATTCCCAGTCATCTTTTCATATATCTTCTTACTAAGTAACAAGTCTTCAGACTGATAGCCCTTGAACCGCATTCTTGCCACTTCAATGGCTGAATCCCTCGTTTCTCTTGCAAGATATATGAGTGTGCATGTCTGTTTTCTCCTGTAGAATTTCCTTGATACTTGAATGAAGGACACTCCCGTCTGGTTCGCAAACCATCCCATATCAGGGCGGTTGTATGCGTACTCCATATCGAAGCGCAATCCATACACCATTACTTTATTTTTCTTATTCATATTCATCTATATCCTCCTTTTTTTCTGTTACTGTCATTATTTCAATGTAATCACTGTTCATCATTTCTTGGTAATCAGCATTTTTGATAATAGGGTCATGATACGTAGGGTGTTCAAAACATTTCTCCGCAATCTCCATCGCCTCATCACGTTCGGTAAACGTGTCATACAACAGCTCGATTCTATTCTTATCGCTACGCTCACTATCTACATATTCAGCAATCCCCATACAATTCGTTTCTCTACAGAACTTCATGACTGCATCCATTTCACTGAGAGCATATTTTCTTTCCAAGATGATGCCATGGATAAGCGTATATCCTTCTTTTAATTTATACATTAGGCCTTCATCTCCTCGAGACCATTACGATCGGCCTCCTCATCTATCAGTCTTTTGAATTCATTGAACTCCAGCATCACCATCTCATTTCTATATGTAATTACGATGAGACTCATTTTTTCACCTTTAAACTGCTGTGGCAGCATAGCAATATCTACCCCTCCTTCAACATGTATTGCAACCGACAAATCTTCCGGAACAGTAGTGATAAATTTCAGGACCTCATTCATTTTTGATAATGGAACTGATACATCTGTACCATTGGCATAGAATTTTACTGAACCATCCTCAATTGAAAACTGTAAATCTTGACCATAGTCGAACTTAGTTTCTGTCATTCTTGTCTTCTCTCCTTTTTAGTTTTTTCGGCAATACACCATTTTTTTTCATAGCGTAGTCGAGCATGTTTTTAAAATGCTCTTCCATCTCTGTTCCATAATCCAATTCTCCGTTGTCCTTCATAAGCATCTCAAAGAGATCTCCTATTTTTGGATCAACCTCCGGTAGAGATATATGATACTGGTCGCCATCCAGAAGAACATTGCTCTGCATCTTGGAAATCAATTGCCTTTGAATAGAAGCCTTGAAACAAGCCTCATCATCAAATACGACTTCTTCGGCCATAATCAGTTCTTCGCGACACAGACTAGCAACAAAGTAAAGTACTCGGGTTTCCCTTCGCTTATACAGTTCATCATGTGCCATCGGTTATTCGACCTCCTCAATGCTAAGAGCAATATCGACAATCTTCTTCATCTGTTTATCCAGTTCTGCATATTTTCTCAGTATCACAATCTCATGGTCAGTCAGATGACATACCGTTTTTCTTTGGTTAGGCTTTTCTACATCAGGTCTGTCAGCATCAGCAACGTCATAACCATTGAGCCATGCAACGCTTACTCCTAGTTCTTTAGCCATCAAATAAATTCTGTCGGATTTTGGCGAATATCTGCCGCTTAAATAATGGGAAATAGAACCGCGGTCAATACCAGTCTTTTCAGAAAGTACGGCTGCTTTATAACCTTTCTTTTGCATGGCTTCTCGTAATCTTTCAGCAAGTTTCACTACTGATTTTGATTCAACTATTGTTCCCTCTGCCTTATTGCCGATTGTTACTGTATAATTGTTTTCCATTTTTTCTCTCCTCTCAGGCACTAGTCAGGCCTTTTCATGTTGAATGGAATATCATGCATTTCTACGGATCAAGATCCGCAGAATATTTGCCTTTCTTTCTGTGATTCTTTCTGATTTAGTTCTTACATTAGATTCCTCCGTCTATAATCCTTTCAATTATTCATCGCCTAAGTAGATTAACATCCCATCAATTTCTATTGTGATGTCCATCTGCTGTCGGAAACGAATAACATTTGGTTCACGAGAAGAACCAACCATCTTGGCAACCCACGCGCTAGCAGTAAGGGAATTGAAATCATCATTTAACAGTATCTCGTTCTCTACATTTGCCGAATAGCCATAGTCAAAGGTACTCTTATACTCTTTCAATACTGACAGAGGCAAGCAGCCATCTGAACCACGTTCTGTCCAATCGAACAGCTTCACGCTTTTATTGCCATCAGACAATACAACTATCGAGAATTTAGTTAGGTTCCCATCCATCTCTACTGATGGCATGTCTATAACAGATTCAATCAGTCCAATTTCAAGAAGAGATTTCCGGTGCTTTACATCATCTTCTTCTTTGCTAGTAAGAATTTCAGTAGGAACCAATGCAACTGTGCGACCAGTTCCCTCTTTCATATGGTCTATCGCTGTATCTATGAAAGCCCATATGTTTCTATTTGCATCATATTTGTTTGTCAAAGAACCGCTCATTGACCACATCATGTCCAGTAATACAGCATCAAAGGTCATTGAGTTTGAAAAGTCCGAATCGCATTTCACTACTTTTACAGTTTTAAAGTCGTTTTCACTTTCTATATAAAGAAGCATCTTATATAAAAAGTAGGAGTCTTCGTTATTTACAAAACATGTTCGGTCAGCTGAACTCAGCTGGTTTGATAATTGACAAGAACAATCAGCTTCAGAGAAATGAAGGAATGATCCTCCATTCGCCTTTGAATTGAGGATATATAATGCTTCCTCATAGATGCCTTCAGGCTCAAATTTCCATCTTTCACTTCTTAACATCTGTTCTTTGAAATCCGTTATCAAAGTTGCATGTTCTTGGCCACATTTTTTCATATATTTGTCGCCGATTACGTCACCAAAGTCCAGCCTTTCCCAGCAACATATGTGCATCATAAAGTCTGCAAGCTGCCCAAAACCCTGCTGATTCAGTTTTTCACATGTGTCATATACATCCTTATTAAAAGAAGCTTTGTCTGCCCTGAATCGTATGTCCCATGGTAAATATTTGGACCATGACAGATAGGCAAAAAAATCAATGCAGCATTCCGTGACTGCATCATCATGTTGCTTAGCGTTTACATTGCCTGCTTCAATATTCATTGAGTTATTCATATAAGATAATCCCCTTTCCCCTGTATGGGTTTTATATAGTTTGAACGAAGTGCGCACATGATCTTGTATGCACACTTGTGAAGTTGCCCCTCTTCTCGTTACCAGATTCTTCGTATCACATTCGCAGTTCCTCCTTTGCCGTCCCAGATAGAATGCAACCATTGCGTAACTAGCTGATTCTAGCGACCGAAAACTAGCATATATGTTGCATAATGAAACGAACACATAATATTATTACGTATTTATCTCATTTTGTCAATAATTATTTTCAAAAATGCGTAATTTCGAACAACTTTCGCTGTTTTATGAAATATATGTTATAATATCCCTGTAAAGGAGCATATTAATATGGAGGAGACATTTTCTTCTAGACTGGGTTATCAAATGAAAAAGCAGCGCCTTAACGCTACTATACTTTGTGAGAGGACAGGAATTGACAAAAGTACCATGAGCCGATATTTGACAGGGAAGAATATTCCCCAGCAATTGAAGCTATATAAAATTGCTGATGCCCTCAATGTAGATCCAGATTGGTTGCTTGGATTAGAAACGCCTGTTCTTGATCATACTATGCGGAATGACAATCAAATAAATGAAGAACACCAAAAATATGAAGATTTGATTCTTACAGATGCGGAAAGAGATCTCATAAAAAGATATCGTAATTCAAGTGAGAAAATGCGTCATATAATAGATGAGTTGCTAGATTGTATCTGAATCCTCCACTCAGACGTTATTTTCTTTTGGCGTTTTCTGTATCATTGTGATTTACAATAGACCATGACTAGGTATGCTGTTGATTACATCATTTATATTAGTCTGGGACTTGAACCTGAACGGTTCATTGTTCTTGGATAATCTCAGATCAGATTTTCCTTCTTCGTAATAACTTCTATGTTAATCAAACCATATATAGGTTGAATACGATTTCTTATGAATATAGTTCTAAGAAGCATACCAATTTTTCAACTTCTTGTTCTTTGTTTGATGTATATTTATCAACAGCAAAATTTTGTTCAAAGCTGTGGAAACTTCATTTATTTCTTTTATTCATCGATATTTTTATTGTTTTTTGTATTGTGGACAGATGATTTTGTGGATAAATCTGTCTTTTTTTTGGCTTCCCTGATGCTATATTGTTGTCAGCCACATCCGAATATTCATAAATGTAAAATCATTTCCATCACATTTGTTCAGAAAACTGATGCAAATGATTTATTGATGATTGGTATATTCTCAATCTTCGACCAAAGATGAAGATAAAATGTGCCTGAAGATGATGAGATATACATTGAGCTTGGCAACAAGATCAATACAATTAGGAACAATAATGACAATCAGCCAACTTCATTTGTTAATCAGCTTCAAAAATTGTATGTGGCAACAGAGAATACATCTCATGCAAAGCTGAGCCGAGAAATTCTGAACTTTATTGATACATCTATTGATGACCAAGATTACCAAAAGAAAGGATGAAATGAATGAAAAAAAATGATACTGATTTATTAAGAACCCCTGTTCATGGGATTCCATTAGGGGAATTGATTGAAAAAGATGGTATCCCCTATTTACACGTTATTGACAAGAAGCACCACAAAGAGGACGACATTTCAATCAATCAGATTTCAGAAGCCATGTATTCGTCAAAGCGAAAAAAGAAGAGTTCCCTTGAGGGACCAAAGATTAAAAGCTGAATATATTTTGCTGCATATTTGAGTGATCAAGAATTGCCGGTATGAGCATCCTAAGAATTTATTTCTTGGAATGGTCATTCCGGCTTTTTTTCTTTCCAGTAAGGATGGATATCTGAATGAATCTCATAATCCATTTCACGTTCTTGAACACTCCAGTCATATACATCTAACCAGTCTTCATCTGATCGATTTTGTTCATTTGGAACCGGAAAATCCGGTTCCCTCCAATCATATCTCATAAGCAATTCCAAATTAAATTTACTTACAGAATCTCTTTCCCAATTCTTGAAAGCATCTCCACGCATCAGCAAAGCATGGTCTTGACAATCAACTAAATGTTTTAACAAAGGATCCTCTATATCAAACATGCGACAGCTTATTGGCAAATAACCTGCATTTGTTTTGAGAGCTTGGATTGCCTTGCGCTGAAGTAACTGAGACAAGACAAGTACAGCTTGCTCATAAGTAATGTGCTCAGAATCAAATGTGTTTGGATGTTTGTCATCTGACAAACCTAGCAGCCAATCTGCAGACACATTATATGCTTTGCATATTTCGATGACAGTCGCTGACGTTGGATAGTCTGCACCTTTAATCAATCTACTGACGGCTCCTTGATTACTATTTATCTTTTTAGCAGCCACAGCCTGTGTGTCATTACCAATAGCCTCTTTAATTCTATCTGCTGTCTTTTTCTTCTCTTCTTCTGTCATATTTTCTCCAATTATACAGATTTCACATATTTATATATGAAACACATATATAGATATTTTACTAACACATATTTAAACATTCCATATGCATATCTGTATTACTCAGGCCCATATGCCCATATAAACGCGGTATTAGCTTATGGGTTGCACATCACCTACCCTTTAGTTAGGTAGAAAAGCGTCCCCAGCACGATGCTATAAACAGCCATGTTTCACACATCAGAGTCTGATCAACTCCGGTGCTCACTACAAGTGAGGCCACTTTAAACGAATGTATTAAATGATACCAGTCAAGGTCTGCAGCCATCATTGCTGATTGGTACATGTATCAAAGGCATCACACAATGTTTCTTCAATGGGAACCATTGCGCATCTGGATCGGATTAAAGCCGACTGAGTGTGCAGTGGTTCCTTTTCTCTGCTCTCCGATCCAGCCATACGCTTGGCTGCCGGTCAAGACAAATCATGTCAAACAGAGACAAAAGACTTGAGTACTACCTTTACCAGACCAACACATCAGGATGCACACCAGAACAGATTCAGGCAATTAAGGCAATGGATGCCAAAGACAACGCTACAAATCACAGAGAAACACGGTACATGGACGACAACTCAGATATTGATGATGACCACAACCAGGTCGCTCTTGAACTCGCTTTTTCCCGCATGAAAGAGTCCCCAGAAGATTTGATTTGGGAACACAGAAAAGCCCTTCTTCCTGATGCGATCGTTTCACTGTCCAGTGAAGACCAGACGCTCATCACTGAGATTTACTTCGAGAATAAGACGGCAACGGAGATTGCCCACCGTGATGGTGTCTCCATCTCCACAGTCACAAGGCATGCCAATAAAGCAATTCGAATGCTGCAGAAGTACTATTCCGAATTTGGTAACAAATAATTTAACTTCTCATGCAAAACCGGCTGTTTTTCTGGCTTATAAGTAGGAGCCCACGAGCTCCTTAGAAAAGGGGTTCATATATGAATGAAGTAAGAAAAAGGCAGAGATACATTAAGGGCACGGAACTGACCACTTGGCAGACAGAAATCGAGGAACAAAATACTCTTCTTGCCGAGGCCGGCACCACGGGTTTCACCGATGATGGCGCAGTTACTTTTGTCAAAATTGCTGATGTGAAGAACACTGATGCAAGGGTCGTCATTAATGAAAATGGCATCGCCTTTGTGTTCACCGGCAACTCTGAACTGCTGACTCTGATGAGAGCACTGGATTCGATTGTCAACACTCTGGATGACCAGATCAAAGAAGCAGGTATCGATTTATGCAGCAACTAAAGATCTCCTATGGTAATTCTCGTAATGCAAAATTCTGGTCCAACAAGGAGATCAGCTTTGATGATCTATGTTCGCGTCTTGTGACACCTGTAAGGACAACAGAAACTGAAGCGGAATACCAACGGATGACCAGCAAGCAACGGAGCCCCATCAAAGATATTGGCGGCTTCGTTGGTGGCCATCTCAAGGATCACCGCCGCCTCATCACAAATGTTGCCTGCCGTTCCATACTGACAGCAGACATTGATGATGCCACCACTGATTTCTTCAATAATCTAGCCAGCCTTCTCTACTTCCAGTGTGCTGTGTATTCTACCCACAGCCACACTGCTGGTGCGCCTAGGCTACGCTTGATTGCACCATTTACAAGAGATGTCACTCCGGATGAGTACATTGCCATCAGCCGCTTTCTAGCAGCGGACATTGGCATCAATATGTTCGATCCATGTTCCTTCTCACCAAACCAGCTGATGTACTGGCCAAGCTGTCCTTCTGACGGGCAGTATTTCAACCAGGTATTCAGTGGTCCTGAACTCGATCCTGATGTAATACTAGCAGCTCATCCAGATTGGCAGGACTGTTCTCTGTTGCCAACAGGCAAGAAAGAAAGTGCCATCCGCCAGCAACCATCTACGCCTCAGGAAGACCCACTCACCAAGAAAGGTGTGGTGGGCGCTTTCTGTAGGACTTACAGCATAGAGGAAGCAATCGACAAATTTCTCACTGATGTGTACAGTCCATCCACAGTTGATGGCAGATATGACTATATCCCTGGCGAAGGCATCGCTGGTGTTGTTTTGTATGATGATAAATTTGCGTACAGCCACCATGCCACTGACCCTGCTTATGGCAAGTTGCTGAATGCCTTTGATCTTGTGCGAATCCATAAGTTCCCTGATATAGATGAGAAAAAGTCATTCAAGACAATGACCGAGTTCGCGGCTGCTGACGAAAATGTATCAGAGCTTCTTATAAAAGAGAAGCAGGCAGATGCAGCAATCGAATTCAAAGACACCAAGTGGACAAAAGGTCTGACCCTTGATCGCAGTGGCCTTCTGCAAAACACCCTTCATAATCTACAGCTCATTCTCAGTAATGATGAACACTTGAAATCAATCTGTTTCAACCAGCTCGCTGACACGATGGAGATCAAGGGTGACGTTCCCTGGAAGCATCCATCCCGCTTTTGGCGTGATGCCGATGATGCGCAGCTCATCTGCTACATTGATGCAAACTATGGAACATTCTCAGCACGAAATTATGAGGTCGCCGTGGCCAAGGTCGCTGACGATCGTGCTTACCATCCAATCCGTGACTATCTGAATCATCTGCCAGCATGGGACGGAATTCCAAAAGTGGACAGCCTGTTAGTTACGTATTTTGGTGCCGCTGACAACGAGTACACCAGAGCTGTCATCCGCAAGACTCTCTGCGGGGCTGTGATGCGGGTTCTGCATCCGGGCATCAAGTGTGACAGCATGTTGGTTCTCAACGGACCACAGGGAATTGGCAAATCGACTCTGATTGCCAAGCTCGGTGGTCCTTGGTACTCGGACAGTGTCTCTCTGACGGATATGAATGACAAGACGGCAGCAGAAAAGCTTCAAGGCTACTGGATCTTGGAAATCGGAGAATTGGCCGGAATGAAAAAAGCCGACATCGATAAAGTGAAAGCCTTCATTTCAAGACAAGACGACAAATATCGTGCCTCCTTTGGACGCAGAGTAACGCCGCATCCAAGGCAATGCATCTTCTTTGCAACCACGAATTCTGAGAACGGCTATCTGCGTGATATTACCGGCAATCGCCGGTTCTGGACTGTTAAAACTCCTGGCACTGGGAGTAAAAAGCCTTGGGATATGACTGCAGAGGAAGTAGATCAGATCTGGGCTGAGGTGCTTGTGATGGTCGCCCAAGGCGAGACTTTGTACCTTGATCCTAAACTCGAATCCTACTCAAAAGCAGAACAAGCGGAAGCCATGGAACAAGATGACCGCGAAGGCATGGTCATTGCTTACTTGGATCGGCTGTTGCCAGACAACTGGGATCAGATGAACGAGTTTGCCCGTCATGGCTATCTGAGTGTACCTGACCAGGAGACTGGCAAGGTAAAGCGGCAGACTGTCACCAACATCGAAATCTGGTGCGAATGCTTTGGCAAGAAGAAAGAAGATCTCAGGCCTTCCGACTCTTATGCGATAGCGGCCATCATGACCCGGATCACAGGATGGGAGAAAACTAATCGTCGTGTTCGCATTCCAATCTATGGTATGCAGCGTTTATATGAGCGTCAAAAATGATACCTATTTCCTGTGACAGGTCTGTGTGACAACTCATTTTTAGGGTTGTCACACGATCCTGTCACTTCAAATTGTCCTGTAACAAAGAAGTGTTTTGACAATTTTGTGACATGACAACTGATAAATCCTTATAGAACAATAAAACAATAAATTTATAGAAATAGCATGCGTATATACGCATATACGCGCGTATAAGGAAAATCAGGCACTTGTCACCCATCTTGTCATCAAAAACGAAATGGAGGAATTCTCATGGAAGAATTCAGTGAATCATACAAATCGAGATGCCTGAAGCAGCTCAAGGAATGGAATGCACCCCTTTCAGGATGGTACTGCATCCATATGATCGATACCGAGAATGATGAAGCGACCTGTGAACTCTGTGGTTGCCACAAGGTCAGATTCATTCATGTAATGCGGCATGACGATTTCTTTGATGATGTTCAAGTCGGCTGCATCTGTGCTGGCATCATGGAAGATAATATCCTGGCAGCCAAGGATCGTGAAAGACAGCTTGAGAACCGGGCAAAAAGGAAGCATAACTTTCCAAATCGCAAATGGAAGACAGCTATCAATGGCAATAAGTATCTGGCCTACAAAGGACTGCGACTGTTTATCAATCACAACAGCAGTGGCCTATATACCGTGAAATATGGTGAGCAGGTAACATACGTCTATAAAGGCAAGCTGATCAAAGATGAACTGTCGGCTAAATATGCAGCATTCGACATGGTGGACCCAGCATGAGAGAAAAGGACATTGAAAAGCTGCTGGTAGAAGCAGTTCACAGGCGTAATGGTCTGTGTCCGAAATGGGTCTCACCTGCCTTTGATGGAGTCCCTGACAGAATCATCCTGCTGCCACACAGAAGAATTGCCTTTGCTGAGTTGAAAGCGCCTGGGAAGAAAATGAGGCCACTGCAGTTCAGACGAAAGATCCAGCTTGAGCACCTTGGCTTCAAAGTATACTGCATCGATTGTCCCCTTGAGATTGAGCCAGTACTGAATGAAATCGAAGGTGGTTCCTTATGAGATACGAACCTCACCAATATCAGGAATATGCCACTCAGTTCATTGAAGATCATCCTGTCGCTGCAATCTTTCTTGATATGGGGCTTGGTAAAACAGCATGCTGTGCTACGGCCATCAACAATCTGATGTATGACGCGTTTACTGTAAAGAAAGTCTTGGTGATTGCCCCGCTTCGGGTTGCCCTGAATACCTGGCCAGATGAGATCAAGAAATGGGATCATCTGAAAAATCTGACTTATGCAGTTGCTGTCGGAACTGAATCAGAACGGAAGGCTGCAATCTGGCAGAAGGCTGACATTACCGTCATCAACCGTGAAAATGTGACTTGGCTGGTAGAAGAATCTGGCATCCGCTTTGACTGGGATATGGTTGTCATTGATGAACTGTCATCCTTCAAGTCCTGGAAAGCTAAGCGGTTCAAATCACTGCGAATGGTCCGGCCTTTGATCAAGCGGGTTGTTGGTTTGACAGGCACCCCTTCTTCCAATGGCTTGATGGACCTATTTGCTGAGTTTCGTTTGCTTGATAAGGGTGAACGCTTAGGCAAGTACATCACCGGCTATCGGGACAACTACTTCCGGCCAGTTGGTTATGGGCCATATGCCCATAGCTATGAACTGCTGCCCGGTGCTGAACAGCGCATCTATGACAAAATCTCAGACATTACCATTTCCATGAAATCATCAGATTATCTGCATCTACCAGATCTTGTTCTAAACAATGTGGAAGTCTCCATGTCTGCAGAAGAGAAAAAAATCTATGACACACTGGCAAAAGAAATGGTTGTGTCCCTACAGGACACTGAAATTGATGCAAAGAACGCTGCTGTACTATCTGGCAAGCTGGCACAACTAGCCAATGGTGCCATTTATGATGAGAACAAGGATGCCATTCATATTCATGACCGGAAGCTAGATGCCCTAGAGGATCTGATCGAGGCAGCCAATGGAAAGCCGGTCCTGATTGCTTATTGGTTTAAACATGATCTGGAACGCATCAAGAAACGATTCCCTGTTAGAGAACTGAAGTCATCCCAGGACATTCAAGACTGGAATGCAGGAAAAATACCAATTGCAGTCATCCACCCTGCTTCTGCTGGCCATGGATTGAACTTGCAGTCTGGTGGTTCGACTTTGATCTGGTTCGGACTGACCTGGTCTCTGGAACTTTACCAACAGACCAATGCCCGGTTGTATCGGCAAGGCCAGACCGAAACTGTAGTGATCCATCACATTGTGACCAAAGGAACCGTAGATGAAGACATTCTGCAGGCTCTTGAATCAAAAAATACGACTCAGTCCGCGTTAATCAACGCAGTAAAGAAGGTGATCAAATGAACACATCGACTACTAATCAAGTGTTGTCGAATGTTGGCGAAATCACGAGGCCCACAACTGATGATAAGTCGTCAAAGGTTGCCGGGATCGCAAGCCCGACTACTAATCAAAAGTTGGCGAACGTTGGCGAAATCACGAGGCCAACAACTGATGATAAGTTGTCAAAGGTTGCGGGAATCGCAAGCCCAACTACTAATCAAAAGTTGCCGAACGTTGCGGAAATCACGAGGCCCACAACTAATCAAAAGTTATCAAACGTTGAGGAAAAGACGATTGCCTTAACTGATGATAAGTCGTGGAAAGTAGTGAAAAAGATGATTCTGACAACTGATGCCGAGTCTCAAAAGGTTGCCAAGGATGCAATCTACGCAACTATCAGGGCCCTTTGTAACTATGACAGCATGAAGTTCATTATATCCGACACACCAACCAAGATAAGAGAGATTGAAGATGCCGCTGCAGCAGTCCACTCCCCTGTCATTGATGGGATGCCCAAGATCCACAACAACAATGCGCATGAGGAGAAGCTGCTGCATGCCATCGAAATCACAGATGTCTATGCCCGGCGATACTATGCAGCAATCAAGTTCATGAAATGGTTTGAGCCTGCTTGGAAGCATCTCTCTGAAGATGATCGTTTTGTCCTTCATGAGTTCTACATGACCGGCGCACAAGAAAAGAGCATCGCAGTCTACACCATCATGGATCACTTCAGCATTGAACGCAGTTCTGCCTACAACAAAAAGAATCGCGCAGTCCAGCATCTTGCCACCCTGCTGTTTGGGGTCATGGTGTAATTTTATTTCTCCGAATTAAACGCCTCGAATCGATCGGGCGTTTTTTATTATCATGCTAGAAATGTATATCTGCAATTCATAGATTACAGGTGATATACTATTGGAAAGGATAGTTATATACAATATCAATCTTGGGGAGGATCTTATTATGGCAATGATAAAATGTCCAAATTGTGGTGAGATGATTTCAGATAAAGCCACTAAGTGTGTTCATTGTGACTTTGTATTAGAAGTTAAGGCAAAGAAAATCTGCAAAGAATGCGGTGCAGAATTAGAAGATGGTGCAAAAATATGTAGCAATTGTGGTTGCCCAGTAGAAGATGAGCCCGTTGTAGAACAGGCCTCAGCGATTGAACCAGGTATTTCAACAACGGAAAGCAAAGAAATCCCAGCAGACGCTACTATTCAAAGCAGTGATAAGAACACTATTTCAACTAAGAAAAAGATGTCAAAGAAATGGGTCGCGATTATTCTTGCGGTAGTAGCAGCATTAGTGATTGGCTTGATCTGTGTACAAGTCAAGAAACAAAATGAGATCAAAGCTCAGAAAGAAGCTGAAGCGGCAGCAGAAGCAGCAGAAGAACAATACGAAAAAAATCTTAAAGATTTAAATTTTACATTATTAACTGGAACTGCAAGAGCAGAAAGCTGTGGCAACAAAATTCATGATGTCTGGAGTAACACCATATGGGAAAAAGCTGATGCTGACACAGATCAATTTACTAAAGATAGTGCAACAGGTACATTTAACTCTGATTTTAATACATCTTTGAAAAATCTGTTCAGTGATGAAGCATTTAAAAAAGCAGAGAAAACTGTCAGTCAAGATAAAGAAGATGCAACCACATTGATGAAGAGTTTAAAAAATCCGCCAGAAAAATGGAATGATGCTTACAACGAAATTCAAAAGTTTTATGATGATTATATTAAATTTGCAAATCTTGTTATTAGTCCTAGCGGAAATCTACAGTCATTCACTCAAGAATTTAATCAGCTAGATGCAGACGCAGTAAATGATTATGATAAGATGAAGCTCTATATAGAATAGTATGCAAATGAGTAATCTCGTGGACAAATTCCAGTGATCCACCTGATATACTGATAGTGTCAGAAAAGGCAAAGATAGTCCCGGCTGATGTAGATGAGTAATAACGTGGACAGAATTCGCTGACCCGAGTGCTATACTTATAGAGTAAGAAAACGCAAAGAAGTCCTCGTGCATACGTGCAAGGGCTTTTCTTTATGGAGGCAACATGCCAAGCAGACCCAAACACCCATGTGCATACCCAGGCTGCCCAGAGCTGACGGACAAGCGGTACTGTGAGAAGCACCAGAAGATGATGAACCAGCAGTACGAACGGTATGGTCGTGACCCTATTGAACGGTCAAGGTATCAAGGATCGTGGAAGAAGATCCGCAACACCTATATCCATGCCCACCCTCTCTGCGAGGAGTGTCTGAAGCAAGGAAGGACGACTGCTGCAACCGAGGTCCACCACATCATTCCCTTGGCTCATGGAGGTACCAACGGCTGGGACAATTTGATGTCTTTATGCAAGCCTTGTCACTCCCGTATCACAGTTCAAATGGGTGATCGCTGGCCAACAAAAAAACTGTAGCTAATTAACTACAGTCAAAAGGTTAAGTAGGAACCCATCAGAGCACGGAAGATGTGTGACAATCTTTTGCAGCAAAAACAGGATGAAGCAAATGATGGTCATAACATCAACTACGGTTTGTAGTACCTCCTTAGGATTAAGTGACGGGTGCCCCACAAGATGTCACTCATCCTCCGTTGGCTTCGATTTCTTTTGGGTTCGCTGGGGCAATTCAAATTTAGCACCGATATTGTAATCTTACAATCGTTGAATGGTAGGGGGATCTCAATCTCTACGTCCCTTTTGATGGAAAACGGCGCAAGGGTCACGCGCGCAAAAATAGCATTTCAAAGGCCTAATTAAAGGAGTAAACTAAATACATGGATACAAGAACACAGAGAAATATATTAAGAGCTCACTGGGTACACAAACAGATTCCTGCAAAAGACTCTGTAAGTGGCGTGCTTTATAGCCCGCACTGCAATTGTAGTAATTGCGGCTTTGAAGTAAACATGGAAAAAGAAACCTGCCCACATTGTGGAGCAAAAATGAGTGAGGATTCAATGTAGCCTGATTATACTGGCTACAATATACAGAAAGTCGGCAAGACCCCAAATTGCCGACTTTTTATATACCTATTCATCATTTTTCTTTATGATTACTGCATTGCCGTTTGCTGTAACACCAAATATATACGGTAAGTAAGTAGTGCCACCATATACATTTGCTGTTTCCGGATCAAGATTAATGTAATCAAAATCAACACCAATGACCGCATTGCAGCCTA